>ERZ1673693.2305-NODE-2305-length-11060-cov-4.663426_pt1 | contig 11060 bp, 8 predicted proteins | sample MGYA00580223_ERZ1673693 | MGnify/ENA primary metagenome ERZ1673693 (study PRJEB41218, sample SAMN15661741) | gut metagenome | host: Homo sapiens | place: Canada: London | collected 2015-08-20/2019-03-30 | study: EMG produced TPA metagenomics assembly of...
CCCCGGGTATCGCCGGAGTATATACCACTAACGTCGTCGTTTTATCCCGGAATTCAGCCGGAATCTCTTCCTCTTCATCGATATAATTAATCCGGATTTCTTCTTCAGCCTGCATTTTTTGAGTCAATGCCGAAGGAGTCCGGTCATAACCGGCCACTTTGTACCCTTTAGCCTTAAAATAACGGGCCAAAGCACTCATACCTATTCCTCCGATACCCAGGAAATAAACGTTTTTTATCGTCTGTTCTAACTCAACCATACTATTTTCAAACACTTAGCCGATCACCTTCAATATTTCTCTCGCAATTTGCTCATCCGAATCCCGGATAGCCAATTCCGCTATATGCTTTTCCAGCTCTTTCCGTTGTTTTTCATCCGATAGCAAACCGGTGAGCACCTGTTCCAACCGTTCTTCAGCTTCCGCATCACTGATCATGACAGCAGCCCCTTTATCGACCAGTGCCATAGCATTCTTTGTCTGATGGTCTTCTGCCACATTAGGCGAAGGAATCAATACCGCCGCTTTTTCCAATAAGCAAAGTTCGGATATTGTTCCTGCTCCGGCACGGGCAACGACAATATCTGCAGCAGCATAAGCCAAATCCATCCGCTTCAGGAAAGCCAGTAATTTTACATTTTCCGGTAATTTACCGTCCAGCTGTTTTTTCAGATTCTCATAATAATAACTACCACACTGCCACAATACCTGTACCTCTTGCCACTGTCCTATATCCTTTAAACAACGCATCACCGCTTTATTCAATGTGCCGGCACCCAAGCTTCCTCCGGTCACCAATATCGTCTTCTTCGAGGCATCCAGTCCATAGAATTCTATTCCTTCAGCCCTGATTTCCCGGGCCTGTAACAGATCTTTCCGCACCGGGTTACCGGTAAAGATAATTTTCTTTTTTTCAAAAAAACGCTCCATCCCTTCATAAGCCACACAAATCTTACAAGCTTTCTTCGCCAGTAGTTTATTCGTCACCCCTGCATAGGAATTCTGTTCCTGCAAAATCAAAGGAATACCTGCTTCTGCAGCTACCCGTCCGATCGGCCCACTGGCATATCCACCGACTCCCACCACAGCATCGGGTTTAAACTCCCGGATAATCTTTCTGGCTTTACGCAGACTCTTCCAAAGATTATACAATACTTTCACATTTTCCAGAGTCAGTTTACGTTTTAGTCCCCTCACCGGTAATCCTTCGATGCGATAACCCGCTTCAGGCACTTTTTCCATCTCCATCTTCCCCTCGGCCCCGACAAACAAAATCTCGATATCCGGTTGCAACCGCTTCAATGCATTCGCAATCGACAACGCCGGAAAGATATGTCCTCCGGTACCTCCTCCGCTAACAATCACTCTTTTCATATCACAAAAGTATTAATCTATCTTCAAATCAAAAATCCGTATATAACTTAAATTTATAAACTTCCAATTTATCTTCCCCTTCGCTTCAGCTCATTCAATACTTCCCGGCCTTCACTTTCCAGCTCGTCCCTGATCTCTCCGATTCCTTCCTCACCGAGAATATCGAAATCCCGATCTTCGTCGTACTCTGCCGGTTTTCTCCCCCGCCGTCTTCCTGTCGGAGGCGTTACGGTCCGGGGTTGCATCTCCGGCAATTCCCCATCTTCCACTTCATCGACCAGTACTTCCTCGGGTTCGTATTCTTCCCGTCTGTTCTTCCGCCCCTGTTTTTCACTTTTCATCTTCAGCCGTTCGCTCTCTTCCTTTTCACCCTCCGGTGAAAAGGTATGGGCAATACTGAGAATCACACCGAAAGCTGCACTGGTAAACAAAAGCGACGTACCTCCCATACTCACCAAAGGCAAGGTCTGTCCGGTCACCGGTAATAACCCCACACAGACTCCCATATTGATCATTGCCTGTAAAACGATCGTCAACCCTAAACCGACGACCAGCAAAGCCGGAAAAATATCCGGCATACCCCGATCATTCAACACTTCCTTCCTCATGCTCTTTCGCCCGATCACTCCTACCCGGAACAAAATCACCGCATACAGCAACATGATGAAAGCACCGCCTCCCAATCCGTATTCTTCAATCACAATAGCATAAATAAAATCGGAATAAGGGTGAGGCAAAAAATTACGCTGCGTACTGTTACCGGGTCCGCTCCCCATCAATCCCCCCTTAGCCACCGCAATACGAGCCTGTACCGACTGATAGGAATAACCGTCTCCATCCTCTCCGCCTTTGGCAAAATCTGTAATACGGTTAACCATCGTACCGATCCGTCCCCATTCTTTCACCTGAGGCACATAAATTCCCAGAATCAACACCAAAGCAATCGCCGCCAAAGCGGTTCCCAAGGTCATCGCCAACAACCGCCAGCGCATCCGGGCTATCATAAACAGGATAAAACATACTGCCCCGATCAAAGCCGAGGTAGAGAAATTATCCATAAAAATCAACAAAATCACCGGTCCCACAAAAAGCAGAAACTTCTGTAAAACACTATCGTCTCAATGCGTGTCGGTCTGAGCCTCGGACAAAATCCGGGCTGTAAACATCATGATAGCGATTTTCGCCAGCTCGGAAGGCTGAAAAGTAAGACCGATCAAAGGCAAACGGATCCATCGCCCGGCTCCGTTGATATTCGTACCCCCAAAAGCTGCACAAACCAATAAAATCATAGATACGAACAACAACACTCCGGCATATTTATAAAAATACCGGTAATGAATCGACTGTACGATAAACATCACTCCAAAACAGCCTCCGATCAGAAATAATTGCTTGATCAGATAGAAAAACGTATTCCCCGCCTTCTCGTTATAAGCCAGACGTCCTGTAGAGGAATACACCACCATGACAGAAGCGATCATCAGCATGATAACGATATACCAGAGAATCTTATCTCCCTTAAATGCTATTTTTTCTTTCCAGTCGTTCATTTCAATCGAATCCAGGTTTCAGTTCACAATTCCCTACAGCTCTTTTACGGCAGCTTTAAAAAGTTCGCCGCGATTTTCGTAATTTTTGAACAGATCGAAGCTGGCACAACAGGGAGAAAGCAGAACCGTATCTCCTTCCACCGCATACTGCCGGGCAGCTGCCAGCGCATCTTTCAAACTATGTGTATCGACTACCTGACAAATTCCGGAAAAATTATCGATCAATTTCCGGTTATCCACGCCCATACAAATCAACACTTTGACTTTTTGACGTACCAGATCGAACAAGACACTGTAATCATTTCCTTTATCCGTACCTCCGGCAATCCAAATCACCGGAGTAGTCATACTATCCAAGGCATACCAGGCAGAATCGACATTGGTGGCTTTCGAGTCGTTGATATAAGTCACACCCTCCACTACCCGCACGGTTTCGAGCCGATGTTCCACCTGCGGGAAGGTCCGCAATCCTTCTGCGATTTTTTCGTCCGAAACGCCGACCTGCATACAAGCCAGAATCGCAGCCATCGCATTATAGATATTGTGTCTCCCCTGAATACTGATCTCCTGTTTGGCGATCCGGAACTGCCGGTTTTCCAACCGTACGACCACCTCTTCTCCTTCCATCCAGGCACCGCTTCGACATGCATTTTTCTCCCATATACTCCGGTCAGCATAAGTAATCCAGCCATCCGGGGCACAACTTTTACCTGCCGGAGTTTATGCCCTACCGCCTCGCTATCCAAACCATAAATAAACAAATCCTGAGGACGCATATTATTCAGTATCCGGAACTTCGAATCGATATAATTTTCGAACTTATGGTCGTACCGATCCAAATGATCCGGGGTTATATTCGTCAGGACGGCAATATCCGCCCGGAAATCAAACATCCCGTCGAGCTGAAAACTCGAAAGCTCGACGACATACAGCGGATGTGCATCCTCTGCCACCTGTGCAGCCAGACTACGCCCGACATTTCCGGCTAATCCGGCATCGATTCCCGCTGTAGTCAAAATATGACAAGTCAGCAAGGTAGTCGTCGTTTTCCCATTGCTCCCGGTAATACACACCATTTTCGCCTCCGTATGCCTGCCGGCAAATTCGATTTCCGAAATCACCTCGATCCCCCTTTCGCGCAGAGCTACGACCATCGGCACCGTATCGGGAATCCCAGGACTCTTTACCACTAATTCAGCAGTAAAAATCCGATCCATCGAATGTTGTCCTTCTTCAAACGCAATCCGGTGTGTAATCAATTCGTCCCGATAAGTCTCTGCCAATTTTCCCTTATCCGACAAAAATACTTCATATCCTAAATGACGGCCCAACAAGGCTGCACCGACCCCACTTTCTCCCCCTCCTAAAACCACCAATTTCATAGACTTCAATTTTTATATTTATTTTCCCTTTCTTTCCCCTCCTTCTATCCCATAACTTCCAGCCTTCAGCTTATAGCTTATCGCTTTTAGCCTTTCAGCCTTTTACTTTCTACCTTATCTTCAGCGTCACAATCGTCACCACCGCCAGAATAATACCTATAATCCAAAAGCGGGTAACAATCTTAGGTTCGGGTATACCTTTCTTTTGGAAATGATGATGTAAAGGCGCCATCAAAAAAATCCTTCTTCCTTCTCCGAATTTCCTTTTCGTATATTTAAAATAACTGACCTGCATCATGACAGACAGATTCTCCATCAGGAAAATCCCGCACAAAGCCGGTATCAATAATTCTTTATGAATGATAATAGCGAAAACGGCAATGATCCCTCCCAATGCCAGACTTCCGGTATCCCCCATAAACACCTGGGCCGGATAAGAGTTATACCACAAAAATCCGATCGTCGCTCCGATAAAGGCAGAACCGAATACCACCAATTCTCCGGAATGCGGAATGTACATGATATTCAGATAATCGGCATAGACCATATTCCCCGACACATAGGCCAGGATTCCCAGCGTCGCTCCGATAATCGCCGACGTTCCGGTAGCCAGACCATCCAGACCATCGGTCAGATTCGCCCCATTCGACACAGCTGTAATGATAAAAATAGTAACCAAAACAAACAACAGCCACCCCAGCTCGTCGGCATATTTTCCCGCAAAAGAAGTAAACCAGGCATAATCGAACTCGTTATCTTTAAAAAAAGGAATAGTTGTTTTCGTCGATTTGATATCTTTCGTACGGACCTGCTGGGTACCCTCGGCAGAAAACCCTTCATCCACCGTACTGGTCACCACACCGATTTCACTCACCGCAGCCCTCTCCCGGATGACGACCTCATCATTCATATAGAGGGTCAGTCCGACAATCAATCCGAGCCCTACTTGTCCGATCACTTTAAAACGGCCTTTCAACCCTTCCTTATGCTTCCGGAATACTTTGATATAGTCATCGGCGAAACCGATCAATCCCAACCATATTGTCGAAATAATCATCAGTTGGATATAGACATTATCCAAACGGGCGAACAAAAGTACCGGAATCAGGATAGCCAGTAAAATAATGATCCCCCCCATCGTCGGCGTTCCTTTCTTCTCCATCTGGCCCTGCAAACCCAAATCACGGATTTCCTCCCCGATCTGCTGTCTCTGCAACATCCGGATCACTCTTTTCCCCACCACGGTGGCAATGATCAAGGACAAAATAATAGCGCAGGCCGAGCGAAAAGTGATGTATTGAAACACCCCGGCTCCCGGAAAATCAAAACTCTCTAAATATTGAAATAAATGATACAACATTACGTTTAAAAGTTAGGAATTAGCGATTAGAGAGATCAAAAATCTCCCGGATAACTTCCTTATCGTCGAAGTGGTGTTTTACTCCTTTCACTTCCTGATAATTTTCATGTCCTTTACCGGCAACCAATATGATGTCTCCTTTTGAGGCCATACCAATCGCTTTCCGGATAGCCTCTTTCCGGTCGGTAATGGCTTCTACCCGGTACTGAAATCCTTCTTTCACTCCGGTCAGCATATCACGGATGATCTGTTCGGGATCTTCACTCCGCGGATTATCGGAAGTGAGGATGACATGATCACTATAACGGCAAGCTGCATCAGCCATCTCCGGACGTTTGGTCTTATCGCGGTCGCCTCCGGCTCCCACAACGGTAATCACCTGATTATCTCTGCCCTTCAATCCGCAAATCGTCGACAATACATTCTCTACAGCATCCGGAGTATGGGCATAATCGACCACCGCCATCACTCCTTCGGTCGAAATCAAAGTTTCGAAACGTCCGGACACCGGCACCAGCAAACTCACATATTCCAATACGTTCTCTTTCGTGAACCCCAACAAACGGGCTGCAGCATATACTGCTAACAGATTGTAAGCGTTGAAATCACCGGTAAACTTGGTCCATACCTCCTCTCCGTCGAGCCGGAGCAAGGTTCCGTCCAAATGTTTCTCGATCACTTTAGCTGTAAAATCAGCCATCGTCCGGCAAGAATAGGTATATCGGTGTGCTCTGGTATTCTGCAACATCACCAGGCCATTTTTATCATCAGCATTGGTCAAAGCAAAAGCATGGGCCGGTAAACGGTCGAAAAAAGCTTTCTTCGCTTCGATATAAGCCTTGAATGTTTTATGATAATCCAGATGATCGTGTGTAATATTGGAAAAAATAGCCCCGTCGAAATCCAGACCGGCAATCCTTTTCTGATGGATCGCATGCGAACTGGCTTCCATAAAACAATACCGGCATCCGGCATCTACCATCCGCCGTAATAATTCCTGGATAGACAGCGCATCCGGAGTTGTATGTGTCGCCGGAATCTTTTCCTCTCCGATATAGTTACATACCGTCGACAACAGTCCGGCCTTTTCTCCGGCCAACCGAACCAGTTCGTACAACAAGGTTGCCGTCGTCGTCTTTCCGTTTGTCCCCGTCACCCCGACCAGTTTCAGTTCCCGGGAAGGATTATCCCAGTAATTCCCGGCCATTACCCCCAAAGCTTCGGAGGTATCTGCAGTCCATATATAAGTTACCTCTTCCGGTCTGTTTTCCGGCAATTGTTCACACACTACCGCAACAGCCCCGCGGGTCAACGCTTTGTCGATAAAAGCATGTCCGTCCGCATTGACTCCTCTCTGAGCGATAAACACATCCCCCGGTTCGATTTTGCGTGAATCGAAATGTATATGTCCGATCTCCCGGTCGGTATCCCCATATACTTTTCCGACATTCACTCCGTTTAATAATTCCTTTAATTTCTTCATCTCTTTGTGCAGCCCTGGCCGCGTTATTTAATCTCTTATCTTAATTCAATCCGGATATAAGACCCTTTGGGAACTTCCGCCCCGGGTTGGAGCGATTGCCGCTGTACCATTCCGGCACCGGAAAAATCGACTTTCAAACCGGAATTTTCCAATACGTACAGTGCATCCCTCAAACCCATCCCCTTCACATTCGGCACCGATGAATAGGAAATCCGCCGGGGTTTGATCACGATATTTTCCCCTTCGTTGCTGGCCGTGACCACCCAATCGGCACCATCCGCATCCCTCACCCCGTCTATATCCATATCCAATTCATCGAAAATAGTTCTAAAATCTTCTTTCAGGCCATTTTTACATACCGGCAAAGTTTTATCCGCTTCATATTCGGGTTTACCGTATTGTACGTATGCCATAGAGTAAACCTTATCGGCAATTTCCCGGAAAACCGGAGCCGATACAGTCGTGGCATAATAACCGTTCGTCGGATTATCGATCACGACAATACAGGAATACAAAGGCCGTTCGGCAGGGAAATATCCCACGAAGCTCGCCCGGTAACGTCCACCTCCATATCCGCTCGACCCGCTTGCCAAACGGGCTGTACCCGTTTTACCGGCGATCCGGTATTTAGGCGTATAAATATTCCGGGCCGTACCGTTTTCGACGACTCCTTCCAACATATCTTTTACCTCGTTCAACGTCTTCCGGCTACAAATCCTTCCCCCGACTTCCTCCGGCTCGAAGGATTCCACTACCTCTCCCCGGTTCCGGATCTCTTTTACCAGGCGCGGACGCATCCGCTGACCGTCATTGGCTATGGCATTATAAAAAGCCAGAATCTGCAGAGGAGTAACTTTTAATTCATACCCGATACTCATCCAGGGCAAACTGATACCGCTCCAGCTTTTATCTTTGGGATATTTGATATAAGGCTCTATCTCTCCCGGCAGACAAATACCGGTTTTCTTATCCAACCCCATAGCATACCAGCGGTTTACAAATTTCTCCGGCCGGTCTTTATAATGATCATACACCAATTTCGCAATACCGTTCGACGATTTTTCCATTATCTGTTTTACCGTCACTTTCCCTAAACCATCATGCGATTCGGTCAGATAACGGTCATAAAATTTATATCTCCCTGAAGTACCCAGGTCGATCGTATCGTAAGGAGTGACACACCCGTCCTCCAGCAAGGCGATCATAGTCGCTGCTTTGATTACAGATCCCGGTTCACCGGCACCACTGATAGCAAAATTCTGGTTTTCGATATATACCCCGTCCTTTCTGGCCAGGTTGGCGATTGCTTTGATATCCCCGGTTTTCACTTCCATCAGGATAGCCGTACCGTGTGTCGCCTCGCTTTTCTCCATCTGTTTTTTCAGGGCATGCTGCACGATATCCTGATAATCCACATCTATCGTGGTCACGACATCGTGTCCATCTACCGGTTCTTTACGGGTGATGATCATCCAGGTACCCGACATCATCCGCTTTATCCCTTGTCCGCATTCGCCCTTCAACTGGTTTTCAAAAGTCGCTTCCAACCCAACCCGGCCTTCCCTCTCCCCGGTTTCCGATTCGTTCAGATAACCGATCGTCCGGCCGGCTAAATTCACATGGGGTTGTAATCTTTCGTCATTGACTATAGCCTGAAAACCACCTTTATTCTTTCCCAGACGGAAAATCGGGAATTGACGGATTTGTTTCAACTCCTTATGATTCACTTTACGTTTATTGATCAGCAAATAACGGTCGGGACGAGGTTTCCGATTGCGGGCACCCACCAGCTTATCTTTATAAAAAGCCTTACTTCCATCCTTAAAGAACCGGGATAAACACAAAGCCAGACTATCCACTTCAGCATCGAACACTTTCTTATTCACTGCAATAGGATCGAAACGGAGTTCGTAAAAAGGAACCGAGGTCGCCAGAATCCGACCGTCGGCTGCCCAGATATCTCCCCGGTTGGGTTCTATTTTGACAGGCTGCACCGGCACATTTGCCGACGCCATCTTCCGCCACTTTTCCCCTTCCACAGTCATTACTGCACAAGCTTTAGCCAGAATCAGACAACCGAACAGTACGATAAACACATAAACAATTATGGTTCTCCACGTTATGTCATCCTTTATTGCCATTTCGATCACCGATACAATTTTACCGGAGGTTCTTTACTCTCCTCCAATGCTAATCCTTCATTTTTTATCCGTTTGATAATCTCCGATTGCTTGCGCATCAACATCAAATCCGCTGCTGCAGAAATCGACTCGAAACGCAGATCGGTTACTTCCTTTTCCAGAAGAACCCTCTCCCGATGCAGCTTTTCAGTAGAATATCCATTGGATATATACCAAATCCCTAAAAAAGTAGCAAAAAGCACAAACCGGATATTCTGCCGCAGTTTTTCTGCGAGCAGACTTCCCTCCAATACACTTTTCACCGAGGACGCCGTTTTGGCCTCCTCTTGCCTCTTCTCCTCCACCGGCACATCTTCCGTTACCTTTTTTCTACTAAAAACTCCCATCTCTTTCCTTATTGTCTCTTAATCCTTCTTTCTCGCAATCCGAAGCTTTGCACTCCTGGCCCGCGGATTACGCACGATTTCCTCTTCCGAGGGAACGATCACTTTCCGGTTGACCAATTCAAAGTTATGGTGTACATGACCGAACACCAGATCCTTTTCCAATTTACCTTCCGCATTCCCGGCCTTCAAAAAATTCTTCACAATCCGATCTTCCAGAGAATGATAGGTAATAATCACCAATCTGCCCCCCGGCTTCAATACCTCCATCGCCTGTTGCATCATCTCCTCCAAAGCTTCCAGCTCCCCGTTCACTTCTATCCGTAAAGCCTGATAGACTTTTGCCAGATATTTTTTTTCTTTCAACTTCGGAATACAAGGCAAAATAATCTGATAAAACGCCTCGGAAGTTTTTATTTCCTGATTTGCCCGGGCTTTCACGATCAAATCCACCAACCTCCGGGCATTCTCCACCTCCCCGTAATTCCTGAAAATAGCGGTCAACTGTTCTGCATCGTAGGTATTCAGCACGGTAGCGGCTGTCAGCTTACTCCGTTGGTTCATCCTCATATCCAATTCCGCTTCGAACCGGAACGAAAATCCCCGGCCGGCTTCATCGAATTCATGAGAAGATACCCCCAAATCCGCCAGAATGCCATCCGCTTCTTCATACCCATAATAGCGCATAAAATTACGCAAATATCTGAAATTATGATTCACAAAAATAAAACGATCATCTTCCGGCACATTAGCCAAAGCATCCTCATCCTGATCGAACCCCAGCAAACATCCCTCTGCATCCAATCGTCTCAATATCTCCCCGGAATGTCCTCCACCCCCGAAGGTCAGATCCAGATACACACCTCCCTGCCGGATATCCAATCCATCGACAGACTCTTTCAGCAAAACCGGTACATGATATTCGGACATATCTATCGTATATTAGTTTTTAAAAATTTCTTTCGCCATCATCCCTAACTCTTCTCCACTAATCGCCACCTCCTCATACACCCTGGCGTCCCACACCTGTATCATCGAATCCTGCGCAGCCAACACCATCTCCTTATCGATACCGATCTCATCCAGCATCTTCCGGGGTAGTAAAATCCGGCCATTGGTATCCATCTCCACCTCCTGCGTTCCCCGACAAAACTCCCTAAAAAAAGCCGCATGTTTAGGATCGAACAAATTCAGACGGGCACGTACCCCCGCAATCATATTTTCCCATTCCTGCAAAGGATACATATCGATGCACTTCCCGAAGACATTTTTCCGCAAAACAAAAAACGTCTGTTGCGAAGCCACCATCACTCTCCGGAAAGAGGCAGGCACCACAACCCGACATTTGCTATCAGCTTTACAGGTATAATCTCCGATAAATGAAGCCAT
>ERZ1673693.2309-NODE-2309-length-11016-cov-4.478515_pt1 | contig 11016 bp, 8 predicted proteins | sample MGYA00580223_ERZ1673693 | MGnify/ENA primary metagenome ERZ1673693 (study PRJEB41218, sample SAMN15661741) | gut metagenome | host: Homo sapiens | place: Canada: London | collected 2015-08-20/2019-03-30 | study: EMG produced TPA metagenomics assembly of...
ATATATAAAGATTGGTTTCTTCCGGGATGACAAAGGCAATCTGGAGTTTCAGGACGAAATTCACGGTGCTTTGATGGAGCAGGTGGACAAGGCTATGGATTTGATAAAAAGCAAATACCTGATTTACCGTATCTCATACGAGGGAATTTCTCGGCGTGAAACGCCGCAGTTCCCGGTAGAAGCCATCAGGGAATCGTTGATGAATGCCGTAGCACATAAAGACTACGCCAGTGCCGTGCCCGTTCAGATTAGCGTATTTCCCGACCATATCACTTTTTGGAACGCCGGGCAGTTGCCGGAGAACTGGACTACCGAAAGGCTTTTTGAAAACCATCCATCCTCTCCATATAACCCGTTAATCGCCAACGCATTTTTCAGAAGCGGGGACATCGAAAGCTGGGGACGGGGCTACAAGCGTATCTTGGAAGCGGTCAGCGCATACAAATTGCTGCCGCCCCGACTTGAAATGTTAAGCGGTCTGATGATTACCTATTATACCGATATACGTTCTCAACTGCTGGTGCAGCGGGTGGATGAAAGGTATATTCCTGTTATAGAGTATGCAGCCAAGAACGGGCGTGTGACAAACTCGGACGTGCAGGAAATTTTGGGAGTAAGCAAACCGACAGCTTCCCGCATACTCCAGCAAATGAACGGCTGGCTGGATATGCAGGGAAAAGTGGGTAAGGGAACTTATTATACACCTAAATGGCTCACTAACGTATCACGGATATAATGCCGTTTTTTTGCAAAATGCTGATTATTAGCCGGAAGAGACATGATTAAATGGCTCATAAATGGCTCATCAAAAGAGAGTGATTGACTTCGCTCTCTTTTTTTATGCCCTTTTTAATTCTCCAATCATCAGTTGGAGATTTATCCTACCCGGACAAACCGGGACACCGCAGGACTAATCGGGACACTCATTGCCGCCTGTCAAAATATAGCATATTTAGTCGTTACCTTTGGATGGGAATAATCCCGTAACCACTAAAATTCCAATTATTTATGGCAAACAGAATGACCCCGCCCGCAGAGGGGCAGGAAAAAGACGTGCTGCTGGTCTTGGATAAACAGCAGGGCAAGGTGAGTGCCGTTAAAGGTATCGACAAGGAGGGCAATTTGCAGACCGTGCCGCCGACACAGGGCGGCGAGTTCATGCAGGTGGACAAGAACAGCGATGTGTTCAGCAACTTCATTTCCAACTTCTACCGCAAGTATCAGGACACTTCCGGGCTGGAACTGTTCAGCGTCAAGGCCTCCGAAGCGGAGCGGGACGCAAAGGCAATCGAGGACAACCACCGCAACCCTACACCGGAGGGTGACAAGCGGGCTGAAATGCTTCGAGTTCCGAAGCCCGACTTCCACGAGTTCAAGCAGGGCTACCGCTTCGACCCGTCAAAAATCGACTGGGAGAACCTGAAAAAAGTCGGCATCACCGCCGACACTCTGAAAAACACGAGGGACTTCGACCGGGTGATGCGTGGCTACAAGTCCCGCAACACCTACACCGTTTCGGGGACGGTGGGCGGCTTCTACCTCAAACCTACCGATGTCAAGCTCTCTTTCTATCAGGCAAAGGACGGCACGGTAGTACCCAAGCTGCACGGCGTGCAGCAGGACGAGAAACTGCTGCAACGCCCGTTCCATGAACACGAGTTCACCAAGCAGGAACAGGGCAACTTGCAAGGCACTGGCAACTTGGGCGGCATCGCTGAAATCAAAGACCCGAAAAGCGGCGAGCAAATCCCCGTGTTCGTCAGCCGGGACAGGTACACGCACGAACTGGAATACATGCGGGCTGACAAGTGGAAATGCCCCGATACAATCTGTAACGTGCAAGTCAGCCCGGAACAGAAAGCCGCCTTTGAAGCCGGGCAAGCGGTGAAAATGGAAAACCTGCAATTCAGGGACGGCACGAAGCGCAGTGCCTATTTGCAGGTCAGCGCAGTGGAGCGTGGCTTGGAGTTCCTGCCGAGGTCTGCCGTCCAGTTCTTGCAGCAGGGGCAGCAGCCCGCAGAGCGGCAGGTCGCCGGGCTAAAGGACGGCAAGGGCGTTGAGTTCAACGGTCATGTACAGCCCGGCGCACAGGGCAAATCCCCCGACAAGGTGCAGCCGAAAGACGTTACCCCCGCCGCCGAGAGCCGGACGCAGGTAGCGGTCAATTCGGGGGGCAAGACCAACGAAGCCACCAAGCAGGGCAAAGAGCCGTTGAAACAGGGTCAGGACAAGCCCACCGCCAAGCAGAAAGAGAAGCAGGACAAGGCGCAGGACAAGAGCCTGAAAGCGGACAAGCCCAAGAAGTCCAGAGGAATGAAAATGTAGTACCCACCTTAAAAAGTAAAGAATTATGATTGCATTGATAGCAGAAAAGCCCAGCGTGGCAAAGGACATCGCCCGCATCATCGGTGTGACCGGACGTAATGACGGTTATCTTTCCGGCAACGGGTATATGGTGACATGGGCGTTCGGCCACTTAATCCAGCTTGCCATGCCGGAAGCCTACGGCGTGGCGAACTTCCGCAGGGAGAGCCTGCCCATACTGCCGCCCGATTTCCAGCTAATCCCCCGTCAGGTAAAAGCGGAGAAAGGCTACAAGGCAGACCCCGGCGTGCTGAAACAGTTGAAAGTGATAAAGGAAGTGTTCGACCAGTGCGACCGGATTATTGTCGCCACCGATGCCGGGCGTGAGGGTGAGTTAATCTTCCGCTATATCTTCCATTACCTGAACTGCCGGAAACCATTTGTGCGCCTGTGGATAAGCAGCCTTACCGACAAGGCAATCCGTGAGGGGCTGGATAACTTGCAGCCGGGAGAGCGTTACGATAACCTCTACTTCTCTGCCAAGTCCCGCAGCGAAGCGGACTGGCTGATAGGGATAAACGCCACCCAAGCGTTGAGCGTAGCCGCCGGGCAGGGGGTGTTCTCGCTGGGCAGGGTGCAGACACCCACGCTTGTGATGATATGCAGCCGCTATTTGGAGAACAAGCATTTCGTACCCGCCAAGTTTTGGCAACTCAAAGCGGCGACCGCCAGCGGGGGAATAAGTTTCACCGCCCAATCGACCGCCAAGTGGGAACAGCAACCCGAAGCCATAGCCGCCCTGCAACGGGTAAAGGATGCCGGGCAACTTGTGGTTAAATCCGTTGAGAGGAAAGAAGCCTGCCAAGAACCGCCGCTTTTGTACGACCTTACTACGCTGCAAAAGGAAGCGAACACGAAGCTGAACTTCTCGGCTGACAAGACGCTTTCCATAGCGCAAAGCCTGTATGAAAAGAAAGTGATGTCCTACCCAAGAACCGGAAGCCGCTATATTCCGGAGGACGTTTTCGATGAAATGCCGGAACGTGTCGCCCTGCTGGGGCAATACTCCCGCTTTGCCGGGTATGCCGCCGGGCTGGACGGCACACCCCTGAACCGCCGCAGCGTGAACGATAGCAAAGTGACCGACCACCACGCCTTAATCGTTACCGAGAACCTGCCCGGCGAACTTTCCAAAGACGAGCGGGCGGTTTACGAGCTGGTAGCCGGGCGTATGCTGGAAGCCTTTTCGGGCAAGTGCGTGAAAGACGTTACCACCGCCTTGCTGTCAGGGGGAGATACCGACTTTACGGTGAAAGGGTCTGTGATGAAAGCAGCCGGGTGGCGTGCCGTGTTCGGCGAGCAGGAAACTGGCGGGGATGAAGAAGCCGCCAGCCTGCCGCCACTCCAAGAGGGAGAATATTTGCCACTCTCCGGCGTGGATCTGCTCGAAAAGCAGACCAAGCCGAAACCGCTGCACACGGAAAGCAGCCTGTTGTCGGCAATGGAGAACGCAGGCAGGGAACTGGAAGATGCCGAACTGAAAGCCAGCCTGAAAGATGCCGGGATAGGCACGCCCGCCACCCGTGCGGCGATTATCGAAACGCTGTTCGCCCGCCAGTACATCGTGCGTGAGAAGAAGAATCTTGTACCCACCGACAAGGGGCTTGCCGTTTACAGGATTGTCAGGGACAAGAAGATTGCCGATGTCGAAATGACGGGCATGTGGGAAACCGCCCTTGCCAAGATAGAAGCGGGCAGCATGGATGCCGACACGTTCCGGAAGGGCATCGAGGTGTACGCAACGCAAATCACCGCAGAACTGCTATCGGTGCAGCTATCTGTCGCTACTGGTGAAACCTGCCCCTGCCCGAAATGCGGCAGCGGACGCATCCTGTTCTACCCGAAAGTGGCGAAGTGTTCCAACGTGGACTGCACGCTTACCATATTCCGCAACAAGTGCGACAAGCAGCTTTCCGACAAGCAGATTGTCGAGCTGGTGACTAAACGCAAGACCGGGTTAATCAAGGGCTTCAAGGGCAAGAACGGCAAGGCTTTCGATGCTTCGCTGGTACTGGACGAGCAGTTCAATGTCGGTTTTTCATTCCCCGAAAAGAAAGCGAAACCGAAGAAATAGCCTATCTTTGCCATTGAAATTTCATTGTGATAGGTTTTGCAACTTATAATAATTGAAATTTTAGTGGTTGCGCCCGGCGGGAACCGGGCGCATTTTTTATTCGCTGCCGCCAAACAGGTAGGTCGAACAGACCACCCCGTTATCCAGCACCCTGCTTTCCGAGAGTTGCCAATGTGAGCCGAATGTTTCCCCGATAAAGCCGATGCCTTTGCCCGCCATGACCGGAACGGTGTATATTGTCAGGCTGTCCAGCAACCCGGCTTTAATCAATGAAGTAAGCAGCTTGCCGCCACCCACCACCAGCATGTCGGTTTCCTGTTTCAGTTCATAGACCCTTTGCAGCGGTTCTTCGGTCAGGAACTCCACCCCGCAGTCCGGTGTAACGTTGGTGTCGTAGTGTGACACCACAAAAGACCGTTTGCTTTTGTGCGGCCACCCGCCCCAGTGTTCAAAGATGTAGTTGTAGGTGTTCGCCCCCATAAGCAGGCAACTTGCGGCGGCGTGTTCCCTTGCCACCAGTTCCTTGACCTCACGGGGCATCCAGTCCAGTTCATAGTCCGGCGTGGCGGTATGCCCGTCCAGCGATACGGCGATGTGCGCTTTGATTTGTTCCATATTATCAGGTATTAAAGTGATATAAATCCCTACTGTCTTGGCACGTTAGCCGCCACCCCCAAAAAGAAAGCGTGGCATGACGCTGTTTCAAAGTAGAGGTACTGGCATACCCAAATGTGGAAACAGTGCAGCCACGCTATGACAAACGCATAGCATATCCTGCGCTGAATATCCCCACATTTTGAAAAGTGCCAGTTTTCTACTTTGGGACGTTCGGCGAACGTATATGTTATATATAAAGGCAATATTCCGGCAACCGCCGTCCAACTGCCGTTACTTTTCCGTGTAACTTCTGCAAAGTTAAGCAAATACCCTGAAAAATCACGTGCAAACAGAAAAAATCCTGCCGTGTTTTCGGGCAGGGCAGGACACAAGCACCTAAAAATACACAAGTTCAGCCCATACGCCTACGGGCAGCTTGCGTTCCTTTAAAGATTATATGAACCGATGACAAAACAGCTTTGGTTCGCCGTGTCTTTGGTGATGATGTCCCTTTCCCGCATGAAGCGGATATAGCTCTTTGCGGTGCGCTCCTTGATGTCCAATACCTGCTGCAACTGCTCGCAAAGGTCTATGTAGGTGATGCGTGTCTGCCGCCCGAAGATGTCACGTGCGACATTCACCAGTTCCCTTTCCTTGCGCTTCTCCTTTTCCTCACGTGGTTTCTCGCCCTTGTACACGTGCATCCCGGCTTCCTTGTCCCATGCAAAGAGCATCAGCGGCACGTCCAGCGGGCTTCCGTCCCTTACTTTCAGGGCTTTTACCACCGACTGGGTAGGTTCTTCGTCTTTCTCAATGGACAGGATAGTAGCCGCCTTGCGCTGCAACTCGCTGCCCAAATGTCCCCGCAGTTTCAAACCGTTGGGGACGAAGTGCAGCACGCACAGAATACACGTGTTGTAGATACCCGCCAGCCGATAAAGTTCATCTATCACCGCCACGCTTTCTGCTTCATCGTTGGCACTCTTAACAAGGTCGGCGATGCCGTCAATGACGACCAACTGGATGCCGCCGTACTGGTAGTAGAACTTGTCCATGCTCTGCATAATGGCGTTCAGGCGTTCCTTGCGTGACATGCCGGTAAGACAGAACGCTTTCAGTTCATCGGGTTTGTCCGGCTGTTTGGCACGTGCCAGCAGGTTGCTTACATTCTTGAACAGTTGCACTTCCGACTGTTCGGTGTCGTAGAGCAAGACCGCCTTGTGCCTGCCGTTGGCGGTTATCTGTATGCCCAGCGTATCTATGTCCTCACCAGCCGGGCAGATGCAGCCCGCCACGATTGCGGCTACGTAATTGCTCTTTCCCGTTCCCTCGCCCCCGGTGATGCCGAACAGGTTGCCTTGTGTCCCCAGCGGAACGTCACCCGCCGAAATAATCTCTTGTGCTTTGGCGGGCGGGTTGTTGAAATCTATCTCGCACGATTTAAGCATAATCAATGTGTCGCTATACAGGTTGTCTAAAAATTCGATAAACAGTTTCAGGAAATCTTCACGGGTGTTCCCGGCTTTGAAGTAGTCGGATATGTCCTTTTCCTCTTTCGTTCCCGGAAGCGGTAGCAGCAGGCGTTTCACGCCAAATTCTTCCAACAGTTTTTCCTGCTTGCATGAACTTTCCCTGCCCGTCTTGTCCATGTCAAAGAGCAGGACGATGTGTTTGAAGCGGAACGTCAACCGATAGACCAGCGTGGGCGGTATCGTCACCGTTTCGCTGTTGAAGCAGATAGCGTGAAAACCGTGCGCCGCCAGCGAAAGCACGTCTTTCTCGCCGCCCGTGATGAATAGCGTGTCGCCTTTGGCTGGCAGTTGTTCCAGCCCGAAACAGTAGTTCTCACCGAAGCTGCCGCCGTAGAGGAAGCGGGGCGTGGAGAACGGGCGGTACAGCTTGATGTGCTGTTTGCCCTTGTAGCCGTACATGGGTTCTGCCACCGATGAAGTGTAGGTGTACGGTTTGCCCTCTGCCGTTTCGCTGTTGTATTCCCGGAGCGAGCAGACCTTGTAACGTTCCAGCAGTTCGGGCGTGATGCCGTATTGTTGCCAGTACACCAGTTCGGCAAGCGGGAACTTCTGTTCCCGGAACTGGTAGGGCTTGACGGGCTTTTCGGGCGTTTCTTCGGCTTTGTCCGGCACTGCCCGACGGACGGTTGCCGGGGGAACGGAAACCGGAATGCCGGAAGCCAGCCCCAAGCCCAAATCCCGGTCGATGATTTCCAGTATCTCCACGAAGTCAGCCGCCCGGTTACAGTCCAGCCCCTTTAACTGCCCCACGAGGAAGAAACAGTCGCCGCTGTAACTGTCGTTGCCGAAGTCTTTCATCTTGTAGATACCGCTCCGGCGGTCGAAATAGATGTTGCAGGAAGCCTTGCTGTCCTCGTACAGCGGGTTAAGGAAGTTGCGACCTATGCGCCAATTGCCGGGCAGGTAGTGTTTGAATACCGCCAGCCCGTTACTTGTTCTTTCTAAGATTTCCTCTTTCCTTAGCATATAATTGGTGGTTGGTTATCAGGTTGTCGATGTTCTCCTTGTTGCTCCTTATCAGGCGTTCTTCCAGCATCCGGCGTATCTCGCTGACCTTGTAGAAGTAACGTCCCCTGATGTTGGAATAGGCGATAGTCCCCGACACCCGCAGGCGTTGCAGGGTCTTTTCGCTTATTTTCAGGAACGTGCAGACCTCGTAGCTGTCCACCCACATGTCTTCCTCGCTTTGCCTTGCCGTTTCCATGTGGTTGAAGATGTAGTCGGCAATGGCGGTAATCTTGTTGTCCAGTTCCTTGTAGGCTTTGGACTCGAATGTTATTATTTCCATAACGGTAACTGATTGATTTGCCGCAAAGTTCGGGAGAAGAAATAACCTAAAAGTCATGGTTATATCTATCATGGTATTACTTTTTTTCAAACTATTTTAGAGTGAAATCGGTGTGAAATCTCTGAAAAAATGCCATTTCTCAACGTACATTTCACTATAAAAAGAAAGTACCATGTTGGGGTAAACATGGTACTTCTATTTATTGAAATACAGAGGATTATTTCATATCATCTTCATTCATCCGCTTAACAAGGCTCTCTATCAGATGATGAAGATATGCCGTCCGGTCTTTTCTCTCTTTCATGGCTATGTATGAAGCGTAATAATCCCCTAAATCAATATGAAATATCGTGCTAAGGAAATTCATTATTTCTTTTATCTCCACGTTGCCATTATTGATGTCACCCGAAGATACAAGAGAATATCCCAGTTCGATAAGATATGCCTTTTTGCCAGTGAAACGGAACGGGTATTTGAAGCATCTTTGTAGATTATCTTCTATCTGATTATTCGTTACCAGTTTCACCAACCGTTTATTCAGATAAATGCGTAGCATTTCATTGGCGATAATCTTTGCCACTTTATAGTCATATCCGGTTGAGAAATTAGGGTCTTTATCGAATTGTGCGCTATCGGTGCATAAACGCAAATCCGCTTTGCCCCGAACAAAATAATATTCATCGTACACTGTTGAACGTGAACGATAATATTGATAAAAGTCCAAATTGCGATTGAAGAAATAGGTCAGATTATCCAGTTCCCGATTGATATAATTCCTAATCACTTCATCGCTACCGTTAGGGCATTGTGTTTCTATTCGATAAATCTTATAGAAGAATAATAGCCGGGCAAGTATTTCCGGTTTCTGTGTCTTGAAAAATAAGATTTCATCCTCTTTGGTTGGAAATATATAGGTTTGTATTTTTGCCCTTAATTCATCAAGAACTGTTTGCAGTTTATGTACCATTGAAAGAGAAGTTTCGATAATATCATAGCCGTAGAGGTCGATTTCTGAAATATCAACCTCTATTTGCGCTAATATCTTATCTACTTCATCTTTCATAACAGACCTATGTGTTGTGTATTTTAATAGCCCGTTTGAATAGATAAGAAACTATAATTCTATGGAATAACCATATTGCGGCAAAATATATCCTGCCTAAGATATTCTCGTATTTCACAATAGTAGTTATACTGACTTCCTGTGTTTTATCTTTAACATCCGAGCAGAATAAAGATACATGAAATGTCAGGTGTTTATCTTTGGCTCCTATAATAATTTCATTATCATTCTGTTCTATAATCTTATTTACAAATGATTTATTGTTTTTTAAGCCAAACGGTTTTACGATTAAGTTGCGTATATAATACATCCTCATAATCCATTTTGGATATTGAGAAAACATTAAATTGAACAATTCATTTACAGACATATATGGTTTTTCTGTGATTTCATCCCAAAAACAATCTTTATAATCCGCTGGGAGATATTTGATAATCAAGTTATTTTTCTGTTTCATGGTTTACCTTTATTATTTTGTTTCAAATTTTTCAATCAGCATATTTTGAAGTTCATTGAAATCACAAGCAGGGATTTCAGGACAGATATGTTGCAATCCAATCAATAAGGAATATTGGATAGTAGCTATTTTATGCGCATACTCTACATCATATCCGCAATCTTGGATTAACTTTGTCAAATAGTCTAATCTCAATTTATCTACTTGTGCGACATATTGTTGTACAATATCATTTGTATAACTCCACCCTCTAATCCGTCCCTCACATTTGTATTCAGAGGAAGCAGACATTTGAGATAAGGTATGTAGCTTTTCTTTTGAACTCCCTAATTTTTCTACTTCTACGATAAATGCAAGTGTATACTCTTTTACCCAAAAAGCCATAAGAGCATCTATATACCCGTCTATATTTTTGAAATGATGATAAAACGCTCCTTTTGTAATTTCTAAGAGATTACATAAGTTGTCTATTGTGATTTTAGCAACCCCATTGTTTTCTATAATTTGAAGCCCAATAACAAACCATTGTTTTTTCTCTACTTTCTTCATATTATCGTTTTTATAATACCATACTATATGGTATGCAAATGTATGAAAGAAATCTGGATTAAGCAAACAGCACTATTCTTTTCTTCAAAAATTTAGTGCAAGGTGCAAGTATATATTTATATATATAGCTTGCACCTTGCACTAACCCAAAAATATTTATTATCAGATATTTGCGAGTTTCAAAAGAAAGCCGTATCTTTGAACCCGAAAGTTAGGCAGACAAACAGCGGTCAAAGTTGGACAAGCCCAACATCTGAAAATCGTTACTGTTTCGTTACCTATTTGAAATTTTGAAAGCAAAGTAGCTGAAATATAAGCGGTTAGAGTTGTAGGTTCAAAACCCCCTCTCTCCGCTGAACGTTACGGACAAAACCGGACAACGAACAGACAAGTCCCACAAATTCAATGATTTGTGGGGCTTTTTTTATCCCCTTGTGTCTGCCTTAAAGTACATTTTTTCGCCCCTAAAAGACAAGGTTTCTAACCTAACTCGTACCCCCGACAAACAAAATCAAAAAGGGGGTACAGATAGTCGGAAATTGGCGAACTTCTGTCGGTGTTTGGCGAGCCTGCATAAAACTCATTTTTAAGCATTTGCAGTATTTTTGTAACTAAAAAGTGAGTATATGAAATCGACATTCAACATTTGCTTTTACGCAAAGAAAGACAAGCAGAAAGCGGGCGGTGCGTACCCCCTTTTCGCCCGTATCACAGTGGACGGTGTGGCAAGCCGTTTTAATACTAAATTGGACGTGTTGCCTGAAATGTGGGACGGTAAGGCTGGCAAGGCTATCGGACGCACAGCGGAAGCCGGACGTATCAACCGTATGTTAAGCGATATAAACGCATCGCTGAACACCATCTACCACGAAATGCAGCGGCGTGATAATTACGTTACTGCCGAGAAAGTTAAAAACGAGTTTTTGGGACACAGCGAGAACCACGAAACCATCCTTACCTTGTTCCAAAAGCACAATGAGGACGTGAAACAGCTTGTTGGCATATCCAAGACGATAGCGACCTACCGCAAGTATGAGTGTAGATACTAATTGAAAAGTGCGCCAATATTCCAGTTGAAAATTGCGCCCCCAT
>ERZ1673693.2311-NODE-2311-length-11009-cov-4.737630_pt1 | contig 11009 bp, 9 predicted proteins | sample MGYA00580223_ERZ1673693 | MGnify/ENA primary metagenome ERZ1673693 (study PRJEB41218, sample SAMN15661741) | gut metagenome | host: Homo sapiens | place: Canada: London | collected 2015-08-20/2019-03-30 | study: EMG produced TPA metagenomics assembly of...
TTTTGCAAATTCAAATAAACGTTTAGAGAATTTAATAGCTCCTGGAAAAATATAATTTTTCTCATCACATATAGATACTATCAAATAATCAAATGTACTATCCGCAAAAGATATTGCATCTATAATAAATTCTTGCATTACCTCGGCATTTGTCACATCAAAATTCTTAAAAATTATTGGATATTCTTTATATATTTCTTCTTCGTAAGCTTTAATAGGAAAAATTGCATTATATTTTTCCTTCATATCAATAAAATCTAAATTAACCTTTTCAATTTCTCTTTTACATTTAGATAAATACCAATTCTTTACTTGAAACTTATTAAAATATCTATCGCCATTATGTTCCAAATAATACTTACAACACATATACGATTCTTCAATTATTTTTATTTCATTCTCACATAATTTTAGATGCTCTTTAAAATCTTCTCCTTCTAATGATAGATTTTGAAAAAATACATGCATTAAACCCAAAGAAGCTTTGGCTTTCTTTAAGTTAAACAATGCTAATCGTGTATTCTTTTCTTCCTTTTTTAACAATCCTATTACTTGCTCTAAAAAATTTTTTATACTTGTAAAATAATCTTGTTGTATTTTCTTAAACTTTTTAGGAATTTCTATTACTTCTCCAAACGGTCTATATTCTTTAGGATAAGATAATATTCCACATAATAGATTTTGGTATTCTTCTCTTTTTCTATTCACTGCTATAGCCATTTTCTTTGCCTGTTTTTTACCTAAAATTTGATACATAAACATATTTAATTTAACCATATTCTCACATATGCATTTTCTAACATTAAACCAGTATTCAATCCATTCTGCTATTGAATCAAATTCATAATTACTCTGTATCGTTTTTATCCATAAAGAATTAAATTCTTGGTGAAACATTATTATTAAATTTTTTCTTGGCATCTCCTTATGTGCATCATCCGGTATTTTATATTCTTCCAAAATTTCTAGTTTTGGTGTTATTGCATCTGAATAATATTTTTCATAAATTGGTAACATCCTACAAATATTCTTTAACCTTGACACACTTTCATCATTTCCCTTTTTTATCTCGCTTTGCTTCAATATATATTTAACATATATTGCATTTTCACCCTTATTTACATATAGAGTATAAGAAAATGTTTTACACTTGAGATAATTTAATATAATGCTTAGATTTTTATTAACAAAATTTTCATATAAATTTCTATTCCCACAAAAGCACAAATACATTATCAAAGAAATACTTTCCAATTTGCTCTCTTCTGCACGTTCCCACAAATCACCTATATTAATATTTAATGCTAAATTCATTGAATTATCCATATTATAGAGCCAATCTGCTATTATAGAGTATGAATCAATATCTAATATATCTTTTATATCTTGTTTTTTTAATTTATCATATAATTTCTGACATAAAATATATACATCTGTTTCTATAATATTTATTTTTGGTATTCTATTTTCTAAATCTAGTAAATATTGAATATTTTCATTATCTGGAAATATATTACTAATATCTCTCAAAGTTTCTATATCTTCTTCTATCTCTTTAAATTTAGAAAACGGACAAATATCTGTAGCCAATATTTCTAACCCATTATGTTTATGAGCATCATCAAATAAATTTTTATTTTCATTGAAATATTTTAAAACACTTCCTGAAAATGTTCCTCGTATTGCATAAACAAAGCCTTTTAAATCTCCAAGATTCCAATGCTTATTTACAACTTTTGAATAAAACTCTTCTTTGTCATCAAATTTAAATTCTGGAAAATGCGAAAAAAGGATGGAATAATCTTGTTTACTTGCCAGATTTGTAACACTATACGCAGTTTCTTCTATTGGATAATATTCATGTAAATAATTTACTATATGATATGAACGTACTGGATGCAATCCTACTATATATTTATTATCTTCACTAATCTGAACCAAAAATTCATCTGACATGCTTTTTAAAATCTCCGATAAATCATAACCCATATCTTTTGATAAATTAAGCAATAATTTTCTCATGGAAATCCTAATTCCACATATATCTGCAAAACAAACTTTTCTTAAAATTTCAAATTTAATTCCACTTTCTTTAGTTTTCCCTATTTCCTTCATTTGCGCAGAAATACGATCCTCTATCATTTCACCATGTGTCAATAGATAAACATACTCTATCAACAATTTTTTATCAGCAATTTTTTCCCATGCACTTTTCCAACTTAATATATTAGGATGTATGTGTCCGACCTGTTTAAATTTATTGTAAATTTTAATAGCTTCTTCCTTTGTAAGAATAGGTTTTATAATATTAACAGATCGTATATCACTTATGTCACCGCTATAATTGTACCAATCACTTTCTCTCGAAGTTAATATTATTTTATAATTATATTTGACGTCTGTCTGCATTAATTGTATCAGATGATTCCATTCACTAATATGACTATCTAAATTATCTAATAAAATTAATGGTTTCTCCCCTAGTCTTGTTCTAGAATAAAAATATTCTACAATAGCACCAAGTTCACAACTATCATTACAACATGTTATTTGATATGGAGTATATTCCTTTTGCAAAACGTATTGCGTTTTTAAAGCTAATGTAGTTTTCCCTTGTCCACTTGATGATTTAATTATCGTAACCATATATTTATTAACAGATTCTAATATCTCATTTTCAATATCTGTTCTAACTATTGGTAATCCATTGGCAATATCTAATGGTGTTGCTTTTTTCCCTTCATAATAATCTTCTTCCTGTTTAGAAGTTATAGAAAAATCTAGTTTTTTTATCCAGCTATGTGCTGGATTCTGCACACCCTTACTTATATCAAATTTAACTTTCTCTATACAATTTTGTATATCCTTTAATAAAACTAAACTCCTATTTTCCATTTTATCAAAGCAAAACATTTTTATACTATTAACAAACAATTTTATATTATTAACAGAGATATCATAATTTTCAATCAGTGAACATTCAAGCTTGTCCTCAAGAGAACTCTTTTTAATATTCTGATAGGTAATTTTTGAAATAAAATCATCAAAATTAAAGTTATCCCAATTCCAATCTGGAGTTTCTTTCCTTATCTTTTTAATTGTTTCTTTCCAATATTCTTTTGATTTATCATCTAACTCATCCTTTAATAATTTACTCAAATTTCCTTTTGCAATAGAAAAATCATATACTAATTTAAATTTTCTATTTCTATCGATTAAATATGTTTCTAAAAAGTTTTTCATTACACTTGACATAAAGCTTGCATCTTGCTTAACTGTAGAATATTTCAATTGAATATGTGTTATACTATTTCCATCTATTTGACTTATAATATGATCAATATCCTCTATTCCTTCTAAGTTAAATGAAATATTTTCTTCTGTAGCAGTTAACATTAAATAACAAGAATATAAAAACTGATAAGAATATCCTTTTAACGCAATTTGTCCACCATTTCTAGATTCATGTAACTCTTTGATTGTCATATTAGTCTTTACTTGAAAATTATTTTCCTTTTTTACTGTTTTCTTTTTTGACGCCATATTTCCTTCACTCCTACCATGTAAAGAACTCTTCATACTCTACAATATTTTTTAATTAATTTACTTTCATAACTAATTCTCTAAATATGTTAAGTTCATGAATTTGCTTATATTACTTATAATTATTAACACTAAATTTTGTCATTCTTGATTCTAACATTTTTTATGATTTTAAAATTATTTATTTATATAATTTCTTATATCATTAATAAAAAACGCTAACAAATTACCCTTTTCAACTTTTTTCATTCCTAAATCTTTTCGCATTTCATTCATTAATTCCTCTAATAAAAATAAATTTCCCATTTCTTGAACCTTTCCCTGTTCTCTAAATTTCACCCATAAATTTACAACTTTTGATGATCCCCAAAGAGTTATTTGTTTTGAAAATGATGATAAATCTTTCAGCATCATTTCCTCTGTATATGAATTATTTTCTTCAACATTTTTCTGAAGTTTATAAATCATTTCAACAAATTCACCATATGGTTCTTCACGTTTTTTTGCTAAATATTCTTGGCGATTTTTTCTATAATCTATAATTTTTGATACAATCGAACTAATAATAACACTTACAATAGATACTGTTCCTGTTATAAGAGCCACTATCACTACTACATCCATATTAGATACTATAGATGTTAACCATTCCAAAGATTCTATAACACCTTTAACAATACTTCTCAATATTACACCTGCAGCAAGTACAATAATTGTAATTAAATCTACTGCCAAAATAATATTAATTCTTTGATGTTCTTCGAGAAAACCTCCTCTAATATAATCTTTCTTTTTATGAATAAGTCTTTCAATATACCAAAATACTACAATTAAACAAAATATAGCGATACAAATTAAAAAGATATTTGTAAAAGCCATTCCCATATTATCTTTCAAATTATTATAGTATTTTAAAATTGCTACACACATTTTTTTCTTATAAGCTATACCAAATATGCATAACGTTAATATTACTAGTACTCTAAATATTTTTTTCATTTAATGCAATCCACTTCTTTAATTTTTCTCTTCTGTGTGGAAACATATGTTCGCCTTTTAAAATTATATACAACACAAAAAATATTTTCAAGGAAATTTTTACTTAATTTTATCAATCAACCCAACATCCGCCGGCAACCACTTAACATCCATTAATTCATCCTTCCCCAACCATCGAGCCGCCTCATGCTCTTTCAATACTAAATCTCCACGAATTACAGAACACCAATAGCACCCCATAGATAAATGAAAATCCGGATAATCATACTCTATCGTACCAATCAGCTCTCCAACTTCAATCTCCGTATCCAATTCCTCCATAATCTCTCTCTTTAAAGCTGCTTGTGGAGTTTCTCCTTCTTCAATTTTTCCCCCAGGAAATTCCCATCCACCTTTGAGATCTCCATAACCTCTCTGTGTTGCAAATATCTTATCGCCATCTCTTATAACTGCTGCCACTACTCTAACTGTCTTCATTTTATTTTCCTCTTTATTCACTCGTAATATATTCATATAAATCTTCCCTCACTGGTACATCCAACGTCCAAAGAATTTCAACTGCTGTTTTCTCTGTATTAGGCATTATAAATTCTTGAGCTTGTCCTGTTGCTGTCATTCTTCCTAAATAATAAAATTCTTTTGATATTTTATCATCTTTATTTTTGCGAACAAACAATTGTACATCTATGCCTCTTTCTTTTGCATGAAGGAAATTTTGCACATCTTCTGATCCTAAACTCCTTCCGCTCTTAGAAATTGCAATTAATTGATTTTGATTAACAAAATGATCTTCATATTTTGTTGTATCACTAATATTATCTGCTTTATCATAATTGATAAATACTGGGAATGTTTTTGTTTTTTTATCGAATTTATATCCACCAATATTTAATGGAACTTCACTATTTTCCCAATTTAAAAGGCGGCATACATCCTCATAAGTATATTTTTGATATAACACTAGATCTGTATCTTGATATCGATCACTATAATCACGTTCATATCTTGATTTTCCAAACTGAATCAAATCTTCTAAAAGATTTGTAAATTCTATATTTCCTAATGCTTTTTCAAAAGATTTCCCAACGCTGTATTCCTTATGTCTTGATATCCAATTTTGCGAATATGCGATTGCTCTTGCCTCCATTTTTTTATACATGTGATCTGTTTGCTGTTTTTCAAATATTTGTTGATCTTCTTCCTGCTCCATAAGAATACATTCTTTATATGTCTTCTTTCCAGAACCTGTTGGGAATTCATTCGTCATTATATTTATGATATTTTGAATACTCTCATCTTTTAATATTATTCCATATCTTTCTTTTAAATTATTTTGCAATCTGCCGATCAATCCATACCTATATTCAATCATCAAAGATAATAACTCTAACTCATGTATTCTTTTCCCATTTGCAATTTTCTTTGAAATAAATTCTATTATTTTCTCTTCTTTATCATTCAATCGCACAGTATACTCTTTTTCATATTTAACCAAAAACTTATAATATGAGCCGAGATTACTATTATCAAAGATTCTACATGCGTCCATCTCACCATACTGATCAAATTCTGCCAACTTAGGAATACGCCCCAATTTATTTTTCAAGTTAAAATAATTTTCCTTAATTAATTTTAAATCACTAAAATTAGCAGCATCAATCGCTTGATAAATCTGTTTCTTACTAATTTCATCAAAATGTATTGTAGAATTGCCTGGAATAATTCTGCTTCCTTCCATAATATAACGCCGTACATTATCCTTGTTATAACTACGATCCCCAGACAAAGCAATCGGTATCATAAAATTATTCTTATAATTTCCAATAAAATCAAGTATCACTACATATTCTTTATCTTCTGCTTTTCGAAGTCCACGTCCTAATTGTTGAATAAATACAATCGGTGACTGTGTTGGTCTTAGCATAATTACCTGATTAATCTCTGGTACATCGACACCTTCACTAAATATATCTACAGATAAAATGTAATCTAATTCATTGATATCATCGTTAACCAAACGTTCAATTGCATCTCTTCGAACATCTTCTGAATCTGCACCACTTAATGCCAACGTACGCCAACCATGCTCATTAAACTTCTTTGATAATTCATTTGCTTCTTCAATTCTACTACAAAAAATCAGACCTTTTACTCGATTACCACTGTAACCATAATATTCTGCTTGCTCCATCACATATTTTACACGATCATCTGAAGTTAAGCGTCTAAAATTCTCTAGTTTTTGCTCTTTTGTCATTTTCTTATCATTGACTATCGTATCATCAATAATTTCTAAATCAGTAATTCCAAAATAGTGAAATGGGCACAATAAATCTTCTTCCATTGCTTTTTGCAATCGAATTTCGTATGCAATGTTGTGATCAAAAATTTCATAAATATTACGACCTTCTATATGATCATCTCTTTTATCAGGTGTCGCTGTCATTCCCAGTGTAAATTGTGGAGTAAAATAATCCATAATCTTTTTATAACTATCTGCTGAAGTATGATGTGCTTCATCATAGATACAACATTCAAAATGATCTCTTAAAAATCTTTCCAAATTTTCTTTTTTAGATAATGTCTGTACTGTCGCAAAAATAAAATCTGCACCATAATCATGAGATTTACCAGTAACTAATCCCATTGTAATAGACGGCCCAAAAACTTTTTGGTATGATTTTAATGCCTGTTCTGCGATTTGATTTCTATGTACTAAGAACAAAACTTTCTTATATCCCAGCTCTCTAACAGCAAATGCTGATGCATAAGTCTTTCCAGTTCCTGTACTGGATAATAGTAAAGCCTTTTCTATTCCTTCTGATCTCATCTTCATAAGGTTATTGATAAAAGCTAACTGCATCTTATTCGGTTTTAATTTATAACTTTGAAAATCAACAATTTGTTCTTTTGCTGCTTGTCTTTGTTGTTTTTTGATAATTTGGTTTTGTAAATATTGCTCTTTATAATCCTCAATGAAATCTTCATAATGTTGACTATTTGGTGACATCCATAGTTTTTTGAATTCATTGAGGATTTCTTGTGCAACTTCGCCTTGTTCTGTAGAAACAATCTTTGTGTTCCATTCTCTATTTTTTGTAATTGCACTGGATGTCATATTGGAACTTCCTACGATAATTCGATATAATTCATCTTCTCGGAATATATATCCTTTTGTGTGAAATCCTCCAACTTCAGAACTAGTTCTAAACATTTTTAATTCAATATTTTTCAATTTAGCTAATCGATCTAATGCTTTTGGCTGACTAAATGTTAAATAATCTGTTGTGAGAATTTTCCCTGGAACTCCTTTTTGCTCTAATTCTTTTAAAATCATAGATAGAGATTCAAATCCACTATCAGTGATAAATGCTACACTGATAAAGAATTCATCACATCGTCTTAATTCTTGTTCCAAAGAAACAAGAACTTTCTTTCCTTGTTTACAATCGTTGTATACAAATTCTGGTCTGTATGCTAAATTTGAATTATTTGATCCATCAACAAATGCTGTTGATAAACCTAACATTAATTCATGTGACTTTGAATAATCCATTTTTATCCCCTTTTAATTTATTTTATATACAATGTTTTTCTTAAATTTTATTTTAAATACTATATTTTCTTATGTCAATTACAACATAAATACTATCTTGTATATTACCATACCAGCAATCATAATTATTAATCCCAACCACCTTTTTATTAATTGTCTTTTATTTTCTTTGTTTAAACTTCTATAGCTTTCTCTTATTACAAGTCCTGTAATTCCAAGAAAAATTATACCCCCAATAGCGTATTGTATATTTTTATTTAAACTATAAAAATATTTTTCTAATAGATTACTCATATCATTAGATTTAAACATAACTATTATGCAAAAAATTCCAGCTATACCTATTAAAGCAAAAAATTTAATCACTCTCTTTTTTTCTCCTGTTTTCCATAAATCAATAATTCTTTCTTTACCATTAATCCAATAATTTTTTGAGTTATTCAACCATTTTAACAACTTTTTTGTTCTTTCAATCCAAGAATTAATGCATCTATTTTTTCTTTTATAAACTCTTTTTCTATATGGTTCAATAATTTTTGATGGCATATCTTTCAACCATTCTTTAATAGTTGGTATCGTAAAAATTAAGCTAATAATTAATAAACACATATCAATTAATCCTGTTTCCGTTATATTATCAGTGCAATATTTATTGATCCTTATAATTACAAATATAATCCATATAATTGTAAACCACATATTAAATGTTTGCTTTTTTCTATATACTACAGCTTTATCTATCCTTACATAACTATATATTATATATGTTATCAGAAAAGCAAGCATAATTACAATAATTTGTCCATTAATAGAAACACTATGCATAGCTTTTAATATTGCTAACATTTGATGATAAAAGAAATACCATATAAAGTAAATTATAATCAATTCACGTAAAGCTTTTAATATATCTTTTTTGATACCATTGTCCATTATATATTCATCCAAGTATAAAGCAGCTATTAAAATATAATTTTCTATTTTTTTCTCATTTTTAAAGTTAAAAATCATAAAGCTTAGCATACTTGCTCCAATTATCAACATTAAATGGTTAAAAATTTCTGCAGTGTTTGCCTGTTTATCAACATTGATTATTCCCAATAAAATAGATATCATAAATACCGGCAATATTGATATTATAAATATATAAATCACTTCCGTAAGAAAATACATTGTTTTATTTTTCTTTTTTAATGAAGATAAAAATGCTGAACAATTAATAATTATCTTTAAACAATCTCTAATAATACTATTCTCCATAATTATTTTTCTCCTTTTTAAAATTATCTAATAACGGACCAGAAATAAACATCTCTGGTCCGTTTTGATTATATAAATTTACCATTAATTTGGTGTAGATCTACGATGAGCATGCACTTGTGTTCCATCACTTCTTTTATAAGATTTTACAGTTACAATTTTTTTATTCTGTTTTCCTCTAATACTTGTTTTTGTCTTTGCCATATAATATCGCCTACTTTCCTTTTTTAATCAATATTGTCTCTATTATTCATCATCATTTTTTCTTTTTTGCTGGCTCACGTCCTGGACCTACCCAGATTCGAAATGCACGTTTTCCATAATCTTTTGCATAAATCTTCATACCATCTTTTGTGGTAATCCATGCTCGAAAAATATACATATTATCAACTCCTTTCTTCAATTTATACTTGAAGAAAGAATCTCACAATGTTATAATTTAAGTGCTAATCAAATTATATATTGGTTGATTGTGAGATATCTTTCAACTAATAGCCAAGCATCTATTTGCTTGGTTTTTTTATTATAAAAGTATAACACTTCTATTTCTTAAGCAATGTTAAAGTTAAACAATGAAAGCATTTTTTCTTCGTAATTTGTATAATTTCTATTTCCAAACTGTAGCCAATTTCTATAATATTGGTATGCTAGATATGCTGCCTGATAGCTAATATTAAAAGTTTTTTTAATTGTATCAGGTTCTATATCTTTACAAATATTATGTATCAATGGCGGAGGTGCAAGTGCATATTTAGCAAAAAATTTTGCTTCTGATTCTTCCTCTTCTCCCCCATTAATATGTCCTAATACAAAATGTCCTACTTCATGCATAATTGTTTGATTTATTCTTCCATAACATTTGCAACTATCATTATAGTAAATTCTCCATTCATTTTGAGTTTCAATAGAATATCCATCAGAACTATACTTCATTGACATTTCTCTTTGCTTTTCATTTAGTGACGAATATGGAATTATTTTAAGTCCCATTTTCGTTGCTATTTCAAATCCAGAAATAGGAATATACTTAACATTATATTGTTCAAAAGTATCAATCACTGTATTTTTAATTTCTTCATATTTTTCATTGCTTAATCTCATATATTCTCCTAGTCGTCTTCAAATAAAAGTTTAACTAAAGTTGTTTTCTCATCATTTGTCATCCGCGATGAATTTCTTGCTATTAATGATTTAACATAGTCAAAATCCTCATTTTCTTCATTCCCCAACAAATAATCTGCTGTCGTATCTAATGCCTTAGCAATTTTTATTAAATTCACACCTCTTGGTATCCTTTCGCCACGAACATAATGCGATATCGTAGATTCTGTCAGTCCTGAAATTTTTGCAAGTTGCTTTTGAGATATTCCTTTTTTGGAAATCAATTCCTTCATTCTTTGCGTTGTTGTTCTCACCTTCATTATTCCTCCTTATGTAGCATCTTCTTTTCTACTACACTTTATATTTTACATGAAAATTATCATTTTGTCAATTATTTAATTATAAAATTATCATTTTGTCAATAAGTAATTGTATTTATTAACATAACATAAAAGGACATACACCCTAAATACAAGGATATATGCCCTTAAAATCTCACTAAAAAATATCAAATTAACTCTAACAAAGAATCAATCAATTATTTCAACTG
>ERZ1673693.2317-NODE-2317-length-10998-cov-4.104816_pt1 | contig 10998 bp, 6 predicted proteins | sample MGYA00580223_ERZ1673693 | MGnify/ENA primary metagenome ERZ1673693 (study PRJEB41218, sample SAMN15661741) | gut metagenome | host: Homo sapiens | place: Canada: London | collected 2015-08-20/2019-03-30 | study: EMG produced TPA metagenomics assembly of...
CTTGAGATCGGATCATTTCGGCAGATACACGAGCATACAAATGTGTATAAGAATCGGCAATAGTATCCAGAATATATTCCGTATGTTCCCCATCCGTATGTTCCGTTTCCAAAGTATTGCTTTCTATTACAAGTAACGCATGGTGATAAAAAGCTGCAATCTGGACAGACTTCCATGCCAACAAATCATGATCAATATGCCCCCTCCATTGAGCGACAATCTCAGGTACACCCCCAAACAACATCCAATAACGGTCATAGACGACAATAACCGAATAATCGGCTTTTGAAGAGCGGCCTCCGATATCGACAACGACCAAATAACGATCTTTCACGGACATATCGGAATCCGGAAAAGCCCAGATATGAAGGCGTCCTCCCGCCTCTTCCTTAAAACCGAGCCCTTTCAATGCCGACTTTCCGGAGAAAGCTTTCCCATAAACTTCTCCGACCTTATCTGCCGGACGACATGATTCCCTAAGTCTTTGCACCTGTCGTATATCGAATACCCGTTCTCCGGTATGGTTAAACGCCTCAACATCATCAGAGGGATACTCCGCCATCATATCGGCATGATCTCTATACTCTTTTCGTTTCATACGATACCAAGCTATCGCTTCAAGAGTCGCACCTTTATCCCAAAGATCCTTTTCATAATCTGTCAAAGATGTTATCAATGCGTCATAATCTTCTACCGGAACAGAATACATTTCTATTTCGAACCACGGTATAAATAAAAAACGTTTATCGCTCTCCCCCCTCTTTGCCCTTTCACATTCCTGATGAAAATAATTCCCCGTTCCGTTCGCCGTACTTTCCATAACAACAACCGAGTCGGGCAACAAAGCAACCGAACCGCATACCGAACGAATCAACGACTCAGGAGATTTCAACCGCGTATGAGGCCAGAAAGCCACCTCCGACAAATGCGCCATAACAGCATCTGACCCACGTACCGACTCCGGAGTTTCTGCCGACCCGATCGTGACTTTACAACTCGTTTCGGCAATCACAGAGGTATTCCCCATTTTCTCATACGGTTGAAACTTCAGAGGTTTATCTGCATCTATCAACCAAGCCGGATAACTTTCCAACAATTTAGAATACATCCCTTTAATATTTGCCGCTGCATCTTTTAAATGCGCGCAGATCACGCTATTCCAGTTTTTCCGGTGTACCAGCTGTATCCAAGCCATATACATCTGTACCAGCGTAGAACCGCCCCATTGTCTTGCCTTCAACAATATCAGCCGTATAGGCAGACGTTTCGTCCTCATATCTTCAAGCTCCGAAAGCAGGCGACGCTGAGGCCGATTGAGTCGAAAAGGAATATCTGAATCACCCGTCTTATTCTTAATACGGACAAATAAAACCGCCCAAAATTCAAAATCATATTTAATCCTGACCTTCACCCACCGTCTCCAGACTTCTTCCTTAATAACGGGTGAAGGGGATTCTTTCAACTCGTTCAGAATAAATTTTTCTATCGAACCATGCCGACATAAAAGTTTTACGAGTTCGACCTCTTCCAGCATCATTTCCGGGATATATTGTATCGGAATAGGAGCATCCGGAAGATGAAAGCAAAAACGCTTTCCGGTTATGCTTCCCTCTCCCGTCTCAGGACGATAAGGTCTATCGATCTCTTTTTTCCGCCTTTCGTTTTCAATCACTGTAATTTCCATTTTATCTAATATTTTCCGATAATTCTATTTTCCGCAAAATAGCACATCGAAAAACGATATTTCGTGCGATAAATATAAAATCTATCGCAACCCCGCCAGCCTGTCGAGCGTATCGGCTATGGCACACAACGCTTGTCTTTCATCTCCGGCATCATTTCTACTCTCATGTTTTTCCAGAATTTCAATACACTTGAGCAGATTGACTTCACTGGTACATTCAGGTATCATTTCCTGCAAACGTTTATAACACAAATCCAATATCTCCCGTCTTTTCCGGATATAATCATCGGCCGGAATATTATTTTTTCCGGTAAGAGCATTTTTTTTCGTCATATTCTATACGATTTTATAATTATAACACCATACGACAAATATATGAGGTGATATTTGTGTGCTGATGTTATAATAATAAATTCGTTCACTAACCAATTAAAAAAATTTAGAAGGAGAAACAAAAATGTTTGCATCAATATTCAACGGGATCAAAGCCCGAAAACAGAGAAAAGCAGCTGAAAAGGAACAAAAAAAACGCATTACAGGCCCTCGACAGCCAACAAACACAGTTAGACAACCTTTTCAACTCGGAGTATTACGGTGATTATATAAATCGATCGGACAGCCAAGCCCTATTAAAAAATCTCCGGAAACAGACTCAACAACTGAATCAACAAACACTGACTCAGTCTGCCGTCACGGGAACGACACCCGAAGCTATCGCCGCCCAACAAAAAAACAATGCGGAAACGATAGGCAACACATATAGTGCGATTGCGGCAAATGGCGCACAATGGAAAAATAATGTCCTGAATAATTACATCAATCATTCGGCAGCAATAAATGACAAAAGATACAACACCTATATGAATGCCAGCAATATGTTCCGGAACGCATCGGAAAATGCGTTACAGAACGTAGGTCGAAGATTGGAAAATCTGGATAATACAATATTAAGTATGGCACAACTGTCGTCAGGAATGCTTTGAAATCATTTATCGGAAACGGATCAAAAGATATGATAATGGAAAATAAGACAACCGAACTACAAAATAAAAAAAATACGGCAGCAATTTTCTCCGACATCAGGCAACAGGTAGAAGATGGGAAAGGCTTTCTCTCGGTATGTCTGGAAAATCGAAAACAAAAAAAGAGATCTGCCGCCCGCAAGTCGATTGATGATCTGGAATATGCATTGAAACTTTTAGGACAAAAACCGACAAAAGAAGAATACGGGAAAAAAGAAAGGAGTTTTTACTGGAAAAAACTCACCCGGTTATTTGAACCGGAATCCGAAATTATAGATAAACAAAACGTCCGATGCAGAAAAAAACAAGAGTTGCGGAAAAAATTTCTCGAACTAACAGAGAGGATTCCGGTCATCCCGAATACTCATGCCAAACTGCCTGCAAAAGGATTAAACACAAAAGAATTTCCAGAGGTATGGCAAGATAATGCAGAAAATACCGATAAACAAAAATTCTTGCTTTTCAACTATCTGACAGCTCAAGGTATTTCTCCCGAAGAAGCCCGAGTACAAATAGAAAACTTATTATTCGAAAACACTCAAAACAATACTCTCAATGAATAAAAACAATAGATGGGATTATATCGATCCTCAATTACAAAATATGTATAAACGTCAATTCGCCCGGACAATAGATAACGGTCAAAGCACAACAACTCAACCATTTATGCAAAAACAACCGGAATATATCGATTCCGATTTAATAAAGCAGACAATGGCCGGCAACCCTCTGACCGGTCAGGAATGGAGAACTCCCATTCCTGCACAAAAGCTGTATCCGACCATACCCTACCCGTCCATTCCCGATACCCCATATAACCGAAAGATTTTGTCTTCTTTATTCAATAACGATCCTGAAGGAAAACCTTTGACAAGCTTTAAAGACGGACTGGCCCAATACGGGAAACGGTTAGCAAACGATTTTTCCTACAATATCGGAAAATTAAAAAGCTGGTGGAACAATGAAGACGAAATGCAAGCTGCATACCGAAACGTACAAAAAAATTTCGGCAGTTTATCTTCTGTAAACAATGAAGATTTATTAAAAGAAATAGAGCGGAACAAACAAGAAATTTCTGAAAAAAACATCCGAAAACCCGACAAAAAGTTCGATTGGAATAATAACGAGCTTTATGATCCGGAAACCGGAGCCGTCAATGAACAAGAGTACATGAATACAAAAGCCCGATACATCGATGCTTTAAAAAATATCATGGAGATGAAATCGGACGGATTATCCCCCCGGCAAATAGAAAAAGCAGTGAATGATTACATCATCAACGGAGGTGAAGGGAAAAAACAAATGAGCAAAGCTTTGGAACAAAATGACAGTTTCAAAGAAACCGAAGGCTGGGCAAAAGTTGCCGAAACGGGTGCAGGAATAGCTCAGCAAGCCCTACCCATAGCCGCAGGACTGGTCTTTCCACCGACAGGAGTCGCTTTGGGTGCAGCCAATGTCGGTAGTTTAGCAGCACAAAGTCACGCTCAGGCACAGATGGATATAGACCGGTATGAAAAGGAAAACGGCGAGAAAGTACCGGATTGGAAACGTGCCGCTTATGTGGGTTCTTATACAGGAGCAGACCTCCTCATAGAAGGTCTCATGCAGGGCAGATATCTAAACAAACTCTCCGCTCCTTTGAAAGAATCGATGCGAAAAGGCGTTATGTCTCAAATGATGAAAAATCCGCAGGCATCCAAAGAGTTAACCGACTTGCTAAAAAATTACAAACATATCGACCTGAAAAAACTGGCGGCAGAAATCGGTTCGGATGCCACTATGGAGGGATTGAGCGAAGCCGGCACTTCTGTTGCTCAAGACATGGCAGCACGCATTTATCTGGATAGAGAAAATTATCCGGCATTAAATGAAATTCTTCAAAACGCAACCCGATCCGGCATAGAAGGAGGAGTCTTCGGAGGGGCATTAGGCGGAATAAGCCATACCGGAGGAAAAACGGTGCAACATCTTCGGAGAAAAAATGATGGAAAAGTGACAATACTCAATACCAAATACGGAGAGCCGATGGAGGTAATCGGGCAAACCGAAAACGGACTGTATAAAGTCATTACACCGGAAGGAAAAGAAGAACTCATATTTCCTGATTTCGCAGAAGGCATATATTCTATTCCTTATGAAGATTATAATCGGATTACCCGCAGCAGTGCGGACGAATACGAAAAAATGCCATCCGCGACAGAACAGAATAAAAATCTGAAAAAGGAAGATTCCGGATTCAACATTTCGATCGTCAACCCTGACAATCCGTGGTTGAACAAATACGATACGCAATTTCAAAGAGACAGACGCCGACAGGAAGCCGAAAAAATAAGCAAGGAACTTGGCATTGATGCTCAAATATTTGACCGACAATCGGAACTTCCTCTCGACGTACAGCAAAAACTGCCGGCTAAAGACGTCCTACCGGGTTATTTTTCTCCCGAGAATGATCAGGTGAACGTTATATTAGACAATATCCGTTCTGAAGCTGAACTAAAAAAGACACTGATGCGTGAAGCTGTCGCCAAAAAAGGAATACGTGCTTTATATGGAGAACATACCGATAGTTTTCTGGATCAGGTATTCCGGTCAATGCCTTCAGAAGTCAGGGAAACTTACCAAAAAAACAACAGATCAAATCGTAAAGCTGCTGAAGAATACCTGTCCGATATGGCAGAAAAGGGGATCGATAATCCCGGACTATGGAACAACATCCGGTCATATACCCGACAAATAATAAGGGATAAATTAGGACAGGACTTCGATTTTGACGATAACGAATTGCAATATATCTTATGGAAAGCCCGCAACCGTATCACAAACAAAGATACGATGAAAGAGATGCTGAAAAAAAACAACAAAGAACGACAAATGCGAGAATCGATGTTCCCGACTCACTACCCGCCTAAAAACAAAAAATAACCGCAACCTTCATAATGACAAACGGGAAAGATTGTAAATCACCTTTCCCGTTTTATCATTTATATTAAAGCAATAGCTTATGCTTCTTTCCCGTGGCAGTTCTTATATTTCTTACCGCTTCCGCAAGGACAAGGGTCATTACGCCCTACCTTAGGCCCGACTTTGATCGGTTCGGGTCTTTGCGGGGCTTGCTGTGCAGAAGCTGCCGAAGAACTGCCTCCCACCTGATCTTTTTGTGTACGGTATTTACTGTAATCCTGACGCACTTCAGGAGCAGCTTCACGCACCTGCTCCGGCTCTCGTACAGGAATCTGGCCTCTCATCAGAATAGCTACCGTTTTTCGGTTGATCGTATCGATCATATCTTTAAACATACCGAAAGACTCCAATTTGAAGATCAATAACGGATCTTTTTGCTCATAACTTGCGTTCTGTACCGATTGACGCAATTGATCGAGATCGCGCAAATGTTCTTTCCATGCCTCATCTATCGTATATAACAATATGGCTTTCTGGAATGCTTTATTGATTGCTTTCGACTCCGATTCGTATGCCTCTTTCAAATTACAAGAAATATTATACATCCGTTTTCCGTCCGTAATCGGTATCATTATATTCTCATACCGGTCACCCTGATTTTCATAAACCTGCTTAATCACCGGATTGGCAACAGCCACCATATTATCCGTTTTACGCTTGAACGCAGCGATGACCGCATCATACAGCATATCTACCAATCGCTCGTTCTTTTCACTTCGCATTGCCGTTTTATCGAAAGGTATTTCAATGGCAAACGTCTTGAACACATCCTCTTTAAGCGCATCGTAATCCGAATTTTGAGAATGAGATTCGATCATAGCCTGTACGGCATCATACATCATATTCACAATATCGATGCCGATACGTTCTCCTAAAAGAGCATGATGACGTTTGGTATATATTACCTCACGTTGTGCATTCATCACATCATCATATTCCAATAAACGCTTACGAATACCGAAGTTATTCTCTTCTACCTTCCGCTGAGCACGTTCGATTGATTTGGAAATCATATTATGTTCGATCATCTCTCCTTCTTCAAAGCCCAAACGGTCCATAACCTTAGCAATACGTTCTGAACTGAACAGACGCATCAAATTATCTTCGAGAGATACATAAAATACCGAAGATCCCGGATCACCCTGACGTCCGGCACGACCTCTCAACTGACGGTCCACACGACGAGACTCATGACGTTCAGTACCGATAATGGCCAACCCACCGGCAGCACGAACCTCAGGAGAAAGCTTGATATCAGTACCACGACCGGCCATATTGGTAGCAATAGTCACCGTTCCGCTCTGACCTGCCTGAGCGACAATATCCGCTTCTTTCTGATGTAACTTGGCATTCAATACGTTGTGTTTGATCTTACGCATGGTAAGCATCTTACTGAGCAATTCTGAAATTTCAACAGAAGTCGTACCCACAAGTACCGGACGGCCGGCCTCGACCAGTTTTTGTATTTCATCGATTACCGCCGTATATTTTTCCCGTTTGGTCTTATACACCCGGTCATTCATATCGATACGGGCAACAGGTTTGTTTGTAGGAATCGTAACGACATCAAGTTTATAAATATCCCAGAACTCCCCTGCCTCGGTCTCGGCAGTACCGGTCATTCCCGCCAACTTATGATACATACGGAAATAATTCTGTAAAGTAATCGTTGCAAAAGTCTGTGTCGCAGCCTCGACTTTGACATGCTCTTTCGCTTCGATAGCCTGATGCAATCCGTCCGAATAACGACGGCCTTCCATAATACGTCCGGTCTGCTCGTCGACGATTTTTACTTTATTATCGATAACGACATATTCATCGTCCCTTTCAAACAAGGCATAAGCCTTTAAAAGCTGGTTCACGGTATGCACCCGTTCTGCCTTGATCGCATAATCCTGCATCAGGGTATCTTTCTTCGCCTGTTTTTCCTCATCGGACAGTCCCATATTTTCCAGCTCGGAGAGTTGAGCACCGATATCGGGCAATACGAAGAATTGCGGATCATCGGAATTTCCGGTAATCATGTCCAGACCCTTATCGGTCAGCTCCACACTGTTATTTTTTTCATCGATTACGAAAAGCAGCGGGTCGGTAACAATCGGCATATTACGGTTGTTTTCCTGCATATAATACTCTTCTGTCTCGAGCATCAACGCTTTTACACCGGGTTCACTGAGATATTTAATCAATGCAGAGTTCTTAGGAAGCCCCTTAAACGACCTGTATAACAACAAAGCACCCTCTTTACGCACCTCCTTATCGCTCGAAGCTATTTTAGTACGAGCTTCAGCAAGCAGCTTGGTCGTATAAGCCCTCTGTGCTTTATACAAAGCTTCTACTTTCGGACAAAACTCCTCGAAAAGTTGATCATCACCTTTCGGTACAGGACCTGAAATAATCAACGGCGTACGGGCATCATCTATCAATACGGAGTCCACCTCATCGACAATCGCATAGTTATGTTTACGCTGTACAAGATCCTCGGGAGATGTCGACATATTATCACGCAGATAATCGAAACCGAACTCATTATTAGTTCCGAAAGTAATATCCGCATTATACGCTTTGCGTCGTTCTTCAGAATTGGGCTGGTGCTTGTCGATACAATCGACAGACAAACCATGAAACATATATAACGGGCCCATCCATTCCGAGTCACGTTTGGCAAGATAATCATTCACGGTTACCACATGCACGCCATTCCCGGTAAGAGCATTCAAAAATACAGGCAAAGTCGCGACAAGAGTTTTTCCTTCACCTGTCGCCATTTCGGCAATTTTGCCCTTGTGCAAAACGACACCGCCGAACAACTGGACATCATAATGAATCATGTCCCATGTCACCTCATTGCCTCCGGCTACCCAATGATTCTGATAGATGGCTTTATCTCCTTCGATATGTACAAAATCATGAGTCAATGCCAATTCCCGGTCAAACGGTGTAGCAGTCACGGTGATCGTTTCATTTTGAGCAAAACGACGGGCAGTATCTTTTACTACCGCAAATACCTCGGGCAATACCTCATCAAGAACTTTCTCATATTTTTCAAGAATCGTTTTCTCGATCTTGTCTATTTCTTCCCAAATGGCTTCACGTTTTTCGTAATCTTGCTCTTCTACCGAAGCTCTTAACTCCGCGATACGGTTTTTCTCAGGAGCGACAGCGTCCTGCACCCGTTTTTTAACATCATCGATACGGGCTCTCAGCTCATCGTCGCTTAGCTTTTCGATAGCCGGATATGCCTCTTTGACCTTGTTTACATAAGGGAGTATCTCTTTTAAATCACGTTGCGATTTATTTCCGAAGAGACTTTTTAAAAAATCATTAAATCCCATAGATTATATATTATTTTATTTTTTGCTGAATGAATAAAAACATTTCTCAAGAAAATACTTGGAGAACGGTTACAAATGTAATGTAAATAACCCGAAAACAAAAAGTCCGGAAAAGATTCGATAAATTCAATATCGGAACAATTCAGAATTTCACATGGATTCTATCCGATTTATTTCACCGAAACGACTTTCTCATTTTACCGGATTTCGGGAAGCGCCGGTTGAGATGCGGCATTCGGAGAACGTATCCGCAAAATACGTGAAACCGTAGGTGCGATCATTGTAACCCGAACAGGCCGGGCGATATGCTGAGGTTTTATGTCTTTACCAAAGAAAATAAGTGGAGCTGGAATCGCATTCTCCCGAACATATTCACGTGGATTATCCGTATTTTCATATACGATTTCCCAACCGGGCTGAACCTCGAGAAGAAGATCTCCGGATAATTTACGATGATACCCCCGACGAATAGCATCGATCCGGTTATTCCAATTTCCGTGCAACATCTGGAACGATGTCGTCACATCCTGTATCCCTGTCATTTGAACAAGAAATTCAGCAGCTTTGAGCTGAACATCTTTCAAACTCATTTCTTTATCCGAAATCAGTTTCCGATTCAAAAATATCTGACGGTCATGATAACCGAGTACCCATTTCTCCTGTCCGTAAACCGCCATCAAATACATATTGAGTAAAGAGGTAGCCCGCTCAGGATAAAACTCTCCTGCAGGAATTTCATATATCCCCACCTCTTTCGCCTCTCCGTTAAAATATCCGGTAGAAGTCAGGAAAATCACCGTATTCTTCAATCCGACATTCTTGTCGATCATCTCCAACAAACGAGCGATTTCCTGATCAAGGCGCAAATAAGTATCTTGAATTTCAAGACTATACTCCTGAATGCTTTTCCCTTGGTAATTGGCAGCAGAATACCCGATATTCAACATATCGGGATACATTTGTTTCCCCAACTCGCCTTTAGTAAGAAAATCCTCCACGACCCGGTTTACATCTTCATTCACCAAACCGCTGGTCTTAAAGTAATCGTATTTCTTATGCTTTCCTTTATCGAATATATGCTTAAACATATAGTCGCTACTCAGATAAGACAAGCCTGTATAATCCGTTGCCGAACGCAATGGTTGCCAGACAATCGTATCTATACGGCGGTCGAGTCCCGATTCTATATTATATTGGTCGATATAAGCCGGAATATCTTTGTAATGCGTAGAAGATGCCCATTTCCCGTTGTCATTATCAATCCAGAATACGGAGTTTGCAGCATGTCCTCCGCTCAATATCGCCTGTTCGAAAGTCGGTGCGACGGAAAAAACACGAGAGACTCCTTCTGTCGCGATTTTCAATTCATCACAAATCGTCGAGGTCAACAAATGCTTAGGAGAAACCGTTTCATTCGTATAATTTCCCATTTTAGCAGGATCATACAAGATAGATTCCACCCTATCCTCCCCAACATTATATAATGTATTGGCCACAATTCCATTATAAGCCGGGTACGTTCCCGTATAAATAGATGCCGTTGCAGAAGAACGATCGATATTCGGAAAATCGAATGTAACTTGATCATATAGCAAGCCCTCGTCCATCAAACGCTTGAAGCCTTTATCCCCGAACACATGCCGCATCATCTGCAAATAATCGGTACGCAACTGATCTATAGTAATACCGACAACCAACTTAGGCACATCGGCCGGAACCTGAGCCCCCAAAGGCGCGGTCATCAATACTAAAATCAAGGATGCTATAACTTTATTCATTTTTCTATAATTTCTTTTTCTGCAATCTTTTCCTTCCTGCGATTCACCCATATATAGGTCACAGACCTAACGGCCAATACCAACACTAAAGGCAAGAATGCAATATTCATCTGTTGAGGCAACCAATACCAACTTGCCAATAAACAGAAAAGCACCGCAAAGTTAATAAAATGATAATAACAGACGACCTTTTTCATAGATTTTACCCAAATGATTAC
>ERZ1673693.2335-NODE-2335-length-10937-cov-5.050542_pt1 | contig 10937 bp, 8 predicted proteins | sample MGYA00580223_ERZ1673693 | MGnify/ENA primary metagenome ERZ1673693 (study PRJEB41218, sample SAMN15661741) | gut metagenome | host: Homo sapiens | place: Canada: London | collected 2015-08-20/2019-03-30 | study: EMG produced TPA metagenomics assembly of...
CCGGACGCGAAGCGGAGGCGGTGAAAATGCCCTAATAAGCTACGGGATTTTACAACCCCTTTCCCTTGGGACAGCAAGCTGTCCGGTGCCTTCCTGTCATTCCGTTTTTTTCGCATCAATCAGTTCGAGCCCGAAAGCGTCGATGAGGGACTGCAATACGGGATTGCGCGCTGTCATCTGTTGAAGGATCATCTGCGGCGTGTCCTCCATCAGCAGGAAGTCTGCGATGTCCAGTCCGGCTTCACGCTGCGCACCGGTCGCAATCCTCTCCAGCATATCGGAACATGTGGCACGCCTGCAAAAGGATTCCAGCATCGGCAGCCGTTGCCTCCATTCTTCCGTCGCCTTGAGGTCGGGGAAGAGGACAACCTCCCGACCGCCCAATACCTGCATGGCCTCGCTGTTGAAGCACCCGTGCATCCCTCCGGTGGCAAGCCAGATGAAGTCAGGTATGAAATGGGCAGCTACCAGTGCCGTCTTCTCGCTTTCGACAATGGCTACAGGCTTGGAGGATATGGTGGAGGAAGTGTCCGACAGCAGGTGCTCTCCGAACAGGCATTGCTTCATGCGGAAGTCCTGCACCTTCCTTACCGAATGCACCCAGCTGACTTGGTTAAAAGGTTCCTTGACCCGGTGCCCGGTCTCTGCATTGTAGCCCATAATCTTGCCGGCACGCACATTGCCGTTCCGGTCTATCTGCCAGAATACGGTGGCTCCGCCCCACATCCTTGACGTGCCTACCCTGTAAAGGCGGAACAGCCTGCCGGTGTCCTCCTTGCCCGCCACTTTGGAGAAGTACCGGTACAAAGGGTTGATGTCGTATCTGCGCATGGACTGCTCCACCCAATCAGAGGGAAGAAAGGATATTTTTGGCTCCTGTTCCGGTACTGTCCTCACTGCCGACCTTGCCCGGCCATCCCTTTCGTGTCCGTCCAACCTCTCTTTGACGGTAGGATTGTCCCGGAAATATTCTTTGGGCGTATAGTGGTAGCCGCAACTGTTGATGTGGTCGCACTTGCCCACATTGCCGGGGAAGGAAATCTCTCCCGCCTCGTCGATATAACGGGTGAAGCAGGCTTTCCTGCCGCACTCCGGACAGACGGTCTTGCTGCCCAGACGGTATTTCTGTAGATGGAATCTGTATCCGTTCATGATGTTCTTTTTGTGGATTCCTGCAAATGAAAACCTCTATTTGCAGTTGCAGTTCTTGCAGTCTTGCAGGAATTTTCCTTTTCCGGCACCCAGAAACTGCAAGACTGCAAAGACTGCAGGCTGCAACAGGGCTTCATCCGTTGCAGTCCGGGGTTGATAATTCATTGCCGCTCTCATCAGATTCGCCAGATTTATCATATATAATTTTCTCGTAATGCCCGGTCTTGGCTTTCCTCAGCAGCCTGCTCCGGCACAGCTCCTTGAGGTAGTTCATCACCGTGCGCTCGCTGACATTCTGCAGTTCCTTTCCAATGGCGATGGCCGTCTTCGTATCGAATGTATCCGGCAGCAATGACAGCAGTACCTTGGGCGGTTCCTCGCACATGTCCTCCGCCACGAAGGAGCGGATGCGGCGGTATGAGTCCTCGAAATAGCCGTTCAGCCGGATGGCGGCCTTTACCGATGCCGTGTCCACAGACTGCAGGTTGCCCTCGCCGGATGCATACCGCAGCACCTGCATGAGCAGAGCCAGCCGTGCCACCTGCGCCGGGTGCTTCATCTCACGGCTGTCCACCTCGGCATCGTCCTCTATCAGGTTGATGCGTTCCACCTTCCTGTTCCACCATGAGTAGAAATACTCTTTAGCCTCCCTGTCCATGGACAGCACATGGGGCATCCTTTCTTCCTCCCCGATGTCATAGTCAAGGGCAAGAACCTTTGAAAGTATCTGCTCCCATCGTGCCGCCGGCAGAGCCGCCCTGTCCACTCCGCCATCATCCCAATCAGTCCATTTCGACATTTTCCAAGACTTGGGCAGCACGAACAGGAAGCGGTCGAGCAGTCCGTTATCCTCGAAACCTTTCGTCAGCAGTTCGTGTACACGCTTGGTTTGAGTAGTTCCGACGATATTGATGCACGGCTGTTCTATGTGGATCGGTATTGTACTGCTCACCCTTGTCACGTCCAGCGCCCCGCCGCTCCATGCCGTGAGCAGCTGCTCGATGAGCTGTCCGTTGGTGTAGCGGTTGGCGGAGTTGAACATGCCCATGATCTCGTCCACCAGGATGGCCACGCTGCGGGGATTGTTGTTGTGTGTCAGCAGGAGCGATTCGGGGGTGAAGTCGGACACGACGGTACGCCGCAGCACGGGCTTCTTCCCGTTTTCCCCGGCGGCTTTCCATACCTCCAGTTCCGTCTCATACGCCTTGAACAGGGCATAGTCGTGTTTCCGTATGGGACGGTATGCCGCCTCCAGCGGCGGTGTCTTGCCCAGTCCCGGCCTGCCCACGAGGATGATGTAAAGGGCGGCGTTGCTTTGCCACTCGCCCTTGATGCGGATACGGTAGGTGCCGCCCAATGCCGCTGACACAGCCGACAGCATGGCCGTCGCTATGAACTCGGCCTTGTAGTTCTCGTACCGGGCCATGTCAAGGATGACGGACTGCATCGTCTGCGGGAAAACTTCCAACGGGAAATCGGTATCATTGATATGTTCCGCCTCCATGCGGATCCGGTTGCACAGTTCGAGCCGGATGTTTGTCATGTCAGCCATTTTTCTTCTTGCAATAGGATGTCACACTCTCGGATTTCCCTCCCGTCTGTATGCGGCGTATGTCGGACTTGGCATACATGTTCTTGTTGCCTACCTTGACAGGGACGAGGTAGCCGCGCTTCGCCCAAAGGTTGAGCGTGCCGTCGCACACGTTGAGCAGTTCACGGACCTGTTTCGTGTTGAGCCACGTCTCTTCCGCCGCACGCTGCATCTCCGCATCCAGCTCTTCCTGCCGGGCCGCTATCGTGCGCTGCACGATGGATTCGGCAAACATCTTAAGGTCGGTGGGCGTGACTTCCAGCTTCACGTTCGCGCCCTGTTCGACCAGACTTTCTATGGTTATCATAAATATCGGTTTTTGAATTTTGTGATGACCATCTTCAAAAATTCCCTGATGCCCCGCTTCCGATGGCTTATAAAAGAGAAGCACCGCCGACCTTCGGGAAAAGGTTGACGGTGCAAAAGTATATGCGAATTGAAACGGATTGATATATAATGCCTTGTCTTGAATTGTCATGACCATTCAAGTCTGCATGACCATGTAAAACGGCTTATTTTGCCTTATCCGGCGATAGTCCCTGCTTCATCATTAGCGATAATTTCATTGATTTCCTGCGCCAGTGACCGGAACAGTTCCCAGTTCTCGTCGCTCTCGATAAGAAATGCCATCTGGTCTTTCCCGTCCTTGATGACATGCTTTGCCGTCTTCAGGAAGCCGACCGCCTGGCGTATGGCGCTCTCGCTTTTCAGGGAGGGAAGGTCGGGAAACTGCAACGACATGCCCACGCTGTACTCCTTCGCGGCGTGCATCCCGGCCACCAGCTGCAGGTCTTTCAGCACATAGAACGGGAGTGCCTGATGGACTGCGCTCGTGTTGATGGACACGAAACAGCGGATACATTGCATGACAGCCTCCTTCTTTTCGCATTTGAGATAATCCGCGAGAGGCCGTTCCTGTATCTTCTTCTTTCCTGCTGTCCGCTGTGTCTGCGATGCCGTGCCGTTGCCGGAGTCTGCCGCTTCTGTCGAGTTATTTCCGGTATCGGCATCACTATCACCCATCCCGTCCTTTACGGACTGCAATGCCCATTCTCCGATGCTGCCTTTCTCGATTGCGCCTTTCATGGCGAAATGTTTGTCCCAGTCCTCCTTTGTGCGGAAGCCGTTCTTTATGGACACTTCGATAATCTGGCGAACGACAATGGAACAGCCCATCCGCTCGGCATTCCCCGCTTTGGGATGTCCCGCCTGCCTGCTGACCATGTCCACCATCGCCTCGAAGCTCTTGCCGTAGTACAGCCAGCTCAATACAAGAGGGGCGGACAGGGTCACGCAATGTTTTCTCAGGCTCTGTCTGAAAATGTATTTCATCCTGCCCCAAAAGGAAGACGGAGGAGTGGTTGCATCCTCTTCCCTTTGTTTCCTGTACAGCTCCACGATCTGCCCCGGTACAGCGTTATCCTTGAAATGCAGGCCGATGTTCCTGAAAGCGTCCGTGCTGTCGTCGCACCATGACATCTGCCATTCCTTTTTGATTCCGGGCAGCTGTTTGAATATGGCACGGCATACGGCGAGGTACTGCATCTCGTTACCGTCCGCCATCATTTTCGCAAAGCGGCGGTATTCCTCCCTGTGCGTGTCCTTCCACTGGAAGATGTCCGCCTTGAACTGTTCGTATGTCTGTTTCTGCCCGTCCATATTCATATTGTATTATTACAGGTTGATATAAAAGGATAAGTGGAAAAGAGAGACTGTCAGTCCAGAAGGTTTACCAGCTCCTTCTTCATCTCGTCGTCAATCTTGCGGTACCGCGCGAAAGCCCGGCTGCCCTCCGAATGTCCCGACATGGAGGCAATCAGGTTCGGGTCCTTGACCTGTCTGTATAGATTGCCAATGAAGGTCTTGCGTGCCGTATGGGTAGATGCGACCTCGTATAAAGGTCTTGCCACATCCTCCCTTGTCTTGGGGTCGAGGACTATGACCTTTCGGTCGATGCCCACGTACTTGAGTATCTCCTTTATCTTCTTGTTGTAGCCAAAATGCGAGAACCGGGGGAGCAGAGCGTTCTCCAGATCCTTGTAGCGTTCCAGTATGTCCCGTGCCTTTTGGTTGAGCGGCACACGCACTGTATTGGCATGTTCCATCTTCGTCTTCTGCGGGATATACTCCACGAAGCCGTCCACGATGTTGGCCTTGGTCAGCCTGTTCAGGTCGCTCACGCGGCATCCTATCAGGCACTGGAACATGAAGATGTCGCGATAGACCGGGTAGGTCGGTCCCATGCCGCTCAGGTCGGCATAGTACACCTTGTCCCGCTCTTCGAGGGTCAGGTAAAAGGGGTCACCGTACATCGGACGGGCAATCTGGTACTGGTCGAAAGGGTTGTTCCTTGTCAGCCCGCGCTTGATGCACCACTTGACAACGGTGCGGATGCGGTAGAGCGATCCAGACATGCTGTTCTCGGAACGCCTCTGCCCCACATCGCGAAGTTTCTCGTTCCGATAGAATACGGGATACATGTCCACATATTTGTGTTCCTCCTGCATCCACAGCTTGAAGTCCCGGATGTCGTCAGCCGTTACGGTGTCTATGCACAGGCGGAAGCCTCTCTGGTGCAACACCTCGTGCCGGAAACGCTCGTAGCGCAGCACCTTGTTGAGATTGTCGAGGTGGTGCTTGCGGCTTTCGTCCGCAAGCGGGGTCTCGTCGATGTATTTCCGTATCTGGTACGAGAGCAGGTACTCGTCGGCCTTGTTGCCGCCCCTCGCGTTGATGTTGGGATGGTGGTATTCCTCTATCAGCCCCTTGAGCCAGTTGCCGTCCACGCCACGGTGGTACTCTTTCGTGATGAGGTGGGTAATCTGCTGCACGTCCTTGTCGAAGGCCATCTTCTTCTCCTCCGACACCAGTGCCACGCGGGGCTTGTAGCCCTGCCGTTCCGGGCTCCAGTGGTTGGGGTTGATGGACAGTTCGCTCGCTGCCTTGATGTCCACGCCGCCGATGTCACGTACACGGAAATAGACACGTGCCTGGTCCGTGATGTTGTTCTTGGCGGCGGTCTTCCGGATGAATGCGGTCACTTTCATATATATGTCCTCCTTTCTGTCTTAGTCTATCATTTCCACAAGCCTGCGCTTCATGTCATCGTCTATCGTGCGGTAGCGGCTGAACGCCCTGCTGCCCTCCACATGCCCCGACATGGAGGCGATAAGGTTAGGGTCGGGTACCTGCCTGTACAGGTTGCCCACGAAGGTCTTGCGTGCCGTATGGCTGCTGGCCACCTCGTACAAGGGCTTCTGCACGGTGTTGTAGCCGTGCGTGTCGAGGATGGTGACCATCCTGTCTATGCCGCAACGCTTCAGCAGTTCCCGTATGCCGAGGTTGTAGGTGTGTATCTGCCTAAACGGGAACAGCCTGTCGGAATTGGCATCGTATCGTTCCAGTATCTTCAACGCCTTTTCGTGCAGCGGCACCCTGACGGTTTTCGCCTGACATTTCTTCGTCTTCTGCGGCATGTATTCCAGAAAACCGTCCTTGATGTTGGCCCTCGTGAGCCTGTAAAGGTCACCCACGCGGCAGCCGACATAGCAGTGGAACACGAAGATGTCCCGGATGACGGCCAGCTTCGGGTTGTCGCTCAGGTCTGCGTCATACAGGATGTTCCTCTCTTCGGAAGTGAGGAAGAACGGGTCGCCGTAGGTCGGCTCCTTGCAACCGTAGAGGGCATAGAACTCGTTGTCGGAATACTTCATCTTCTTGCACCAGTGCAGGAAGGTGCAGAACAGGTTCATGGTGTTGATGACGGTCGTGCCGGAGAGTGACCTGGGACGGTGGTTGATGAGCGTGCGGGGAGCGTAGAAGTCTGGATATTCCTGCCGCAGCAGGTGTTCGTTCACCACATAATCCCGGAAAGCGTTCATCTGCTCCAGCGTGACGGTCTCCACGAAGAGGGTGAAGTCCGCCTCGCCCAGTATCTCCCGGCGGTAGTCGTGGTAGCGTGTCATCTTACGCTCGAAGCGGACGATATGCTCCTTGGTCCTCTGCGCACCATCGAACTTTTCCAGATACTCGTGAGTGCGGGCAAGCAGGTTCGGATGGTTGCGCTCGAAGGCGCGGGCAGGGTACAGCACATCCTCGATGACCTGCCTCATCCACCGGCTGTCCGCCTTGTCCGTGAAGGTCTTCTCAGCCCGCTCGATGATGGCGGCGATCTGTTCCGGCAGCCGTTTTTGCTCGGAGGCGGGCACGGCTGTCGTGCGCCTGTAGCTGAGGGTGTCGGTGTCCCAATACCTGTCCTGCACTTCAAGTGGGGAAACGACCTTTATGTCCACATTCTTATCCCTGACCCGGAAGCAGATGTTCGAGGTCTCGGGGGAACACTTTTTCAGATAGACGGTGACTTTCATCTGCGTTGCTTTTTCGGTTATGCGGCAAAGGTATAATAAATTCCCGTAAATGTTCCCATATATCCCGAAGAAACTTGCAACAGATTAAGACAAATTAAAAAGTCATTCCCGAATCTGATACCACATAAAATGCAGTATATCAATGGTTATATTTGCAGATGTTTAGCTCTTTTTTTCATTTCGGGCTGTATACGACTTCCCGAATATCATATATTGCAGTTCCACTCTTTTATATAATAACAAACAGTCCTTGTGGCTACTGAAGGACAAAAAACTTGACAATTATGAAAAAGCCGCTTTTAATTGCAATGTCGCTCATGTTTGCCACAATCATATGTGCGCAAAAAGATGTCACTCAATTTTTGGGACTTCCCGTTGACGGAAGCAAATCTGAAATGACACAGAAGATTAAAGCAAAAGGGTATCGCAACAATCCTTATAATAAGGACCTCTTAGATGGAGAATTCAATGGCAGGGATGTTCATATCCAAATAATGACGAATAATAATAAAGTTTGGCGTATCGGAGTAGTCGATGCTAATGAGGATGACGAAAAGAATATTCAAATAAGATTCAATAACCTCTGTGAACAGTTTAAAAATAATTCAAAATATGTATCATTCCAAGATTATTCTATACCTGACGAAGAAAACATCAATTATGAAATGAATGTCAATAACAAGCGTTATCAAGCCGTTTTTTATCAAAAACCGACAACTATAGATTCTATAACTACTAAAAAAGAGATAAGAACTCTCCTATTATCTAAATATTCAGAAGAACAATTAGCAAATCCGACAGAAGAAATGCAATCGGATATTCTTGAGCTTTCTCTTGAATATATGACAGAAAAACTATCAAAAAAAACCAGTTTGGTTTATGATAGACGAAAAATATGGAAAATATCGCATCATAATATTCTATGAAAATTTATGCAATAGTGCAACCGGAGAAGATTTATAAAAGTTAAATTATGAAGAACATATTAATATTTACCGCCGGAATAGTTACCGGGGCAGTCTTAATGATTTTTATCTCCTTAGTCTTTGCCAGTAATTTTTCCCATAATGATATGAATCTATTTGAAAATGAAGGAGAATGTATCAGCGAAAACTCTTTTGAAGTTTTCCAAGTATTGGATTCGGGTGACGCTTTAGCAAATGAGATAGAAGAAAAATATTCAACATCATTACACACAGGTTTAGTCGTTTTATTTTTACACGAAAACGGAAAATCTTATTATGACGACCAAATTATTAAAATTCCTTCCGGAAAATGTGTAAAACAAATAGGAGTATATAAGTACCCAACAAAGGATGGATTTGAAAAAACTGTACCTATCGTTGACATCCGAAAAAAATAAACATGTTATGTTTTAGATAAAACGGCCGACACCCGATAGAAGTGCCGGCTGTTTTTGTAAAATTAGGTGTCTATCCTTTTTAGATAATAAGATTATAGTTATTTAACATTTATAGTTATTGTACTAAATCAGATAAGAAAAATGTTTCTTAGATACTGTAAAGGCGACACAAAGAAAGGATCTTATTGTACACAATACAAATAGAATATCCGACATACAAAATAAAACTGCTAAATAAAAGGCGATTAGGCTTTTATTTAAAAAATATATCTTCTATATTTGACATACGAATTTCGAAAAAAGGTAAGTTATTCGCTATGAAAACACACGCTTATAACCCACACGTTTCTGTAGATTGTGTCCTTATCGGATTTAACGGAGAATCGTTAAAAGTCTTACTTACGGAACAAAGTGAAACTCCCAATAACAAAAAAGGAAGCGGTATGAAATTACCGGGACGTCCGATATTTGATGATGAAGATTTGGATGAAGCTGCACATAAAGTTCTTTTAGAAATTACCGGAATGAACGATCCGTATCTAAAACAATTTAAAACTTTCGGTGCTCCCGATCGAACCAGTAATCCGGATGATTTATCTTGGCTGGAAGAAACGACTCAAGTAAAAATGGGACGTATCGTGACAATCGGCTATATGTCGGTCATTCGCATCACGAACAAAATGAACATGAATTTTCAAAATCATAAAGTCACTTGGTGTCCCGTTCAAGAATTACCGCGCCTTGCTTTCGACCATAAAAATATTATTGAAGAAGCTATACGAGAAATAAGACGTACATCTAAACTATATCCGGCTATTTTATTCGAATTATTACCGGCCAAATTCACCGCTTTAGAATTACGTCGCCTATATGAAGTGATCTACGATAAGGAAATGGATGTAAGGAATTTTCATAAAAAAATAACTGCAATGCCCTATGTCATAGCATTAGAAGAAAAGCAAACAAATGTCGCACACAGGGCTGCCAGATATTATCGATTCGATAAAAAAACATATAACAAACTATACGGACAATATTAAAATTATCAACTTTAAATCATCATAAAGCCAATGTATTTATTAGGATATGACATAGGAAGCTCTTCTGTAAAAGCATCATTAGTGGATGCTCAAAGCGGATTATGCGTAGCTTCGGATTTTTTCCCGAAACAGGAAATGGAAATTATCGCGGTAAAATCAGGTTGGGCAGAACAAAATCCCGAACAGTGGTGGGAGAACCTGAAGTTAGCTACAGAGTCGGTACTCAAACAATCTAACATCGATGCTTCCGATATAAAAGCAATCGGCATTTCATATCAAATGCACGGTCTTGTCGTTGTAGACAAGAATCAAAAAGTATTGCGTCCGGCAATCATTTGGTGCGACAGTCGTGCAGTACCTTATGGAGAGAAAGCATTCGAAACTCTCGGGAAAGAGTACTGCCTTTCTCATCTATTAAATTCTCCGGGAAATTTTACGGCTTCAAAATTAGCTTGGATCAAAGCAAACGAACCGGAAGTTTTTGAAAAAATAGACAAAATAATGCTGCCGGGAGACTACATCGCCATGAAGTTAACAGGCAATAGTTGCACAACCATATCGGGATTGTCCGAAGGTATTTTCTGGGATTTCAAAAATGAGACCATCTCAAAAGAGCTAATGGAATACTACGGATTTGATCAAAGTTTGATTGCCTCAATCGTCCCGACATTCGGGCTACAAGGTGAGATGAATGCCGAAGCTGCAGCAACATTAGGATTGAAAATCGGTACTCCCGTTACCTACCGTGCCGGAGATCAGCCCAATAATGCACTATCTTTAAATGTTCTAAATCCCGGAGAAATCGCATCTACCGCAGGGACATCCGGTGTCGTCTATGGAATTAACGGTCATGTCAATTATGATCCTTTGTCAAGAGTCAACACTTTTGCTCATGTAAACCATGATAAAGCAAATACTCGACTCGGAGTATTACTTTGTATAAACGGAACCGGTATCCTAAACTCATGGATAAAACGGAATATAGCATCTGCCGACACATCTTATACAGATATGAATAATCTTGCTTCTCAAGTAAAAATAGGAGCCGATGGTATAAGTATCATACCTTTTGGCAACGGGGCAGAACGCATTTTACAAAATCGAGAAATATCAGCATCCGTACATGGCATAAATTATAACATACATGATAAACGTCACCTGATGCGTGCAGCACAGGAAGGTATAGTGTTTTCATTCAAATACGGAATGGAAATCATGGAAAGCATCGGAATCGATATTCATACAATCAAAGCCGGACATGCCAACATGTTTTTGAGTCCGTTATTTAGAAATACACTTTCCGGAATCACTCAAGCAACAATAGAATTGTATGACACAGACGGTTCGGTAGGAGCAGCCAAAGGCGCAGGAATAGGTGCAGGAATTTATAAAAATACCGAAGAGGCCTTTGCATCATTAAAGAA
>ERZ1673693.2352-NODE-2352-length-10874-cov-8.873926_pt1 | contig 10874 bp, 7 predicted proteins | sample MGYA00580223_ERZ1673693 | MGnify/ENA primary metagenome ERZ1673693 (study PRJEB41218, sample SAMN15661741) | gut metagenome | host: Homo sapiens | place: Canada: London | collected 2015-08-20/2019-03-30 | study: EMG produced TPA metagenomics assembly of...
ACTGTGTGGACGAACATGATTATAATCAACGTATGCAAATTCTTCTACCTTTTGAAACTATTCGAATGATACGATGTCTTGGAGTTCTTGCTATGGGTGCTCTGATACTAGTACAACATTTTTTTGGGGATCACTCATTTGATGGAGAAACCTTTTTACCCAAGGAATCCTTTTATAATGGTGAGGCTGCGTATTTGTTAAATCAGTCATCTGCTACATGGGGACAGAATTTATCTTCGGAAAATTCGCTCCCAAATCCCTGTGCATCTGACAAGTATAAGGTTTATAAGGGGTGTACCGGATATACCAATGATGCAAGCGAGGCACATCACAATGTCAAGAATGGCTTCTGTACCAATGCCGGATGTGATTATTATGAAAAACCACATTACAATGAAACAGATAGAGTCTACGAGATCAGTAATGCCGGACAACTATATGCCTACGCAGATAATGCACAGACAGTTTATACAAAGGGTGCAAGGCTTACAGCAGATATCGTAGTAAATGAAGGAACATTGATTCAGGAGGATGGTACTCCTGTTGCGAAGACGGATGACATTAGGATGTGGGGACGAGGTGTTCAGAACATCTGGATATCCATACAATAACCAAAAGCTTGTATTTGATGGTAACAATCATTCTATCAGCGGACTGTATGCGAACGGAAGCGGACCGCAGGGTTTTGCGTTATATAATTATGGAACGATAAAGAATCTGCAGATTAAGAATTCGGTATTCATATCAACGGATGGCAACGCAGGAGGCATTGTTGCAGGTTTTCCTATTGGACCGGCTGACTATAAGGAGTGTTTGTTGGCGTTTTTACAGTTTGTTTTGGAATTTTGTCGACCGCGAGGGTCAAAAAAAGAGAGGTGTTTTTGTTGCGCAGCAAGGTGCTTTTTGCAAACAGCCTTTGCTATTTCAACACCTGTGTTTTTCCTATGTATTTTCCCATCGTTTCACCTTGTCGTTAAGGAACGGCAGGGCGCCGTACCTATGGCAGAGCGTTATTTTGCATTTCTTCGAATTCTTTTTCCGGAAGATACATCGGGGTCACCTCCTGTATGGATTTATTTGTTCGCGAGAAACAAAAAACGGCCGCACTATGCTTTGTGGCATAGTACGACCGCTTGCGGATGCAGACAGAAAAACTGTCTTGTTATGACGGCTGTGTGCCTTATGTTTTGAAAGTGTACACGGTTGTTAGGGACATCTCCTTGTTTTCATAACTACCTCGCTGTATGGGGGATTCTTTGATTTTATTCTATCCGATGCAAGAGCAACTGTGAAGAGCGCATAAGTTTGATATACACAGTATACATTGCATTCGGTAAAAAATTTGTCGGGTTAGGTAGAATGGAGCAAATTTTGTCTGTTTCAGGCGCCGAATGCTTACACATGGCGGGATTAGACCAAAAAAGCACAGCGAATGAATATCCGCTGTGCTTAAAAAGGATAGTTTATTTCTGCCGAGAACCTTGTTTAGATGACAAGGCTTCTCCTTATCGGGATTGCTTGTTGTGATTTCATATTTGACTGTTATTACGGCATTGTCAGCCGGCAATTACACCTTCTCGAATTTCTTAATCGGCACAGCGATTTGAGTAATATAATCGGCACTGTTATCGCCTCGGTTGGGTGGTCACTCTAAATAAACGGAGCGCAACCGTCCTGCGGGTTTAATGCCGTTTTTGCTCACATGTTCCATCAGCACCCGCATGGCTTCGGCAGTTCCTTCATACGGTCCGCGATAGTAGATGCACAAGGCGTGCGTTTCGTCAAATTCCATGCGCTCTGCCCCGTCAAAGCTCTCGTCCACCGGGATACAGCACATCAAATCAAGAATACCCAGGTCATCCGTCATGCGCACGGTGAACATACGTGCCGCCATGGACATTTTTCCGGTTCTGGCGGCGGCAATGTAGGTGTCCCGCAGTTTAATAGCTGCCTCGGCAACATCTTTACACCGATATTCCCGACAAAAGCACACCTGACGCGGCAGAACGGTTTTATGCACTGTGAAATCGCCTTGCTTTGCCGAACGCACCTGAAGCATCTGAATATTTCTGTCCAGCATTTTCCGCAGCTCATAAAGCTTATCTAAAAGCTTATCCATATTTTCGGTGTCGTAGTAATATTCCGCTACCTCCTTTAAGGAAAGACCGAGCGCCTGTAGCGAACGGATAGAGCGGATCTGCGTCATGTTGTCTGCCGAATAATAGCGAAAGCCGTTGGTTTCGTCCTTTACTGCCGGTGTCAGAAGTCCCATATTTTCGTATACAAGCAGTGCCTTGCGGGTGACTCCGAGTATTTTTGTAACTTCTCCGATTTGAAATAGGCTGTTATCGTGTTTTTTCATCATTATTTCACCAAATTTCTGTAAAAGTTATTGACTCGTCCCCTAAGGTACGATTTACAATATAATATATCGTAAAAGAAAGAATAATGCAAGTTCAATGCAAAAAGGAGAATACCGCTATGAAGAAAAGATTATTAAGTGTATTTCTATGCTTGTGCATGGTGTTTAGTTTAGTTCCGGCCACGGTGTGGGCGGAAACAACAAACGGGCACACCCACTACCTTTGCGGGGGCAGCACCTGTAACGGCAGCGGTCACGAAAACGAAACCTACAAGACCACATTTGAAAAGGAGATTAAGCAGGAGGGCAACACGCTGAAAATAGGCGGTGAATCCTGGGCACCGACAAAAGGCAGTAACGATACATTCTACATACTTCCTACTGGCACTTACTACCTCGGCAGTGACATTAGCCCGGAGTATACCATTAAGATTGAGAACAATGTCACCCTCTGTCTCAACGGGCACAAAATCACGGCCGCAGACGGAATGGATGCCATCTATATGACCGGCGGCAGCTTCACCCTCACCGACTGCAAGGGCGTCGGCACGATCACCCATGCAAGCAGCAAGACCGGCAGAGGCGTGTATGTGAGTTCCGGCACCTTCAATATGTACGGCGGCTCTATTACTGGCAACAAAGCCCAAGACGCCCAAGGCAGAGGCGGCGGCGTGTATGTGTACAGCGGCAGCGGCACCTTCAATATGTACGGCGGCAGCATCACCGGCAACGAAACCAACAGAGGCGGCGTGTATGTGACCGGCAAAGGTAGCTTCACCATGTCCGCGTCCGCCGACGGCCAAAACATCCCCTCCATCACCGGCAATAATGCCACCGAAAACGGCGGCGGCGTGTATGTAGTCGGCAGCAGCAGCACCTTCAAGATGACCGGCGGCAGCATCACCGGCAACAATGCCGCCTATGGCGGCGGCGTGTATACGGTCAATGAATTCAAGATGTCCGGCGGCAGCATCACCGGCAACAATGCATACAAATCTGATTACATATCAACCTTCGGCGGCGGCGTGTGTGTGGGCAGCGGTATCTTCACCGTCAGCGGCGAGGTGACCGTCACCGACAATACCAAGGGCGGCACAAAGGGCGCAGACGGCAAGTTCACCGGCGACACGAAGAACAATGTCTATCTTCCCACCGGCAAGACCATCACCATTGGCACCGACAAATTGTCCGAGGGTGCTCAGCTCGGCGTGACTGTGAGCGGAGACTATGGCGATTACCCGTTCACCTCCGGCTGGAATGCCAATATGAGTGACAAAACCCCATCCGACTACTTCATCTCCGATACCGACGGATATGTGGCCAAGTTGAACGGCAGTGAACTGAAAATGGTTACCCATGTGCATAACTGGACTTACACCGCAAGCGGTGATACCATTACCGCAACCTGCAAAAATTGTTCGAATAATAACGGTAACGATTTCAGCGGCGGCAGCGTGACCATTCAGAAACCCGAAAAAACAAAATTTAACGATGGAAAAGATGAAAATGCGAAAGTAGAAAGTGTAGGCTGGTTCGGCAAAGCCCCATCCGTCGCGTATGCGGTCAAGGACGGCAATGCACTGTCGGCTGCCCCTGTGAATGCGGGCACATACACGGCCGGCATTACCCTTGGCAATGTCACTGTCAGTGTGACCTATATCATTGATAAGGCTACGCAGACGGCTCCTACCGGTCTGACAACCAAAGGGGATATTAAGAACAGCGGCACCGGCGAGATTAAGAACACCGCCGAGGACATGGAGTATAACATTTCTGCCAATGCCACCACCGGCTGGATCACTTGCGACAATGGTAGCACCAGGGTCGCCCCCGGTACCTACTATGTGCGCTACAAGGAAACCGACAACTACTTAGCAAGCGCCGTTTCTGCCGCGCTGACAGTCAAGGCGCACACACATTCCGGCGGCAATGCGACTTGCCAAAAAAAAGCGGTTTGTGATGGATGCGGGCAGGAATACGGTGAGCTTGGCAACCATAAGTTTACCGAAACGGTTAGCAAAATGTATCTTAAATCGGCTGCGACCTGCCAAAGCCCCGCAGTATATTACAAAAGCTGCCTTGTTTGTGATGAAAAATCCTCCGAGACATTTGAATACGGTGAGAAGGATTTTTCAAATCATATCGGCAATACATATTTAGTGGGACAAAAGGAAGCCACCTGCTACGCAGAAGGCTATACCGGCGATACTTATTGCTCTACCTGCAATCATGAGATAGAAAGAGGAACATCTATTGCGAAAAACGCTCATAACCCTGCGTCGGTTTGGACAACGGATGAAACCGATCACTGGAAAGAGTGTCAGACTGTCGGCTGCGGCAATATCATTGATAAAGCACATCATTCCGGTGGAGAAGCCACCTGTGTGAACAAGGCTATCTGCGAGGTATGCAAGATTGAGTACGGTGATGTAGACGCAACCAACCACAAACACACCGAAGTGCGTGGTGCAAAAGACGCCACTTGCTGCGAAAAGGGCTACACCGGCGACACCTACTGCACCGATTGCAATGCCTTGATTTCAAGCGGAGCTGAAATTCCTGCAACCGGTAATCATACCGATGTTGACGGAAAGTGGGAAAGCGATGGTGAAAATCACTGGCATACCTGCTACTTTGGAACCAAGTTTGATGTAACGGCACATACCGGCGGTGAGGCCACCTGTGTGAACAAGGCTATCTGCGAGGTATGCAAGATTGAGTACGGTGATGTAGACGCAACCAACCACAAGAACACCGAAATTCGCGGCGCAACCGATCCCACCTGCTGTGAAGCCGGCTATACCGGCGACAAATGGTGCACCGACTGTAACACTAAAATCGAATCAGGCAGTGAAATTTCCTCAACCGGCAATCATACCGATGTTGACGGCAAGTGGGAATCCGACGGCACAAATCATTGGCATACCTGTTATTTCGGCACAAAGTTTGATATTACGGCGCACAACGGCGGTGAGGCAACCTGCAAATCCCCGGCCGAATGCTCTGAATGCGGACATTCTTACGGACCGCTTGACGCAAACAATCATAAGGGCACAACATATCTAAAGAACCAAAAGGAAGCCACCTGCTTTGAGGAGGGCTATACCGGCGATATTTATTGCAGCGATTGTAATGAGAAAATCGCAGACGGACAGTCCATTGCGAAGAATGCTCATAATCCCGCATCTGTCTGGACTACCAATGAACACGATCATTGGAAGGAGTGTCAGACTGTCGGCTGCGGAAATGTTATAGACAAAGCGGCACACTGCGGTGGTGAGGCTACTTGTGTAAGTAAGGCAGTTTGTGAGGTTTGCAAGGCGCAGTACGGTGATGTAGACGCAACCAACCACAAGCACACCGAAATTCGGGATGCAAAGCCCGCTACCGAGCAGGAAAAGGGCTACACCGGTGACACATGGTGCATCGATTGTAATAAGAAAATTGCAACCGGTTCGGAAATTGCCATGCTTGAGCATAAACTTACGTTAGTAGAGGCAAAGGATGCTACCGTAACGGAGCAAGGCAATATAAAGTATTATTATTGCGAAAACTGCGGTAAATATTTTGCGGATGTAGCCGGCACAAAAGAGATTTCTCTCAGCGAAACCGTTATTAAAAAGCTTCCTACTGAGATTATAGAAGGCAATAATGCTACCGTAAACAACGGAGAGAAGAAATCCTTGACATTCCGTTCCAATGCGGCATTTGCCGATTTCATTCGTGTAGAGCTTGACGGCAAAACTCTTGATGAAAAGGATTATACAAAGGCAGAAGGCAGCATTATAGTTACCTTGAATAACAATTTTGTTTCTACACTTTCCGTCGGTGAGCATACGCTCGGAATCGTTTCGGAAAGCGGAACGGCAACTGCAAAGTTCACGGTGAAAGCGTCCGAGATTCCGAACGAATCTCCCAAAACAGGAGATGACAACATGGTTGCCGTCTGGAGCTTTGCGGCGGTGCTCTCACTTGCTGTTCTCGGTTTCACTACCGTAGTATCAAAGAAAAAGCGAGCAAAATAAAAAGAATTGCGGCGGCAACGTAACTATACGCTGCCGCTGCAATTTTATATGGAGAGGGTTTTTATGGCAAAAGAATATTTATATAAAGCCTACGGCAGCAAGCTTGCTGCGCTGAATAAGCGGCGTAAAAAAAAGCGTAATACCATGAAGAAAGCAATGTTTTCGGCGGCGATAATAATCACTGTTGCGGCAGCTGTAATTTTAATTATTGCCCAATTCGGTAAAAAATCAAATGAATTGGTCGGCACATGGAGATATGATGAGCATACGCAATATGTTTTTGAAAAGGACGGTACAGGCAAATTACTTGCCGATGATGTGACATATTCTTATGCCTACACCGTCAAGGGTAAAAAGCTCATCCTCGATTTTACAGAGGATATTGTCCGCGATTGCGATTATACCTTTTCGGTAAACGGAACCGCCTTAACACTTATCGGCGGTACAGGAACCGATGGCGGTAGCTACAAACTTAACAAAGAGTAAATGAGCAAATAACCAAAGGAGCCTTCAAACGGAACAAACGGTCAAAAAAACAGCACAAGCGGTAAAAAAATAATTTGATTTAACTCTTTCACAGCAGAAAGAAAAAAGGCAGCGGCGGTGAATGTGATTTCGCCGTTGCCTTTTGATAACAAGCTGTTTGCTGCGGCTTAATGGAACATTACTGTTTTTCTTTTCTGCTGATATATCTTTTCAGTTGGGTAGTTCACTTTCTCCTTCCACCGTGACAGGTGGCACCTGTCACCGAATGGGCGCAGTTGCCCCTTGGCGGAAAAATTCCTTGAAAAACTGTTCTTTTGAAGGTTATGTAAAAGGAGCAAAGTATGCAGGGGGAATCGCCGCAGTCGGCCATAAAATAAGCAAAAGCAGGACGCTGGGTTGGTGTAAAGAGCGGTATGTTTGCATGCCATGATAACAGCATAAAAACAGAAGCAGGATATGTTACTGTTGACTATGTAGAATACAAATAATTTATAGAAGAGAGTTCCAGACCCCTGAAATGATTTTAAAATTGATAGGGTTTTGGAGCTTTTTTTCTGTATTATTTGCATTTTTGATTTTTATTTACGTAGACGAAGATAACTGACTGTGTTAATCTTCAAGTAAAGATTATTTTAATAACGGAGGAAAAAAATGGCTAAAAGTTGTTGTAACAAAGCATGTATTGTTCAGGGGGAAAAATATCGTTTTTCGGTGCTTACGCCGTTTATGATGAGAATGGAATATTCAGAGACTGGTGTGTTTGAAGATTTACAGACGCAGACTGTGCTTAACAGGGAATTTCCGGTACCGGAATATTCAGTGACACAAAGTGACGACCGCCTTGAGATAGAGACAGAAGCATTTCATATGATATACGATAAAAAGAAATTTAGTGAAGAAGGACTTTTTATAGATGTAAAATATGATTTTACCAATTACGGTGGAAGGTGGTATTTTGGTGCAAAGACGTATAGTTTTCCGCCTCGGGAGCATAATCTCAAAGGCACAATGAGAACTCTTGACAGGGCTGACGGGGAAGTTGAACTTGAATACGGGCTTATGGATAAGAGTGGAAGGACGTTTTTTGATGACAGCAAATCGTTTGTGTTTGATGAAGAAAATATGCCATCAAAAAGGAAACATGAAGAGATTGATGTTTATTATCTTGCATATGGGCGTGATTATTTTGCGTGTCTGCGTGATTTTTATAAATTATCGGGGGCTGTTCCGCTTCTTCCAAGATACGCTCTTGGAAACTGGTGGAGCAGGTATTGGAAATACAGTGAAGAAAGTTACATTGAGCTGCTGACGGAATTTGAAAAAAGAAATATACCATTTTCCGTTGCTGTTATGGATATGGACTGGCATATAGTCGATGTGCCGATGGAATCTGGCGGCGGATGGACAGGATATACATGGAATAATGATTTATTTCCGAATCCGGAAAGATTTTTGTCATGGTTGCATGAACATAATTATCATGTAACACTTAATGTCCATCCGGCATCAGGTATCCGGAATTTTGAAAAAATGTATAAAGATATGGCAGAGTATCTAGGAATTAATCCTGACAGTAAAAAAACTATAGAGTTTGATATGACTAACAAAGAGTTTGTTGAGGCGTATTTTAAGTTTGTACATCATCCACATGAAAATGCTGGAGTTGATTTCTGGTGGATAGACTGGCAACAGGGCAACAACGGAGGAGCAAGCGGAATTGACCCATTATGGATGCTTAATTATTTTCATTTTAAAGATATGGAAAAAAGAGGCAGAAGAGGACTTATTCTTTCGAGGTATGGCGGACTTGGAAGCCATAGGTATCCGATAGGATTTTCTGGAGATACGATAGTTACATGGAAATCGCTTGAATTTCAGCCTTATTTTACAGCAACGGCATCAAATGTGGGATATACGTGGTGGAGTCATGATATAGGCGGTCATATGAACGGATATAAAGACAACGAGCTTGCATTAAGATGGTATCAGTTTGGTGTGTTTTCACCGATAAACAGGCTTCACAGCAGCTCTAATCCGTTCTGTGGAAAAGAACCATGGAATTATCCTGAGCCATACTGCAGTGATATGGAAAAGATTTTAAGATTCAGGCATGCACTTATTCCATATATGTACACACTTAATTACAGATGTCATTGCGAGCATATTCCTGTAATAATACCAATGTATTATTATTATCCATTTGAGGAGAAAGCATATAGTTATAAAAATCAATATTTTCTTGGTAGTGAAATGCTTGTGTGTCCTGTTACAACAAAGATTGATGAAGATTCACAAAAAAGCGGTGAGGAATGTTTTATACCAGCCGGAATATGGACAGATATATTTACCGGTGATGTATACAATGGCGGTAAAAATGGAAAAAGTCAGATTTTATGTAGAAATCTTCAAAGTATTCCTGTGCTTGGACGTGCAGGTGCAATAATACCGCTTGCTTCGGAATGTGGCAGTAATGATATTATTAATCCGAAAAAAGTTGATGTGGTTATATGTCCAGGTGCATCAAATACATTTGTTATGTACGAAGATTCTGGAGATGGATTTGACTACGAAAAAGGCGAATATGCTTTGACAGAGTTTGTGCTCGACTGGAATGAAGATAAGGCAAAAATAAGCATAGATGTAAGCGGTGACTTATCGGTAATTCCACGAAACAGAAAGTACCGTTTTATATTAAGAGGATTTGCACGTGGTATAAGATTTGAAAATGCAGATAATGCCAAATACGATATAAAAACAAATACATGGACAGTTACATGTAACTGTGATGGTGCGTCAGAGCTTGAAATATTTGCTGATAATGAAGAAAACAATCTTGTATACAACGGTGAAAATGTTAATGATAAAATATATGATTTTCTTCTGCAGGCACAGATGGATAATAATGACAAGAGAAGTATTTACAGATTATTTACATCCGGTGAGAACAAAAATGTTATTATATCAAACATTATGTCTATGAAACTTAATGATAAAGTTACAGCTGCAATTATAGAATATCTTTTGAGATAATGTATAATAATGCAAAAATAAAGTAAAATCTGAGTAAAATTTTATTTTTCTGTTGACATTAAAAAATGATATATTATAGTAAAAAAAGATTTGGATAAGAGTTATCCAACATGCAGACCACATGGTTATATTACATGTTAAGCCTTGCGGACGGGCGGGTCGGTTGCCGAGTGTGACAAGGACACACATTATTGATTGGGTTAGAAGCCCAAGTTTTATAAGTTGATTTTTAAAATTATCATGCGAAGGTGCATATCATCTTGTGAAACGGTCAATAAGAGCGGTAACAGTGACTTACTTGGATAAACTCTGAAAGGTCAGAATCTCAGTGCTTTGTATATATGAAGTAATATGTATACGTACATGTACAGGGATTAATAAAAGAATGATTGAATATACCACAGGCGTGATTAATTTAAAATTAATCACGCCTTTTTGTGCCTTACAGCACACATTTTACGTTGGCAGCAAGCCAAAGTCCGTATTTTACGAAAATTTAGAATTTGTATTATACGGAAATCTGGCAACCGTTGCGATAATATAATGGCAGGGAGAGAGGAAATGGATTTAAAAAGACAGGCATCAGCTCCATTGTATGAGGCTATCGAAAGATTCAGGAAAAAAGAATAGTGCCGTTTGATGTTCCGGGACATAAACGTGGCAGAGGCAATCCCGAACTTGTCGATTTACTTGGTGAACGATGTGTGGGAATTGATGTAAATTCAATGAAACCGCTTGATAACCTTTGTCATCCGGTTTCGGTAATAAAAGAGGCAGAAGAACTGACGGCAGATGCGTTTGGTGCAGAGCATGCTTTTTTCATGGTTGGTGGAACAACGCAGGCGGTACAGAATATGGTACTTTCAGTCTGTAAGGCAGGCGATGAGATTATTGTTCCAAGAAATGTTCATAAAAGTGGTTCTATGTCAAGATTTAGTACAAGTTAAAATGAGAAATTTTTCCCCATTTTA
>ERZ1673693.2355-NODE-2355-length-10869-cov-3.526725_pt1 | contig 10869 bp, 12 predicted proteins | sample MGYA00580223_ERZ1673693 | MGnify/ENA primary metagenome ERZ1673693 (study PRJEB41218, sample SAMN15661741) | gut metagenome | host: Homo sapiens | place: Canada: London | collected 2015-08-20/2019-03-30 | study: EMG produced TPA metagenomics assembly of...
ATAGCCCCCGTTACATTATCTGATCTAAAAAATTGCAACAATAAACGGGAAATTGAATTTTGCTGATATAATAGATTATTCACACGTTCCAATGACAATCCCCGATCTTTTATATCCTCAGGATTATCAATACATTGCAAAAAACCGAAAGCACACAAATGTCCGTCTTCATTCAAACTCTTTTCTCCTAATTTTGAATGCACCCATATAACTCCATACTTAGAATAAACAGGGAAAGACTGCTCATACACATCTTGCAATAAAATAGAAGAAAATTCATTCTTAATGCGTTCCCGAAAATCTTCCCTTATTAAAAGTTTAAAATCTTCAAAACCGATCGTATCGGATTGAAGGTTTAACAAATCTATCAAAAAATCAGAACAGCGATACGTCCTATTTTTAAAATTAGCTTCCCACCATCCTATACGTGCCAAAGACAGTAGTTTCCTATATTGATTATTTTCTTTTTCTATATGTGTATTCACAGAATATTTTTTACACTTGTTCACTCTTGCGAATGTAAATATTAATTATCAAAAAGACACAAGCTTTTATGATAAAAACAAATTTATTTAAAATCTTTATTCGTATACTCCCCCAACAAAAAACATCTTTTTCTCTCGGTATGGGTTAAAAAGATTTTCATAAATTTGCTTCAAATACGATGTACAATTTTTTATTACAAAAATGATTATGAAACCTCTTTTTATACAATATCCTAAATGCGGAACATGCAGGAAAGCTGCTCAATGGCTAAAAAATAACCATATAGATGTAACAATTCGCGATATTGTTTCAGATAATCCGACACAACAAGAATTATCGGTATGGATTGAGAAAAGCGGGAAGCCGATACAAAAATTCTTCAATACAAACGGATTACGCTATAAAGAACTGAATCTTAAAGACAAAATTAAAAATACGCAGCAAGAAGAACTGTTACGAATACTTGCTTCCGAATGAATGTTGGTCAAACGTCCGGTTCTAATATCCGAGAATACAGTCCTTATAGGTTTTAACGAAGAGGAATGGTCTAAAACTCTTTTAAAATCTGAAAAGCCATAATCATCCATAATTCATCATTCAAACAAAGATAATCCTCAAAAAAGTTAACATTTCCCATTTTGTAACTTTATTGTAACATCTTTTTCATTCCTTTGCGTCCGTTAAAAGTACAAAAAGGAACTTATATGGAAACATTCTACTTAGGAATCGTTATTTTTCTTTTTATATTAGCTATATTCGACTTAGTAGTCGGAGTAAGTAACGATGCCGTCAACTTTCTAAATTCGGCAATCGGGGCAAAAGCCGCACCATTCAAAGCAATCATGTGTATTGCTGCGATCGGGATTTTTATCGGAGCCTCTCTCTCCAATGGAATGATGGATATAGCACGTCACGGAATTTACCAACCGGAACATTTCTATTTTACCGAGATTATGTGCATTCTCATTGCCGTCATGCTTACAGATGTCGTACTTCTCGACATGTTCAATTCTTTGGGAATGCCGACATCCACTACAGTCTCTTTGGTATTTGAACTTTTAGGCGGAACATTTGCATTATCTATCATAAAAATCGCCGGTGACCATTCCTTAGAATTCGGACAATTACTGAATACAGACAAAGCTTTATCCGTGATTCTGGCTATTTTCGTCTCCGTAGCTATTGCTTTCTTTTTCGGTACTGTGGTACAATATATCGCCCGCCTCATATTTACATTCAATTATAAAAAACAGATGAAATATTTCGCTGCAATCTTCGGTGGAATAGCAATAACGACAATCATCTATTTCGTACTGATCAGCGGGCTAAAAGAATCATCGTTTATGACCCCAGAAAACAAACTATGGATAAAAGAAAATACAGGATCTCTGATTCTTTATTGTTTTATCGGCTCTACCATATTGATGCAAATATTTCAATGGATACATATCAATGTATTTAAAGTCATTGTTCTGGTAGGAACATTTGCATTAGCTTTAGCATTTGCCGGAAACGATTTGGTAAACTTTATCGGAGTTCCTCTTGCCGGCTATTCATCATTTATCGATCTCAGCTCTCAACCAGGGGCTGATCCCGATACATATCTAATGACTTCTCTTATGGGATCGGCACACACTCCATGGTACTTTCTTGTATCTGCCGGACTTGTAATGGTTATAGCATTATTTACTTCAAAAAAAGCTCATAATGTAGTAAAAACTTCAGTAGATCTCTCACGTCAGGAAGAAGGAGAAGAAGCTTTCGGAACTTCACCCGTTGCTCGAGTTATTGTTCGGTTATCAAGTTCTGTCAACTCCAGCTTGTCCAATATCGTTCCGGACAAAATAAAACGATGGATAGATGCACGATTCAATACAGATGATGCGATTTTAGCAGAAGGGGCAGCATTCGACTTAATAAGGGCCTCTGTAAATTTAGTATTGGCCGGGTTCTTGATTGCAATGGGAACAGCTCTTAAATTGCCACTCTCCACTACCTATGTAGCATTTATGGTAGCTATGGGTAGTTCTCTCGCAGACAGAGCCTGGAGCCGCGAAAGTGCAGTATATCGTATTACCGGAGTATTATCTGTAATAGGCGGTTGGTTTATTACTGCCGGAGCAGCATTTTTTATCTGCTTCTTTGTTACTACTATTATACATTTTGGAGGAACAATCGCTATCATAGCTTTTATCGGGTTGGCTATATTCAGTCTTATTCGTAGCCAATTAGTCTATAAAAAAGCTCTTACAAAACAGAAAGGAGATCCGACCGTACAAAAATTGATGAGCAGTCACGATACACAAGAAGCCCTATCCTTACTCCGAAAACATACCAGAGATGAACTTGGAGCTATACTGGAAGTTGCCTCACAAACTTTTGACAAAACAGTCAACTCGTTTATGTCCGAAAGTTACCGAGGATTACGCAAGGCAATGAATCTTATCGACGATGAAAAAGACCATATCAAAAAAGTAAAACGTATAGGTACGTTAGGAGTTGCTCATCTCGATAATAATACCGCTATTGAGAAAGGATTGTATTATTATCAAGGAAATGATTTTATCAGTGAAGTCATATATAGTATAGGACGCATATGCGAACCTTGTCTGGAACATACCGACAATAACTTCAACCCTTTGCAGGAAGCTCAAAAAGAAGAATTCAAACACATTTCAGAAGGTATTACCGATTTTCTGGAACAAGCACGGAATATTATTCTTCAAAATGATTACACAAATTTTGAAGAGGCCATATCTACTGCAAATCATCTGATCAACAGTCTTGCCCAATTAAAACGTGCCGAGCTGAAACGGATACAAGGACAAACCGGAAGTCTGAAGGTGAGCATGGTATATCTTACAATGATACAAGAAGCTCAAAATGTCGTAGCTTACACCAGCAATTTACTGAAAGTCAGCCGAAAATTTCAAGTAGAAGAATAATTCTTAAACGATTTATAAAAAGAGTCCGGACATTAAATGAGCGGACTCTTTTATTTTAAGATAACAAAATACTATACTAAATATAGAATCTTTAAGAGCCTGTTTAATTTCATTCGGGTCAGCTTTGAGAAATTCTTTTGAGAATGTTTTGCCGTTTCTATAAAGAGGATATCGAATTACCACAAATGAAAACTAAAAAAACAGATTAGAAAAAAACGTAAAGACGGCTTGATAATATTTTTTGACGGAAAATTTAGACTATAGGCTCTAAAACTACCCGAAATGAAAATAACCTTGAATACATTTATTACTGAAAAAAAGTTCATTATCCTGTTTCCGACAATATATTTTCCCTTCACGAGCTAACCAGCCGATAGCAGAAAAAAGATCGTCTCGTGTCATATCTAATTTAGAAACAAGCTGACTGACAGAAAATTCAGAACCGCTCTCCAAAAGATTCCATAACATTCCCGCATTTTTTCCGATAGGTATCATTTCCATAGCATTTTTATTTTTAAAGTTCATGTCTCAAGATAACTCAATTTATTTAGAAAAACAAATTTCCATATCAAAAATGAGTATAAACAATTTATAAGATCGTCTATATAACGAATCACAATTACTATTTATATTGAACTGAAATAACAATACAAATAAAAAAGCAGATATAATGAAGACTTTTTTACAAATCTATCGCAAGACGTATAAACAAATATAGGTAATTTAGAGCCTGGATTTCGTAAAATTCTCGCTCTAAATTTTATAACAATAGGGATCAAAGATTTTTTACTTACAAAAAAGTTAAATTAACAGCATCACTTCAATATCACCATCACATCTCTCGCACCATGAGCCCCCATAACCAATGCTTGCTCTATATCTGCAGTTTTAGACGGTCCGGAAATAAACACGCCAAAACCGTATTCTCCCGTATCGATTTCCTCGTATGCCTCGTGCATATTATTTACGATATTCTCCTTATCTAATAAAATAACGAGTTTTTCCGCAATAAAATAAACAGCTCGCAACTTTACATCTTGCTCTATCCAGACAGCCCCATTTTCCGCTACACCGATCTTACCTGAAACAATTGCAAGATCCGTACCGTCCAAATCCGCCGGGTCAGCGACATCATCCGGATTAAATGTCGCACAAGAAATTTCACTGATATTAGAAGCTATACGCTTTGCTTCGGGATATGCTTTTATGATTATATCGTTAATATCCTCACCCTTATTCAACAGATGCGATTCTCCACCGACTTGTTTTACCATACTTTGAAATTGCATTATCACATCCGGATAGACTAAAGCATGCTTTTTCAAAGTTTCCAATTCCGGTTTTTCATATTTTTTATGCACAGCATTCCGGATATTCTGCAATATATTTTCTCTACTGCTCATATTCACTTCACATCTCCATTTTTCCACATTTCATTAAAACTCTTTCCTGAGAATTGCGGCATCTCACGACCATTCCCCCAAGTATTCAATTTATTATAAATAAGATAACGGGGCATGTGATTAGATAACGGGGCTAATCTCAATGCTGTATTAAAAATCGGAGAACGTTTCATTATAAATTTCATACCTCCGGACATCATTTTTTTCATTCGATCAGCTTTATTAAATTTATCCAAATCTTGTCTCCACAAATAAATTTGTTCTGCCAAATCTACCTTAGCGGGGCAAACATTCGAGCATGAATAACACAACGAACAAGCAGAAACATTATCTGAATACTGCAACGGAGCTTTCAACATTCCCAAATTGACACCGATAGGTCCGGGAATAAAATAGGTATATGAATAACCTCCGCTTCTACGATATACGGGACACGTATTCATACAAGCTCCACAACGTATACAATTCAATGCTTTTATGTGATTTTGATCTGCAAGAATTTTACTGCGCCCGTTATCGACCAATATAATATGAAACTCACCTCCTGCTCTCGGCTTACGATAATGAGAGGTATATGTCGTTATAGGTTGTCCTGTTGCCGAACGCGCCAATAGCCGGGTAAATATGCTTAAAGATTTACGGTCCGGAACAATTTTCTCTATTCCGAAAGCCGCAATCTGCAATTTAGGCTGAGAAACTCCCATATCGGCATTTCCTTCATTAGTACACACGACAACTTCACCCGTAGATGCCACGGCAAAGTTGCATCCGGTCATTGCGGCTTCTGCATGAATAAATTTTTGGCGAAGATTCTTCCGGGCAGCATGAGTTAAATAAGTAGGGTCAAAATTTCCTTTTTCCGTACCCATCTCTTTTTCGAATAATTTCCCGACCTGTTCTCTCTTTATATGAATAGCAGGAAGAACAATATGGCTGGGTTTAAGATGCATCAATTGCAAAATACGTTCACCCAAGTCACTCTCCACTACCTCAATCCCTTTACTTTCAAGAAAAGGATTCAATTCACACTCCTCCGCCAACATCGACTTGCTCTTAATAAAATGCCTGACACCATGCTGTTCCAAGATGCGATAAACGATGTTACAATACTCCTCACCATCCTTCGCCCAATGTACATGAGCGCCATTTGCCTGCGCATTTGCCTCAAACTCCACTAAAAGCTCATCCAAATGGCTGTTACTATATAATTTGGTAGCACAGGCCATATCACGCAGCTCTTCCCATTCAGGAACTTCCTTACTCAATTTATCCCGTTTTTCTCTTACCAACCAAAGAGTTTTATCATGCCATGCAGCCTGTTTTTTGTTTTTCAAAAACTCTGCTGCCGCTTTAGAATGCTTCGTACTCATAATCCTGCTGCTAAAACTTCAACTATGTGCAATGTCTTTATCGGTAATTTCTCTCGGAGAATAATACCGTTCTGATGCATTAAACACGAACTGTCTGCTCCCACAATATATTCTGCTCCGGTAGCTATATGCCGCATTACTTTATCATGTCCCATCTGTACAGATACGGCATCTTCTTCTATGGCGAACATACCGCCGAAACCACAACATTCGTCTCTTCGTTCCGGTTCTACGATTTCTATTCCTTCCACCAAAGACAATAAATCCCGCAATTTACTGAAATATGGGATATTCAATTCACTCGGAGACGACAAATTCATCAAACGAACCCCATGACAGCTATTCTGGATACTTACTTTATGAGGAAACCTCGCTTTCAGAGAAGTCGGTTTAATCACATCATGAATAAACTCACAAATATCATATATTTTACCTTCACTGGCGCAATGATGCTTATCTTTTTGCAACAGCCGTCCATAATTATCCCGAACAAATACGACACAACTTGCCGAAGGTCCTACTATATAATCGTAATCTTTAAAACGTTCATCAAAACGACGGGCTAAATCAACTGCTTCATTTTCAAACCCGGCATTCGCCATCGGTTGACCGCAACAAGTCTGGTCTATCGGATAATCAATATCTACGCCTAAACTTTTCAGCAACTTATATGAAGCAATGCCTACTTGAGGATATACCGCATTGATATAGCAAGGGATAAATAGAGCTACTTTCATCATCTTCCAAGGAATATTCAATTCTACTATGTTAAATACAAAATTAAAAGAAAGATGCATAGCGAACAAGAATATTTTCCAAAAACAATAGCGTATCTTTGCTGTCGTTTTTCCGATAAATTATACTTAACGGAAAAAAAGAACGCAAACGGTTGATCTATTATTCAATTATAAAAACATGAACACAAAAACCAAAGGTTATATCTTAGGTATTATCGCAGCTGCAGCTTACGGAATGAATCCTCTGTTCGCTCTCCCTCTATATAAAGCAGGAATGAATCCGGATTCTGTTCTTTTTTTCAGATATCTGTTCGCTATTCCGGTATTAGGAATCATGATCAAGGCAAGAGGACGTAACTTCAAACTACAACGAAAAGAAGTATTGCCATTGGTCATCATGGGGCTATTAGTAGCTCTCTCCTCATTAGCGCTATTTTTAAGCTATAATTATATGGAAGCCGGCATTGCATCAACATTGCTATTTGTTTACCCGATTATGGTAGCTCTGATCATGGCTTTCGTTTTTAAAGAAAAGCTGACTCTGCTAACGATTTCTTGTATTTTGTTGGCATTAGTCGGCATCGGATTACTCTATAAAACAAGTAGCGGTTCAACTCTCAGCACGACCGGAATAATTTTAGTAATGGTCTCCGCCCTCTCTTATGCAATTTATATAGTCGGTGTCAACAGGTCGATATTAAAAGAAATTGCAACACTCAAACTTACTTTCTACATTTTATTATTCGGAATGACTCTATTTTTGGTACGTGTCGATTTCGGGAAAAGCTTACTCACTGTCGATACATGGTATCTTTGGGGCAATTTAATAGCTTTGGCTATTTTCCCGACAGCCATATCCTTCCTCTGTACTACTCAGGCTGTTCAATATATAGGATCTACTCCGACTGCAATTCTCGGAGCATTAGAACCCCTGACCGCCGTTTTTTTCGGAGTAACCGTTTTCGGGGAGGTTCTGACTCCAAGATTATGCTGCGGAATATTAATGATTATTTTGGCTGTAACCCTTATTATCGCAGGAGGAAATATAACTACTTATATGGTTCGTTTCAGGAAAATGTTTCCTAAACTTCCGATTAAAAAGAAAGCCATTCATTAAAAGCCCTGTTTAAATTCCGGCAGTTAAAGACGCTACATTATCAACCAAGAATGTTCAACCTCTTTTTCCCGAATGCCAATTTATTGATTTCCATTATACACCATACAGACAAAACAAACGGCGCAGTTAATGTAACCATTCCAAATTTCATCCCGGTAAACTGTAATAATATCGATATCCAGACAGATAACACTGCATAAAATGCGCCTTTCCATGTTTTATCTCCTAAAGCAATTGCGCATAACACACCATTATATCCCATCAGCCCCATATTCAACATCGAATATTCGACTCCCCAAAATAATGAAACGACAACAGAAAGCAAAGAGGCCATTACTACATAAAAAGCATTTAAACGGGAATTTATAAAAATTGCCGCTAAAAAAACAAGCCGGAAACGATTGTCTCACCCTGAAACATTACCTGACCGATATTCAGACTGAACGCACGAAACAAGTCCGGCTTACACTCTATAACAGAAGAAGATGTCGGCAATAATAATGAAGGAAAAAAAATGAACATATACCCAATAATAACCATACTGTTATAATAAACGGGGCTGTAAATCCCGGCAACCATCTTTGACTACCGAATAATCGGGTAACCCATGTAGAAAAAGCAGATGCGATAATCATCAATAATAAAGATACCAACGAAATTTGCATAAATACACCTATCGCTATTCCCACTAACGTACCGTTAAAACCATACAACCCGGCTCTTATATCTTCCTGCTTATATCCCGACAAGTATGCTGTCAGTGTACCTGCGCCATTACCGGCTAAAGCCAATAATCCTATCTGCCATGAATTGAGAAATATCCCCAATAGCATTATTATTCCGGACAAAGCATTGTTCTGAAACATTACTTGCCCGATTCCTCTACCCAATGTAAACAATGTGCTATTCACAAGTTCCGACTCTTAAACGGCTTTATCAAGACTATAATACAATTTTCCGAATATACGATCCACATCGTATAATATACACTCCCGGCAATAGAGGTATAGAAATATGTTCTATACGATCTTTTATCGAAAAGGCTAAAGAGCCGTTTATCGTATATATATCGACGCCATCAACTTCATCTGTAAAACTCAAAGATAATATTCCGTTATTTGCCGATACGCTAAAAGTATCATCCTTCTCTGAACGAATAACAGCAGACGGTTGCAAATAATCGCTAATACGAATATTATCGATGTTAACACCATCAGAAGAATTTTCAGATTTAGCGATTTTCACCCGATAGTTTCCAGGCCGATTCACCAATACCTGAAACTCTTTCAGAGTCTTTTCAGGAGTAAGTCCAGAAGCCACGCTCTCCCAAGATTCACCCTGATCACCTGAAATATAAACCGCAATCCGTCCTTTTTTATCGGTATCATAAAACGCAGCCCAAAAACGAATGTAACCGATCCCATTCGACTTATCCTCTTTCATATAAATAGCTCCGGGATTACCAGACGTACTCTCCGTCAACCGCAAATGAGCCGAAGCTCCGTCCCATTTGGCATCTTTTCCTGTTTCACCTAAAGTAGCACCTTCGAATACCCAAGGAATCGCATTATCCTCTCCATAAAAACTCCTCCTCCATACATATCTCCAGAAACAGGCTTATATCCATTCTTTGTTTCAAAATCTTCAAAAATATTCCAATATACCGTTTCATCTTCTAACGGTTGTTCGGGTAAAACAAAATTTTTGAGGTTCTTAATCCCCGGTAATGTCTGAAATAAAGACAAATTACCTTGCAAAAGCAACTTTTTATTCCAATACACAGGATATTCATCTAAATTACAAATATCCGTATTAGCCGCTCCTAACTGCACAGTCATACATTTTTCGAGCCTGTATTCAAAAGGCATATCCGCAATTAGATAAGTAGATGTCCCTTCAAATGGAGGAGCCATATTATAAAAATGCTTATTATTACTATAATTAACATATTCTCCTACAATATAACCGCTCACATAACACAACATATTGTTGTTTTTCTTCGACAATGCTTCTTCTACCGTAAAAGGGGAAGAAACGGAACCGTCACCGGCATATAGTAAACCTGAATACAAAAAAGCTACAAACGCAATAAATAAACCTCGCATTACAATTAACATAAAATAAAACTACTCCATAAAACAAAATCTGTCCGAACTTATCAATTCGGACAGATTCCCGCTAAATATTATTCGATCTTCTTTTACTTCTTATCGACATGCTTCAATACAAAATCTTTCAGATCTTTTTTCTCCACAGCTCCGACAATCTGATCTACTTTTTTCCCGTTCTTAAAAAGAATAAATGTCGGAATCGATCTTATTTGATATTTTGTAGCCAAATCTTTATTCGAATCGACATCTACTTTTCCAAATTTGGCCTTTCCTTTCAATTCTTTAGCTATTTCATCGACAATCGGAGACATCTGCCGACATGGAGGACACCATGTTGCCCAAAAATCCACCAAAACAACACCTTTTGCCGTTTCGGCAGTAAAATTCGAAGCGTTCAACACTTTTACATCGCCACTGCCTGAATTACTTTTTTCCTGAGCAAAAACAGGGATGAACATCATCAACAATATAATCTGACTTAAATACTTTTTCATAACAATCATTTTTCAAGTTATTATACAAAGATAATCCTTTTCTTAAATAAATCCTTTTTAAAATGAATTATTAACAAAGTAATTATTAAAACTGAAAATAAATGAACGGCTGCAACTCGCTCGATTTTATCTGTATTACCAACACAATCAACAATGCAAACGCAAATGCCTTAACGGAAACCGGAGACATTTCTATTTTCCTTGCC
>ERZ1673693.2378-NODE-2378-length-10773-cov-3.754992_pt1 | contig 10773 bp, 9 predicted proteins | sample MGYA00580223_ERZ1673693 | MGnify/ENA primary metagenome ERZ1673693 (study PRJEB41218, sample SAMN15661741) | gut metagenome | host: Homo sapiens | place: Canada: London | collected 2015-08-20/2019-03-30 | study: EMG produced TPA metagenomics assembly of...
ATAGTGCATCAATGATCAATTCGGGATTTTTTTCTTTGATATGCTGCCCGACGAAAAGAAACATTAGTTCTTGATCGGTAATGTTTAATTCTTTTCGCATATCGGATTTTAGAGTCAAAATGTTTGCCGATCCTGAAAATTCGGTTCCGTTGTCCACTATTTCTACTTTCCCTTTATATCCGTACTCCCGTATTGTGTCTTCTACGGCAGCTTGGGGTATCCATACTTCGTCTGCTGCTTCGTAAAAACGGATTATCTTACGGATGAGTAGGGCCAAAAGAGTTTTATTAGGGATAATTCTTTTGAAATCATCCCGGTATTTTGAATGAAAAGTTGCAATTATAGGTATATGCTGGCTATGGGCTATGCGCATGGCCAGTTCTCCCGAAGAAAAAGGACAGTGAGCGTGTACTAAGGAGAAAGGCTTTTGGCAAATATGCTCATAAAAAGGCAGGTCGATACGGGGAAATCCTAATCTATAAGGCTTTCTCATAGGTATCGGGATAGAAGTATAACTATATATCGGGTATTTTTCTGTGTATTGAGTTCCCGGTATTTTAGGTGTTACGACACATACATTTTCATTTTTTTGATTCAGCCAGTAAGCATAATTTTTGACGGTAAGAGATACTCCGTCCATAATTGGCGGGAATCCATCATTAAAAAGTCCGATCAATCGTTTATCCATATCAATTCATTAGTCTATGCTAAATAAACAATGAAATGTTACGATCGTTTAACGAAAGGGTGACAATTTAAAGACTGTTTATAGTTAGACAGCTATTTTAGATAAAGAACATGAGAATTACTTGTGCGATAATTACCCGTAAAAACATACATAACGGATATACCGTGGCGTATGAAACAGCGGGATTATCTCCCGGGATAGTATCATTTGCATAATTCAGAGCCATTGGATTCGCCATGCTGCCGCACATCATTCCGGCTACCGATCCGAAATCGAGCTTGGTAATGCGCAAAGCAATTAATGCAACGATGATTACCGGAATAAACGTAATAGCGAATCCGAGAAGTATCCATATTAATCCTTCCGGACGGATTACCGTTTCGAAAAAATGTTGTCCGGCATCCAGTCCCAGACATGCCAGATACATAGATAATCCTAATGCTCGTAACATCAAGTTAGCGCTGCGGGTGGTATAAGTGATCATGTGTAACCGTGGTCCGAAACTTCCGATAAGGATTCCTATAACGATAGGGCCTCCGGCTATCCCCAGTTTTACGGGTGTACTTATACCCGGAATCGAGAATGGTATAGCCCCGAGAGCTAAGCCCAATACGATTCCGATAAATACAGAGATCAGATTAGGTTCGTTTAAACTTTTGACAGCATTTCCCAGAACTTTTTCTACATTTTGTATGGCGGCTGCTTCGCCTATGACCGTCAGTCGGTCTCCCATTTGCAATATAAGATCCGGAGTGGCTAACAATTGTACTCCCGAACGATATACCCTACTGATATTTATACCGTAATGATTTCGTAATCGTAAAGAGCTAAGTCGTTTTCCGTTAATTTCAGGACGGGTTACGACGATTCTTTGAGAAATGAGCTGACTGTCGATGGCATTCCAGTCTATATCTTCTTTATTCCAGTCTTTATTTTCGTGCTCTCCGAAAAGAACCGTGAGTGCATCGACATCTTTTTCGGAAGTGATAACGAGTAAACGGTCTTTTGCTTCCAATTTTTTTTCAGATGTGGGAATGCTCACTTTGCCATCTCTCCAAAGTCGGGAAATAACGAATTTTTTTTGACTGAGAGATGCTGCTTCTCGTATGCTTTTTCCTATAATGCCGGGGTTGTTGACTTGGAACTCTGCAATATATACCGGTTTTTTCTTATCTTTCTCTTGTTCGGGAATATCCGAAGCCCGTGTAAATATTTTTCGTGTGGCGAATATTGCGAGAATTACGCCTAAGACACCTAAAGGATAGGTGACCGCACAACTTAGTGCCGGAGAATTAGAAGGCAACCCCATTTGCTTCAAAGTTTGTTGCGCTGCTCCTAAAGCCGGAGTATTGGTTGTTGCACCGCATAGGATACCTACCATGTCGGGTAGAGAAATACCACAAGTGAGATGGAAAATTACCGTCATGATAGTACCAATGAACACGACACCCAGAGCGAGAGCATTGAGAGTAATTCCTCCTTTTCGGAATAATCCGAAAAAACCCGGACCGACTTGCAGGCCTAAGGCATATACAAAGACAATGAGTCCGAAACTTTCTGCATAGTTGAGCATTTGCGGATCAACGGTTATTCCGATATGTCCTGCCATAATTCCGATGAAAAAGACGAATGTCACACCTAAGGAAATGCCGGCTATACGGATTTTCCCTAATGCCAATCCTATGGCGGATATTAAAGATACGACAATAACGGCTTGCATTGCCGAATGTTCGGAAAATAGACTATATAACCAATTCATCATCTTTTTGCTTTTAGGCAAGAGCTTGCAAAGATAGGAACAAAATCTTTGCTTTTATATAGAAATTCCGTTTAAAAAAGGAAATAGTTTTTCCAGTAGATTGTCTTCCGGACATACTTGACATACTTGAAAACCTGCTTGTCGTGCACCGTCAATGTTTTCTGTTTTGTCGTCTAAAAATAATGATTCGGCAGGATTTACTTTTGTGTCGTCGATTACTCTCTTATAAAATTCCGCATCGGGTTTTGACGCTCCTATTTCGTAAGAGAAATATAGCTTATCGAAATAATCGTCTATGGTGAGCCCGTTTTCCCGGAACAGATATTTTCTTGTGTATTCGATGTGGGTTATATTCGTGTTGCTAACCATATAAATAGGGAAATCCTCTTTTAAAGTGCGAAGAATTTTTAGTTTATAAGCCGGGATCGTTTGTATGATCTTGTTCCATGCTTGTCGTATCTCTTCATCTGATGTCTCTATGCTCAAAAAGATTCTTAATTGGTCGAAGAAATCTTTTTCTTCTGTTTGCCCGTTTTCAAAATCTCTGAGAATTTTATGGAAATTCTCAGAATTAAAGGCCTCGGGAATAGTCGCACCGAATTTACAGAATGCTTCGATTGTTCCGTTAAAGTCTAAATCGACTAAAACTCCTCCGAAATCGAAAAAAAATTGTTTTACCGGTATCATAATGGAATTAATATTTGAAACTGCTACCTCCTAAAAATTCTCGTAATAAAGATGTCGGAGGAATTTCATGTTCGTTAAGAGGTAAAAAGAAATCCAGAAACTTGAGTAAGCGGTTTGCTTCTCCATATTCTGTACAATCTCTGGGAACGGCGTTCAGAATAGGCATTGCCCGCCGTTTTAAAACAGCGAGTTCGAATAATAGAGATGAATTGAACATGGCATCGGCATTTTCCTGGTAAGGAAAAATCCATTTTTCTTCACCTCTGCGCACGCTTGGCCAACGGGCTATTGTACTTTGTGCCGTGCTTCCACGATATTTGGCATCTCTGATAATGCGACGCAATAATCGGTTATCTGTTGTCGGAATCCAATTATGGTCATCTATGGATATAGACGTCAGTGCCGATACATATATCTTGAATTTTAATTTATTTTCGATTTGTGGGGTTAAATCCGGATTTAAAGCATGAATGCCTTCTAATATAAGAACTTCCGATTCTTTTAATCTTAATTTGTTCCCTCGGTATATTTTTTTCCCTGTCTCAAAATTATAAGTAGGCAGGTCTATTTCTTCACCTTTTAAAAGTCTGTTGATATCATTATTGAATAATTCCAGATCGAGGGCATATAAAGATTCATAATCGTATTCTCCATTTTCATCGAGAGGAGTTTCTTCCCGTTCTACGAAGTAGTTGTCCAAAGAAATGGTTACCGGACGTATCAGGTTTGTCATTAATTGTATTGCCAGCCGTTTTGAAAAAGTTGTTTTACCTGAAGATGACGGTCCTGATATTAAGATAATTCGTGCACCCTCTCCGTCCCGGTTACGTCTGGTTATTTCATCGGCGATATTGCTGATTTTCTTTTCATGTAAAGCTTCCGAAACTTTGATCAAATCTGTTGCCTGACGGTTCTCTATGGCGAGATTTAAATCACCGACGTTATTCAATCCGATAATGGAATTGAAATGTATATATTCTTTGAATGCTGCCAGCATTTTATCTTGTTTTACTACAGTACCCAAAACCGAAGGATTTTCGGCTGAAGGGGGAACTAACAATAATCCGCCGTCATATTTGATCAGATCAAATAAATTCAAGTATCCGGTGGACGGAACCAGACAACTGTAATAATAGTCGATGAGGTTGTCAAGCCTGTAAAAAGTCGTATATAAAGATTTTGAAGTTTCCAGTAAATCGACCTTGTCCAACAAATTTTGTTCTTGGAAGAGCTTTATGGCATCGGATGTTTTACATTCGATGCGCTGGAAAGGCAGATTATCTGCTATGATTTTTCGCATCCGGGCTTTTATACGATCAGTGGTCTCTTGAGAAATTTCTTGTCGATTGTTGATCCCGCAGAAATAACCTTTCGATATAGAATGCTCGATCCGTAACCGTGCTCCGGGCATTACGTCTTCCAACGCTTTATAAAAGACAAAACATAGAGAACGTACATACGTTCGCATACCGGATGGATGAGAAGCATCGATAAATTCTATATCTTTAGGACGAAATACTCGATAATCAAGATCTTCGGTTTTATTATTGACTCGTGCACAGAGCACTTGATATGGCAATTCTACTCCTGATTGGCCATATATTTGAAGCAGAGAATCGCCTTCGTTTATTTCAATGATTTGGTCGGTGTTTTTACAGTGGACCAGCACTTTATTACTCATAGTTTATTTGTTATAGTATGTTTGATTTGCAACAAGGATTGAATAAATATTACATTTTCAGGAAAATTCAATGTCCTACTCTGTCGTAAATTCTCTTATTTTTTTTATTTTTGCCTCAAATTTGCATTTAGCATCTTACGCACGCTAATATATTATATTCTTGCGGATTAAACAAAATATCAAATAAAGTAAATCGAGATGGAGTACACATTTTTTGACTTTTTGACGCTTATTGGCTCATTAGGTTTATTCTTGTACGGGATGAAAGTTATGAGTGAAGGGCTGCAAAAAGTAGCAGGAGACCGGTTGAGAGGAATTCTTACTGCGATGACGACCAATCGGGTGACCGGTGTGCTTACCGGAGTGTTAATTACCGCTCTTATACAATCTTCTTCCGCAACGACGGTGATGGTTGTCAGTTTTGTAAATGCAGGCTTACTTTCTTTGACACAGTCGGTGTCGGTTATTATGGGTGCCAATGTGGGTACTACTGTAACGGCGTGGATAATTTCTATTTTTGGCTTTAAGGTAAACATCAGTTTATTCGCTATTCCATTGATCGGTTTGGCGATTCCTTTTATTTTTTCCGGAAATAGCCGGAGGAGATCTTGGGGCGAGTTTATCATCGGTTTCGCTTTTTTGTTTATGGGACTTGAGTTCCTTAAAAATTCGGTTCCTGACATTCAGAATAATCCGGAAATACTTTCGTTTCTTACCGAATACACCAATATGGGTTATTTGTCGGTATTGCTTTTTCTTTTGATCGGGACGATTGTTACTATTGTCGTTCAGTCTTCCAGTGCGACAATGGCAATTACTTTGATCATGTGCAGTAAGGGTTGGATTTCGTTCGATATAGCGGCTGCAATGGTTTTGGGAGAAAATATCGGAACGACTATTACGGCTAATCTTGCGGCTTTGTCGGCTAATGTTTCGGCAAAGCGTGCAGCTTTTGCGCACTTTATGTTTAATATTTTCGGAGTATGTTGGATGCTTATTCTCTTTTTCCCGTTTACACATTTTATCGGTTTTTTGGTAAAAGAACTTACGGGAGGCTCTCCGACAGATCTGATGACTTTTATTCAGCACCATAGTCCTGCAGTCGTAAATCGTATTTCGGCTGAGAGCGCAGCCGGTTTGTCTGCTGATGAGTTGGCATTGCGGGCACAATACCAGGGAATGCAGGTTACGGTATCTTATGCTCTGTCTCTTTTTCATACAGTATTCAATATTCTCAATGTCCTGATAATGATCTGGTTTGTAAACCTGTATGTGAAAATCGTTACACGGGTTATTAAACTGAAGCATAGCGATGATGAAGAATTTCAGCTTAAGTTCATTTCCAGCGGAATGCTTTCTACTTCAGAGCTTTCTCTCTTACAGGCCAAAAAGGAAATCGCTCTATATGGACAAAGGACGCAACGGATGTTTGGAATGGTGAAAGATTTGGTCCACGAGAAGGAGGGCAGCGAGACTTTTTCTAAAATATATAGTCGGATCGAAAAATATGAGAAGATCAGCGACAGGATGGAGTTGGAGATTGCTGCATATCTGAATCAGGTAGCAGACGGACGTTTGAGTTACGATGGAAAATTACAGGTAAGTGCGATGTTGACGATGACTACCGAAATAGAAAGTATTGGAGATAGTTGTTTCCATTTAGCCAGAACTGTGATTCGAAAGCAGGAAGCAAAAGTAGAATTTAATGAAGGTATAGAGAAAGATATAGATTTGATGTTCAAATTGGTAAGCGAAGCACTCGATAATATGAATATTATTCTTGATAAGAATGACATGGCAGAATCTGATTTGAATAAATCCTATAATAAGGAGATGGAAATTAATAATTTCCGGAATCAGCTCAGAATGGAGAATATCGAAAATATTAATTCTAAAAAATATGAATATCAGTCTGGCATTTATTTTATGGACATTATCTCGGAATGTGAGAAATTAGGGGATTATGTGGTTAATGTAGTCGAAGCCGTGAAAGAAAAAAGAAGAATGAACTAATCATAACTTGACTTGTATATAAAAAAAGACCGAAATATTTTACATTTCGGTCTTTTTTACTTTTTATTATTTTTTTAGTATCTTGATCAATTCTCTCATTCCTTCGGAAGCTCCTTTTCGAATAAAATGGCTTACTCGTCCCGAAGGATCGTGAACATCATTTGGATCAATCAGGTATATGGGGACGTTTGCTCGGACATAATTCAACAGTCCTGCAGCCGGATATACGTTTAAAGAAGTTCCGATGATAACAAAAATGTCGGCTTCTGACACTAACTCTATTGCCGGTTCTATCATGGGGACTGCTTCTCCGAACCATACGATGTGCGGACGTAGTTGTCCTCCGTCCTCCGCCTTGTCTCCAAGGTGAATTTCACACTGTTCAGGTGTGAGTGTGTAAATTAGTTTTTCATTTCGTACCGAACGGACTTTCATGAGTTCTCCGTGTAAATGTATTACGTGAGAACTGCCTGCACGTTCGTGTAAATTATCAACATTTTGAGTGATAATATGTACTTCATAATCCGATTCCAGTTCTGCTAATTTTTTATGACCTGCATTGGGCTCGGATTTAATGAGGGTTTTTCGTAGTCCGTTATAAAAATCAAGAACTAGTTCTGGATTACGATACCAACCTTCAGGTGTCGCGACATCCTCGACGCGGTGGTTTTCCCAAAGTCCATTACTACTCCGAAATGTTGATAATCCGCTTTCGGCACTCATGCCGGCACCGGTTAATACGATCAGCTTTTTCATTTTAGATCTCTCTTTTTAGCATGATAACGTTTATTTTCTTAAAATATTTGTTCAACAAAATATGTCACCTGAGTGTTATACATTTTACTTTTAAACGATTATGCTGTTTATTAGTTGCAAATTTATGTTTTTTTTTAATAGAAAATAAAAGAACTATACAATAAAAACTCTATCTTCGCCCGGTAATTAAAAACCGGATGGAGATACGGGAGGTTAAGAAAACTTCCGTTAAAAACAACAATTATATATGGATAAATTAAGCTATGCACTGGGGCTGAGTATGGGTAACAATTTTAAAAGCTCAGGTATCCAGACTCTTTCGGTTACGGATTTTGCTAATGGAGTAAAAGCTGTATATGAAGGTGAGAAACCCGAAATGACTTATGACGAAGCAAAACAGGTGATTAATGATTTCTTTACGCAGATGCAGCGAGAAGTTAATGATCGTAACCGAGCAGAAGGAGAGGCATTTTTGGCTGAAAATAAAAAGAAATCCGGAGTGGTGGTTTTACCGAGCGGATTACAGTATGAAGTGTTGACCGAAGGTAAAGGAAAGAAACCTGCTGCAACAGATCGGGTACAATGCCATTATCATGGGACATTGATAAATGGAGAAGTGTTTGATAGTTCTATTGAACGAGGAGAACCTGCGGTTTTTGGTGTAAGTCAGGTAATACCGGGTTGGGTAGAGGCTTTGCAGTTGATGCCGGAAGGCTCTAAATGGAGGCTATTTATACCTTCTGATCTGGCCTATGGAGAGAATGGTGCGGGAGGCAAGATTGCCCCTAATTCTACTTTAATATTTGATGTTGAACTATTAAAAGTATTATAAATAATATCACAAACACAATGAAAAAAACAGTCTTATGTTCAGTCTTGGCTGCAGGTTTAGTAGCTATGGGACTTACTTCTTGTAATAAAAAAAGTGGTGCTGCTTTAGCAGACGGTGTGGACAGTCTCAGTTATGCTTTTGGTGTACTGAATGGTACAGATTTGGCTATGGGATTGAAGCAATATCCTAAAAAAGTGGATATAGATCAGTTCATCAGAGGTATGCAGTCTACCGTAAATTCGGACAGTGCGAAATTTTCTTATGAATTTGGAGCAGCTATCGGTTCGAATATGAAACAACAGATCGAACAGATGGGAAAACAAGGCATCGAGATGAATAAAGAAGAAATCTTGTCAGCATTATTTGCTACATTAAAAGAAGATTCTACTTTAATTTCAAGAGCTCAAGCTGAAGAAGTTTTCCGTAACGGAATGCAAGCTATACAACTAAAAAAACAAAAAGAAGAAGCTGAAAAGTTAGCGAATACTCCTGAAGCAAAAAAGAATAAAGCCGATGGGGAAGCTTTCTTGGCAAAAAAAGCAAAAGAAGCAGGTGTGCAAAAAACAGCTTCAGGTCTATTGTATAAAGTAATTAAAGAAGGTAAGGGTGAAAAACCTGTTGAAAATGATAAAGTAACCGTAAGCTATAAAGGTACTTTGATCGACGGTACTCAATTTGATGCCAGTGAGAAAGTTCCGATGTCTGTAGGACAATTGGTTCCGGGATTTAACGAGGCATTGATGTTGATGACTCCGGGTTCGAAATATGAAGTGTATATTCCTGCAGAATTGGCTTATGGAACAAATCCTAATCCTCGTATTCCGGTTAATTCTACATTGATTTTCGAAATCGAATTATTGAGTGTTGATAAATAAACTTCGATAATATAGGGTAAAAAAGAGGACTGAACGAAATGTTCGGTTCTCTTTTTCTTTTCAAAAATAAATTAGATAGTAATATAATATTATGAGAACATTAAAATTTCTGTTGGTTACATTGTTGATAATTTCAGTAGTACCTGTACAAGCAAGGCGAAAGGCTTCCAAAAAACAGCAAAAGGAACAGGTACAGTTACCGGCAAAGGTAGATAGTATCAGTTATGCTTTTGGTATAGATGCCGGGAACGGAATTAAGGCTGCATTTAAAGATATTAAAGAACGAAGTGACCTTGAGTTGAAGCCGGAAATTTTCGTACAGGCGTTCAATAATGTTTTATTGAATGATTCTGCAGTATTTACAAAAGAGGAAGCAGCCGATATTTTGAATAAATTCGGGGCGGAGATGCAGCGTATTGCCCGAGAAAAACAGAAGATTGCAGCAGAAAAGAACCTTGCGGAGGGAAAAGCCTTTTTGGCTGCCAAGGCGTCTGAGGTCGGTGTGCAGAAAACCGAGAGCGGATTATTGTATGTAGTAGAAAGGCAGGGAACAGGAGAAAAGCCGACTCTAAATGATAGAGTAAAAGTTCATTATACAGGAAAATTGATAAGCGGGAAAAAATTTGATAGTTCTTATGACCGTCAACAGCCGCTCGAATTGTCTGTCGGAGGAGTTATTGCCGGTTGGCAAGAAGGTTTGCAGTTGATGCCGGTAGGATCTAAATATATTTTTTATATTCCGTCTGAGTTGGGATATGGAGAACGTGGAGCAGGAAAAGATATTCCAGCAAATTCGGCATTGATCTTTGAAGTCGAATTGCTTGAGATAATTCGTTAAAAGGGATAAATGTAGCACAATGAAAAAATGTAACTTTCTTTTTGCTGATTTCTTATAGTATTTCGAGGTTTATTCAATAATAAACCTTACTTTTGCTGTCAAAATGATTTATTATAGCTTTTGAATATGGAAAAGATAGATAACCTTGACAGGCAGATATTAGAAATTATTATGCGCAATGCGCGTATTCCGTCTAAGGACGTGGCTGCAGAATGCGGAGTTTCGCGAGCAGCGATTCATCAACGTATCCAGAGAATGATCGATATGAATGTGATTGTCGGGTCTGGATACCATGTAAACCCTAAAATACTCGGATATCGTACATGTACTTATATCGGAGTAAGATTGGAAAAAGGTTCTATGTATAAGGATGTAGTTCCTGAATTGGAGAAAATTCCCGAAGTTGTGGAATGCCATTTTACGACCGGTCCATATACGATGTTGTGTAAACTTTATGCTCGGGATAATGAGCATCTTATGGAATTATTGAATGGTCGCATTCAGGAGATTCCGGGGGTTACGGCTACTGAAACGTTGATTTCTTTGGAACAAAGCATGAATCGAGAGATTCACATTCGAAAGAGGAATGAAGAATAAGGTATAATATCTTAATACGAAATAGAAGAGTTAAGGAGTATGTTCAT
>ERZ1673693.2382-NODE-2382-length-10753-cov-4.567583_pt1 | contig 10753 bp, 7 predicted proteins | sample MGYA00580223_ERZ1673693 | MGnify/ENA primary metagenome ERZ1673693 (study PRJEB41218, sample SAMN15661741) | gut metagenome | host: Homo sapiens | place: Canada: London | collected 2015-08-20/2019-03-30 | study: EMG produced TPA metagenomics assembly of...
CACCCGGATTTGTCCTTCCTGCTTATCTACAAGAGCCTGTTCATCCGGGCTCAACAGTTGCCGGTGCTCTTCTGTCTTCACCTCGACCCGCCCTTCGACCAAAGTCATCTTTACCTCTTTAGTTTCGGGATAAGCCTCCACATTGAATAAAGTCCCCGTCACTAACACTTCTATTTCATCCACTTTCACGACAAACGGCTGTTTTTCTTTTTTCGCCACTTCAAAACATGCCTCCCCTTTCATGATTACTTCCCGGTTTTCTCCTGTGAAACGGACCGGATAAATCAGCTGCGACTCAGCATTCAGCCATACTTTCGTTCCATCCGACAGTATCAGCCGGTATTCACTTCCCCGGGGGACCCGTACCGTATTCATTTCCTGTATCGGAGCTTCTTCTTGTTCTCCTGTCTGGTAACTCACCACGTTCTCCCCTATCCTGATTTTCGTTCCCTTTCCAGCATCGACCACCCTTTCCTGTCTCTTTCCCAAATCAATTAATTCTCCATTACCGAGAATCAACACAGTCCCCGCACACCGGTCATTCCCCGACCGAGATATATTCAAATCATCAGCCGGTAGAAATATCCACCCCAATCCCAGGAGCAAAATCACTCCGGCACAAACAGCAGCCCCCGAATGCCAGGACCAGAATAGCCTCCTCGTACGGGGAAGTTTGCTCCACACTCCTTTCCAGGCTTTATGCAAATCCGGATGCTCCGTTCTCCGTAAATCAACAATCAGACGCTTACATATAATCTCATATTCTTTTTCATGGGATTCCGATTCTTTCCACCACTTCTGAAACCGTTCCTCTTCTTCCGGAGTAATAGTCCCCATAAGCCGGCAGCTAATCAAATGTGCAAGTTCATACCTATTTTCAAACCCTCTCATTTCTATGTGTATTTTATACTGAAACACTTAAAATCAACAAGTGGGTGTGCGCATCTGAAAAAAAAAATTACTTTTGTTTCCGAATATCAGTATAAACGACCGGCAAATAAAATGCTTCTAAACAATAAAAGATTTGAATTATTTTTCAATACTTACTATGAACCTGTCTATCTCTTCTCCTTAAAATATGTAAGAGAAGAGCCTGTAGCTCAGGATATAGCTCAGAATGTTTTTGTCCGTTTATACGAGAAGAGAGAAAATTTTTACGCCATCGAAAAAGCCAAATCTTTCGCTTATACGACTGCACACAACCTTTGTCTTAATCATTTGCGACATTCCCAGATCGCACAAAAATATATTTCACAACGGGAAGAGGAAGAAGAGCAAAATTGTCTTCACGAAATTACTTATCAGGAAACACTCCGTTTACTCAGTTTCGCCATCAGCCAATTGCCCCCGCAAACCCGGGAAATTATCCAGCTCGGTTTGGAGGGCAACAATAATACTGAAATCGCAGATCTTCTGCATATCTCTGTCAACACCGTCAAATCAATGAAAAAAAGTGCATACAGACGGTTACGGGAAATACTCGGAAAGGAATACACATTACTTATCCTCAAATTGCTCGGTTGGTAAAACCGTAAATTTTACTGTCCTTTCCGATTTCTCCTGGCCATAACCGTGCTGATAAGGATCGGAATGCCCACAAATACTACCGTACCGACAATTACTAACCCCGTATAAAAGGCAGGACTACCGACCGGCAACTGCGAAGGTGGAAAAAAGGTAACGATAAATGAAAAGGCGACAGCCAGAAAACCGACTCCCGCAATCAGCCACATGCCCATCTTACCTCCGGGCACTTTATAACTTCTTTTCAGATCAGGTTGAGTATACCGCAATTTTATTCCTGAAGCATACATCATCATATACATAACGAGGTAAAGTCCGATCGTCAAAGCACTCAACAAAAAGAAAGCCACACTGACATCATCCATAATGATATACAGGGAAGATAAAACCGATACAATAGCTCCCTGAATAAAAAGGATATGAGTCTGTACCCCATTCCGATTGGTTTTTTTCAGGAAATCAGGCAATTGTCCATCGTTAGCCGTCCATAATAATCCACGGCTAGGGCCGGAAATCCATGACATAACCCCGGCCAAAGCTCCGAAAGCCGCTAACAATCCCATCACATTAGTCAACCACCCGATATGATAATGACTGAACAATTGCTGAAAACTGACGAACAATCCGGCTTGTAAGTTGATCTGATCATAAGGAGTAACTATCGCTACTGCCAGAGAACCTAAAGTGAACAAGGCAAAAGAAATCAAGGCAGCTAAAAACATGGCAGCAGGAAATTGTTTTTGAGGTTCTTTCATTTCCCGGACATGTACGGCATGTACCTCGACTCCGGCAAACAACAGTAAAATACCCGCCAAAAAAGCGATATCACTGATCCCCGTCATATGAGGGAAAAAACGCGGATGTACATGCCCGGCATTTACGTTGACCACTTGAGTAACCGTATCCGGGACATGTTCGAAAGCAATCGGATTACCTCCTGCAATCCAAATAATCGCCATAACGATAATGACCACTCCGGGTAATACGGTTCCTAATAAAAATCCCTGGCTGGTAATCCGGGAAATAATCGAGGTGCCCTTAAAGGTCAACCAGGTAGCCAGCCAATACATAGCAATAGAAAACAACCCTACAAACCAGCCATTCTGCGACAAGTCGGGTTTTCCGATCATATATGCGATAGAGGCGGCTGCAAATCCAAGTACTGTCGGATACCAGACCACATTCTGAATCCATTGCAAAAAAATCGCCGTAAATCCCATTTTCCGGTTAAAGGCTTCTTTCACCCAAGTATATACTCCACCACCCCGGTCGGCAAAAGCGCTACCTAATTCGGCAGCGACCAAAGCCGCCGGTATCAGGAACAGGAAAGTAGCAAAGAAAATGTAAAAAAACATCGTCAGCTCCTCCTGAGCCATCATCGGCAATCCTCTCAAACTAATCACTGCAGCTGCCGTCATCAAGGCCAACTGCCAAGTTGAAATATTTTTCTTCATTCCAATAAATTTTAATTAATCAACCTCATTTATTAACCTACTAACGGAATAAATCTATTTTTGGTTGCTTTCTGTATCGGCTAAAAATTCGGGAATTTGTAACAAAGCTTTTGCAAAAGCGTAATTCTCCTAATTCAGAATGAAATTAAGGTATATTATGATCCTCAGCATTATTATCAAAATCATCATCGGTATGTCCGGAGTGATCTTTTTTCTCCGCATCTCAGGCAAGACACAAATGGCCCAGCTCACTCCCCTCGACTCGGTCAATGCATTTGTTTTAGGAGCTCTGATCGGAGGCGTGATTTATAATCCGGACTTGTCGGTATGGTATATGATCTTTGCGCTCGGAACCTGGACAATCGTCAATATGACTATCCGCTACTTGCTGCGTTTCAGTCTGATCAGGCGTTTAGTCAAAGGAGATACGGTTATGATCGTCAGGAACGGACAAATCAATCTCAAAGAATTCAAACGTAACGGTCTGGAAATGGAACAATTCCGGACCATGTTGCGGGAAGTGGGTATATTCTCGATGTTCGATGTAGACGATGCCCGCTTCGAGACAAACGGCAAGCTCACCGTTTCACTGAAACGAAATATTTCCGAATCTTATCTTTTTGTCAATAATGGATCGATCCTGCAAAGTTCACTGGATAATGCCGGAAAAAAGGAAACCTGGCTACTGGCTCAATTAAAAAAACTGGGATACGAAGATATCGATTCGCTCTTCTGCGTGGAATGGACCCCTGGCAAGGGATTTTATATTGCTGCTAAAAACACGGATTCTCACCAAAGTGGTCAGGCACATTCCGATAACGATATTTCGAATTGATTTTTCAATTAATCCGTTAACTTTGCACGCTGAAAATATAAAAATACATGAAGCAATACACGCAGCAACCTTCTTTACCGGCTTTAAGTCCTTTATTTATATTTCTGGGAGTCTACCTGGTCACTTCTCTTATCGCCGATGATTTTTATAAAGTACCGATCACTGTCGCTTTCGTGATCTCTTCCATCGCAGCTATCGCCATGACCCGTCATCTCGGTCTGAGTGAAAGGATCGCTCATTTCTCCGGAGGTGCTTCGGATAAAAATATCCTTTTGATGATCTGGATATTTATTCTGGCGGGAGCCTTCGCCCAATCGGCCAAAGCGATGGGAGCCATAGACGCCACGGTCAATCTGACTTTACACATTCTTCCGGACAACCTGCTTTTGGCCGGTATCTTTATCGCCGCTTGTTTTATTTCTTTATCGGTCGGGACCTCCGTCGGAACGATCGTAGCCCTCACTCCTGTTGCTGTAGGAATCGCCGATAAAACCGGTGTAGAACTAGCCTATATGGTAGCTATTGTCGTCGGAGGGGCCTTCTTCGGAGATAATCTTTCGTTTATCTCTGACACTACCATTGCAGCCACCAAAACTCAAGGGTGCGAAATGAGAGATAAATTCAAGGTCAATAGTTTAATTGTCATGCCGGCAGCCATCCTATTGCTCTTTTATTATGTCTTTGCCGGCATGCACATCCATACCCCCACACAGATCGAAGCCGTCGAATGGATCAAGGTTATCCCTTATCTCATCGTTCTCGCAACTGCTTTAGCCGGCATAAATGTCATGCCCGTATTATTTCTGGGGATATTAACTTCCGGGCTTATCGGTATACTCTCTTCCGGTTTCGATTTGTTCGGCTGGTTCGGTGCTATGGGAGCAGGTATCACAGGCATGGGGGAATTGATCATTATCACTTTATTGGCCGGAGGTATGCTCGAAATGATCCGATACAACGGAGGGATCGATTACATCATCGTCAAACTCACCCGACATGTCAATTCCAAACGTGCCGGAGAGCTGAGTATCGCCGGTTTAGTCTGTCTGGCCAATCTTTGTACGGCCAACAACACGATCGCTGTCATCACCATCGGTCCTATAGCTAAAAATATAGCTGACAGATTCGGCATCGACTGCCGCAAATCTGCCAGCATATTAGATACATTTTCTTGTTTTATCCAGGGAATCATACCCTATGGAGCTCAAATGCTGATCGCTGCAGGTCTGGCCTCCATCTCCCCGCTTTCCATCATTCAATACCTGTACTATCCGATGCTGATCGGGATATGTGCCCTATCGGCTATCGTCTTCCGGTATCCGCGCCGTTATTCCTGACAGACTCAACGGTCCGTTCCCCCCAAAGCTTTGGCATACTCGGCCAAGGCTACTTTATATTGATAGTTGACAGAAACCACATTGGTGTACGCCTGTAACCAGCTCACCTGGGCCGACAACACATCGATAATCGGCAGTTTCCCTTCATTATAACTAAACGTATTCAACGTCAGGTTGTCCTTTGCTATATCGAGAGAAGAATATACGATCTCCAGCTTTTTGGATATTTCGATCACATTCACCCAGGCATTATTCAGCTCTTTACTTACCTGGTCCTTGAGCTGGCTTCTTTCCAGTTCTTTGGTCCATTCCTGGGTCCGGCTCAATCTCACATTCTGCCGCATTTCTCCCCAATGGAACACCGGTATATTGATTTGTGCATAAGCCGTAGTCGCCCATTGAGCCTTTCCGTCCACATTCAACAAAGTCGTTCCGTATTTTTCTTTTATACCGACAGCCAATTGGGGCAAATACTTCGAACGGGCCATATCGGTCTGCAATTTCGCCATCTCTATCCCCATAATGGCAGATTGATAGTCGGCTCTTCTTTCCAGGGCCTTATTCAACCCTTCCTGCTTAGGAACCCAAAGCACTTTTTGAATAGAATCGGTCAAAACTACAGCAGCATCCGGCTCCACTCCCATCATAATATTCAAAGATTGCAGTGCTGTCTTATAATTCGTCGAATTCGTATTCAATTGTAGTTCAGCTTCTTTCAAACGATTCTGCACCATCAATACATCTGTTTTACTGATAGCTCCTTCTTCAAACCGTTTATTTACAATCTCATACAATTCCCTTACAATCTGAACGAATTGTTCTGAAAGCTCGTACAGATTGCGGTTTGCGGCCACCGACCAATAGCTGACATCGGCGGCATAAATCATGTTATCCACTGTATGTTCTACCGACAACTGAGCAATAGCATGTTGCAATTTAGCTACATCATATTGTTTCCGGACAGCGCTCCCGGAATAGACATTCTGTACCAATCCGGCTTCTACTCCATAATTATCGTGTTTCAGGTCGGTTCCGGGCAAGAACTCCACCTTCTCCAACTGATAGGAATAGTTTCCGGTAATATCCAATTTCGGAAAAAAGCCCGTTTTAATTCCTTTCAGGGAATATAAAGCCCCGTTTACAGCCTGTTGGGACTTTTGGATATCCTGATTATATTCCAACACCTTTTGCCGGTATTGTTCCACCGACAACGTCTGGGCGTCAACTATTCCACCCCAAAGTATTGCTCCGACGATTAAATATATTTTTTTCATTCCGTTTATTTTTATCCATTCTTTTTATTATTCCTCATTCATTCTTACCTCAGGGGTATCTGTCACTTTCACCCGGAACAACAAACTATAGGTAACAGGTAAAACAAAAATAGTCAACAGACTGGCCACCAATAATCCTCCCATGATACAAGCGGCCATTCCGCCGAACATCGCATCGAACAGCAAAGGCAGCATACCGAGTATCGTCGTCCCCGAAGCCATCGCTACCGGCACAATTCTCGACTTTGTAGCTTCGATAATAGCTTCCAGCCGGGGAGTACCTTTCTCTTCTTCAATACCGATCTGGTCTACCAGCACAATAGCATTCTTGATATTCATACCGATCAACCCCAGTACCCCCAGGATTGCAAAGAAATCGAGCATTTTCCCGGTTACAGCCAATCCGAAGACAACTCCGATAAAGATCAGGGGCACCATCAACAAAATGATCGTCGGTTTACGATAAGTTTTAAACAAAAACAACAACACGATGAACATCAGGATAAAGGTCAACGGTAAATTGGCAGCCATAGCCGAATTCGACTCTTCCTGAGTTTCGTTTTCCCCGAAGACCTGCATCCGGTAACCCTGAGGGATATCCATACCCTCGGTAATCGCTTTTTTTACCTGCGCAAAAGCTGCCATCGTATTGGCTCCACGTTTGGAGTCACATTGTGCCATCATCACCTTATCGCGGTTATAACGCTTAATTACGTTGTAATTATATCCGAAGGCAAAGCTGTCCACCACCTGAGCCAAAGGGACGGCATATCCCGACTGGGAAAATACAGGTAAGGTCTTCATATTATCGATATTCGACGATTCGATATTTTCCTCTTTCAGCAAAATAGGCATAAACAAATCCTTCTCCCGATAATCGCCCAAAGGCAAACCGTTGGTTGCAATTTTCAGGGCATAGGCCACTGCCTGCCGGGTAATCCCCAGCCGTTGTCCCCGTTCCTGCGAATAAGCCGGCTCCCAGACAGGTACTTTATTTCCCCAGCTATTTTTGATATCGGTAACCATATCACATTCGTGCATGATACTCATTGCCTTCTCCGTCAACATCGTAAGCGTATCGATATTCTCTCCGATAAAACCGAATTCAATATTCGCTTCCACTGCCGGCGAAAGCTTAAATAAAGAGGAACGGATCAGGATATCCGGATAGTTTTCACGGACATATTTATTCAGGCGTTCTTCTACCTGAGCCGTATATTTTTTATCTTTTACTTCGACCAGGAAATTACCGAAATTAGATTTCGGACCGAAAGAAGTACTGGCCAAATAGTAACGAAGTGGTGAGCTTCCGTATGTAGCCGATACATTCACGACTTCTTCCTGTTGTAACAAAAACTCTTCGATCTTTCCCATTTCTTTTTCTGTCTCCCGGATACTGTATCCTTCAGGTAAAAAGCAATCGGCCCTTAAATAGGGTTTATCCATATTAGGGAAGAAATTCTGGGGCATCAACCCCATAATCGTCATCGCCAGCATAAATAACCCCACCATCACTAACATCGTCGTCCCCTTGAAGCGGATCAGCAAACGCAGGAATTTACCGAATTTATGGTAAAAAGGAGTATCGTACGGATCTTTTCCAGTCTCACCGGAACCTTCTTTCAAAATGAAATTTCCGAAAACAGTTGTCTGAGCCAACGCCAGCACCCAACTAAGTAACAAAGAAACGGCCAACACAATAAACAAAGGTTTGATCATTTCCGCTACGGAAGATTGCGCCAGATATAAAGGCAGAAAAGAGAATACGGCGATCATCGTAGCCCCCAGCAATCCCCATTGAGGCGTAGTAGCCCCGTCTATCAAGGCTTGCCGGCGGCGTATTCCCCGCTTGATCGCTATTTGTGCATTATCGGTGACCACGATAGCATTATCCACCAACATCCCCATGGCTATAATAAAAGCAGCCAAGGAAGTTCTATTCAATCCTACTCCCATAAACTGCATGATCAACAGTGTTCCTCCGATACAAAATATCAACGAACTACCGATCAGAATACCGGCCCGGACTCCCATGACGATAAGAATGATAAAAATCACGATCACCACCGACTCGATCAGATTCAGGATAAAGCCGTTGTTCGCCTCCCGGGCGATCTGATCCTCGGGGTACAGCGTCACCATTTCGATCCCTACCGGCATTTGTTCTTCCAGTTGTGCCAACTTCAACCGCACAGCCTCTCCGGCCTTCACCACATCATAGTCGGGTGCCGTAGAAACTCCGATACCGATCCCTTTCCTGCCATTTACCCGGATCAGGGTACTGGGCGGTTCCATATATCCTTTTTCAATCACAGCAATATCTCCTAAACGGATTTGTTGCCCGGTCTCGGTAGAAATCAACTGATTTTTGATATCGGTCAGATTCTTGTACGTTCCTTCAGCCAGAATCTTGAGCTGGATATTTCCTGCTCTCTTTTCTCCGGTATTGATCAACGAATTCTGTGATTTAATGGTCTGCATCAACGAATTCAGGTTGATCCCCGAATTGGCCAGTTTCGACATAGAAATAAAAACATTGACCACCTCGGTCTGTTCTCCGAACAGGGCCACCTTCTGCACACCTTCGATCGTAACCAACTCGGTTTTCAGCCGTTGTCCCCATTCCCTCAGGTCATGATAGCTAAATCCTTCGTCGGCTGTCAGAGAGAAATAGATACCGAAAACATCTCCAAAATCATCGGAAACTTTAATATCGGATGCCCCTTGAGGCAATTGCGACTGAACATTCAATACCTTACGCCGGAGTTCATCCCACATTTGCGGCATTTCTTCGGGCGGAGTTGCGGGACTCAATTCGATATTGATCTTCGACATACCGTAATATGAATCGGATTTGATCTTATAGACACGCCGCATAGACTGAATCTCCCTTTCAATCGGCTCTGTGATCAGTTGTTCCACTTCCTTCGGAGAAGCTCCCGGATACTGAGTAATCAATACGGCTGTCTTAATCACAAAAGGCGAATCTTCTTTTTTCCCCAGCGAACCGAAAGAAATCACCCCTCCGATCAACATGACGAAGAGAAAAAAGTAGATGACCTTCGGATTATCCAATGAATACTTTGCTATATTCATATCAATATGGTTTCAATTTTAATTTCTAATTTTCAATAACGGCAACTTTCTGTCCATTAACGATATAATTCACTCCTGCAACCACGATAATATCGTCGGCTTCCAATCCTTCGGTCACCAAAACACGATCTGTCCCCAACAATTGCTCGGTAGTGACTTTTTGTCTTTTGACCGTCTCATCGGCTGTATGATACAACCAAACCGAAGTTTCGTCAGTTTTTAAATCTTTAAATACAGCACTTAACGGCACAGTATAGCCTTTTCCGGTCTCATTATCGATACTCAGGATCACTTTACAAGAGAAACCCGGATAAATATTATACACATCGCGGTTAAAGCTCTTGTCGGTAATGGCCAGTCGCACAGGTATCCCACTCCCGTCGGGAGAAGCATCCACAAATTCTTTCACCTCTGCCTTAAACCATTTGCCTTTGTAAGTATCGAATTCGACCGCCACTTGCATTTTTTCACGGGTCAACCTGACATTAGTCTCGGGAAGGATAAAACCGACTTCCAATTTATCCGGATTCACCAATTTTATAATCGATTCTCCCGGCTGCACTTTTTGATAATTTTCAACATATTTCTGTTCTACAAAACCGTCGAACGGTGCTCTCAATTTTGTATCGGCCAATGTATTCTGCGAAGTCTCGTAGGCCGATTTGGCTTTTACATAGTTCGCTTCGGCTATTTCATAATCCTGTTTAGAGATCGCCTGCATCGCCAACAACTTCTTATTTCGTTCCATTTGCAATTTGGAGGTGACATAAGCCGCCTTATTGGCTTCGAATTGCAAATTATAATCCAAAGGATCGACAGCAGCGATGACTGTCCCCTTCTTCACCTTCTGTCCTGCATCCACATTCATTTCAACCAACGGCCCGGAAACCTTAAATGCCAGTTTACTGTATTCTTCAGCCTGTACCACTCCGGTATACATTTTTTGCATAGCTCCCAGTGATTCTACTTTTACCACCCGTACCGGACGAATACTTTCCTGGCCGGTATTTTCTTTTTTTCCTCCACAGGAAACACCGATCCAAGCACACAAACCCGACAAAATAAATAATCTCAATTTCATGATTCTCGATTTATTTTCTTTTTTTTAAATTCATTCACAAAGACGCCTCTCTTCTATCAAAAGATAAGCCAAACCCTCCCCTATTAAGTTAAAAAATATTCTTGAGTTCAACTTATAAATGCAACTTTTTGGGTGCGGATAATAAGCAATAA
>ERZ1673693.2389-NODE-2389-length-10729-cov-4.120199_pt1 | contig 10729 bp, 9 predicted proteins | sample MGYA00580223_ERZ1673693 | MGnify/ENA primary metagenome ERZ1673693 (study PRJEB41218, sample SAMN15661741) | gut metagenome | host: Homo sapiens | place: Canada: London | collected 2015-08-20/2019-03-30 | study: EMG produced TPA metagenomics assembly of...
GCATAAATTCTGTGCATCGCGAAGCGTGTTGCTGAGAACGGAGTGAACAGTAACTTGTTTTGTACTATGTCCAGTACAAAGGGTTGTTTTTTTTTACATATCATAGTTTTTTGGGGAGGTTTTTCTGATGGACAGTATTATTTTTGATGTTGACGGTACGCTCTGGGATTCCACCGGGATCGTAGCTGAGGCCTGGAGTGATTACCTTATCCATACGGAGCACATGGATACCGACGTAAGCGCCAAACGACTGATGGGGCTTTTCGGCCAGCTGCTGCCGGATATCGCAAAGGCTCTTTTCCCTGAGCTTCCGGAAGCAGAACAGCTTCGTATCATCGACGGCTGCTGCCAGGCAGAGCACGAGGCACTGCTTCGCAAATGTGCTCCGCTGTATCCGGATCTTGAGAAAACACTGAAGATTCTTTCCAGCCGTTTTCCTCTTTTTATCGTCAGTAACTGCCAGGCCGGATATATTGAAGTGTTCCTGAAATCCACAGGCTTCGGACACTATTTCAAGGGCCATCTCTGTCCCGGTGACACCGGCATGGCCAAAGCGGAAAATATCATGAAAATCCGCGAGGATAATAATCTTTCCGATCCGGTTTATATCGGTGATACTATAGGAGACTTTAATGCCTGCCAGAAAGCAGGAGTTCCTTTTATCTTTGCTGAATACGGTTTCGGTCAGGTGGATAAACCGGATTACCGGATCACCAGGCCTTTTGACCTTACGGAGATATGCAGATGAGTATGAAAAAATCAAAATCCATAGACCTTACTTCCGGTCCGATCCTGAAAACGCTTTCAGAGCTTGCTCTTCCTATCATGGCATCTTCCCTTCTTGGAACTGCCTATAATATCACAGATCGGGCTTCTGGGCTCCAAGGCAGTTGCCGGTGTCGGTGTGGGCGGCATGTATGTGTGGCTTTCCCAGGGACTGGTAGCCCTTCCGAGAATGGGCGGACAGGTAAACACCGCACAGTCCTGCGGCCGGAAGGATTATAAAGAGGCACGTTCCTACGCGGCCAGTGCCCTGCAGATGACCATTCTGTTCGGTCTCTTATTTTCTGCAGCAAGTATTATATTTCTTGATCCTCTGATCGGATTTTTTAATCTGACAGACCCGGAAGCATATTCTTCTGCCAGATCTTATATGCTGATCACCTGCGGACTGATCATTTTTTCCTTCCTGAACCTGACTCTCACCGGACTTTTTACAGCCCAGGGAGATTCCAGGTCTCCGCTGATGGCCAATTTTCTTGGACTTGTGGGAAATATGCTCCTGGATCCGCTCCTGATCCTTGGCATTGGACCTTTTCCACGGCTTGAAACGGCAGGTGCTGCCATTGCCACAGTAACTGCACAGTTCCTGGTTTTTGCAGTACTGGTTTTCCGGATCTTTACTTCCGGGCTGGAAACAAATGTACTTCGTGAACTTCATCTTTTTTCACGTTTTCCGGGAAAATTTTATAAAAATATCTTCCGCATTGGTTTTCCAACCGCTATCCAGAGCATGCTCTACTGTATGATCTCCATGGTACTGACCAGAATGGTTTCCGCCTTCGGTGCTGCTGCCATTGCTGTCCAGCGTGTGGGCGGACAGATCGAATCCGTTTCCTGGAACACCGCGGACGGCTTTGCCTCTGCCTTAAATGCTTTTACCGCACAGAATTTCGGTGCAAAAAAATACGACCGCATCCGCCAGGGCTACCGTATTTCCTTTGGTATCCTGACAATCTGGGGCCTTATCATAACTGCAGCCTTTGTGCTGCTCCCACGCCCGATCTCCGGACTGTTTTTCCATGATCCGGAATCCCTTGGGATTTCTGTAAATTACCTGATCATCATCGGCTTCTGTGAGGCTTTCATGGCCATTGAGCTGATGACCATCGGTGCACTGTCCGGCCTTGGTATGACCAAGCTCTGCAGTATCATCAGTATTATCCTGACAGGGGCCAGAATCCCGCTTGCCATGCTGCTGACTCATGCGGGAATGGGACTCAATGGTATCTGGTGGGCACTTTCCCTTACTTCTATCGTAAAGGGAATCATCTTTACTCTGACATTCCGGCAGACCAGCCGAACGAAATTAAACTAAATACAGACAGAAAAACTCCCCGCGGATACCGGAGCCTGATCAGACAGGTTACCGTTTCACGGGGAGTTCTGCTTTTTTACCTAAAGGATAGTTCTGATACTTCTGATCATTTTTTGATACATTTTGTTCTGAGTACAAACAGAAATACCGCAAGTATCACAAACAGAATTACTACATAGGCAATCTTTGCTGCTACACTTGTGGTGAATGCGTCAACTCCTGTAGCCACTCCGATAAGTATCAGACAGATTCCTGAAACCTTTTCCATTTTTTTTTCATCATACTTCTGGGCTCTGGCCTGTGTGTTTCCGCCTTTCATAAAAAAGGAACCGTGTCCGGTAAAAAGCATAAATCCTACTACCAGTGCTGCGATTGTAAGTATAAAGCTGAATGACTGATCAAACATAATGTTTTCCTCCTGCTAAAGAACAGGAGCCACACACCGGATCACCGGCTGGCTCCTGTTTGTTTTTTGACTACAGCTCCGATCAATAGAAACAGACGATCGGAACATTATACTGGATAATGTTGTAAAGCTCTCCCGCTTTATCCGGCGGCATATTGATACAGCCGTGGGAACCTCCGGTTAGATACCGATCGCCTCCAAAATACGGCTGCCAGTCTGCATCATGGAATCCAATGCCTCCGTTAAACGGCATCCAGTAGGTTACCGGCTGTTCATAGGAATAGGTTCCGTCTGGTTTCTTGGTGCCACGTAACACATCCGGGCTCTTCTTATAGTACAAGGTGAAGATTCCAGGAGGTGTTTTTCTCTTGGGATCACTTGCAAGTCCGGATACGATATCTGATTCAAAGATCACATTTCCATCCTGATAATACCACATATACTGTTCTGTAAGGTCCACTTCAATGTAGGTATTTCCCAGATCATTCACACCATAAGAATTGGCTCTCATGGAATAAACCGGCTCTCTGGTCGTCTGAGCTCCGGACTGGATCTCCTGGGTAAGCTGTGCCACCTCTCCGTCCTGATCGATCTTCCAGCCATATGCAGAACCGGAAACCGAAACAGTTCTTCCGCTTGTTGTCTGGAACTGACGCTCTGTACCTACTGTATCATGATCCGCTGCAAGCTGTGCCACATAATCCACGATATGCTGTTTGAAGGATGCATCATCCTGGATCAGCTGGCCCTTTTCGTCAAACTGCAGCCAGTTCTTGATGGTGCTTCCATCAAGTGTTACTGTCTCATCTCCAAATGTGTAGGTGATGCTTGCCCTCGCAAAGTTATTATATGCATCCACCGTTGCCTGCAGATCTGCACTGTCGCTGGTCACATCTGCTTTCACATAAGCATCCGGGTTACTGCCAAGATCTACTTCCCCGTCATCGCTGCTGATAGCATCACTGATCATCTGATAGGCTTCTTTTACCTTCAGTTCACTTCCCACTGTCTCCGGCACGATCGTAAACTCGGAATCATTAAAGCTTACGTACGCATTCTCCGGTGCTACCTGATTCTCTTTCTGGGCACAGTTCAGTGCTTTCACTTCTGACTCCAGCTTTGACTTGTCAAAAGCTGTCTGCTCACTGGCTGTGTAAGTCGTCTTTTCAAAAAATCCTCTCACCCATTCATAGGGCTTCTGCGCTTTCAAAAGCTTCAGAACTTCACCACTGGATATATAACGATAACTGATATCCGTTCCTTCTATCGTCTGCGGTTCCTGATCTCTGGCCTTTACCTGGATGGAATAGCCTTCCATTTTTTTTGCGATCTCCTGCTCAACCTCATATGCAGTCCTGTTGGAGCTGTCGATCCCGTTAATCGTTGTGCCCTCAAAGAAATGACTGGTGTAATAATAAGATACTCCTGCATATGCACAGCCTGCCACTACCAAAACCATGGCGGCGATCATTCCGGTCACCTTCAGTGCCTTATGCTTTTTCTTTTCGGGTATAACAATAGGTTCAAATTCAGATTCATCGATAGGTACGTAGGTGATCTTCCTTGGCCTTGCTGATTTCGAAGGTCGTGCCGACTTGTGAGCAGCTGATCTGTTATTTTTATTTTCAGGCTGAGGCTCTCCTGCAGTATCACTGACGATCTTTGCCATGGCATCATTGATCCTGTCCTCGATATCCCTCTTTTCATCGTTGCTCATATTTATTCACCTCTATGTTCATGTGCCTTCAAAAAAGGCATCTTTCCATTGATACTTTCTGGTCTTACTCACCAGCTTTTTCATTATATCATACTTTCCGGAAATTGCATCTCATTTCACGGTTTTTTTATAACTTATTTGTACCGTACAGCTTCCGCGCCATATCTTTCATAACATAGAAATACATTACCCAAAGGAGCACTGACGCAAAGATCCAGGCCACCGGACTTGCAAGACAGGTACCGATATAGCTGCTTTTTCCGGCTGCAATGGTAGCGGTGATCCCTCTTCCTGCAAGCTCAGCCACACCGGCCATCATAGGAAGAAGACCATATCCCATTCCCTGGATCCCGTTTCGCAGTACATTGACAAAATACAGAGGAATAAAAAACAGTGCCACACATTTTACATAGATTGCTACCATAGGAAGCACTTCTTCAATGTTATCTGAGATAAACAGATATGCGAAATATTTTCCCGCAAAGAACAGAAAACTACCAACAACAACAGAATATACAATTCCTATAAAATGCGAAGCCCGGAAGCCTTCCCGCACTCTCTCAAGCTTTCCGGCTCCGATATTCTGTGCATTGTAGGTAGCGCTGGCAGTTCCCTGTGCCACATATGCCTGGGTGAAGATCTGCTCGATCTTACTTCCTGCTGTAAACGCCGCCACCGCATAAGAGCCAAGCATATTTAAGGCTGACTGTACCATCATGGTTCCAATCGCCGTAATGGAATACTGCAGTCCCATTGGGATTCCCACACTGATCTGTTTTACGGCAATATCACGGTTAAAATACCAGTCTTCTTTTTTCATACGGAGCTCCGGCACAAACTTCCAGATATATACCAGACATAAGACTCCTGAAACTCCCTGGGAAATAATGGTAGCCCAGGCTGCTCCAGGCGCTCCCAGCTTAAACACGATGATAAATACAAGGTCAAGCACAATATTCAGCATTGCAGATAAGATCAGAAAATACAGTGGTACCTTACTGTTTCCCAGTGCACGGAGGATACTGGCCAGGATATTATATAATGCCTGGGCAAAAATCCCTCCGCAGATGATCATAACGTAAGCATATGCATCCTTGAAAATATCATCCGGCGTATGCATAAATTTCAGAAGTGCATGCATACCTGTCATGCTGACTGCTGTCATCACTGCCGAGACCAGCGCTGTCAGGATCAGTGCATTTCCCACGGTCTGACGCATCTCATCCATTTTTCCCGCACCGTACTTCTGTGCAGTCAGTACGGTAAAACCGGCAGTAAGTCCCAGAAGAAAGCCTATGATCAAAAAGATGATAGTTCCTGTTGAGCCAACTGCCGCCAGTGCCTTTGTTCCTACAAATTTTCCTACAACCACCGCATCTACCATATTGTAGAACTGCTGAAATACATTACCAATAAATACCGGGATCGTAAATCCCAGGAGCACTTTTACCGGTTTTCCCTGTGTCATGTCTGTTTTCATGAAATCTTTTTTCCCCCCATTTAATTTGATCGTTCCTAAACTTTGTGCTGCTTTTTGTTATTCTTTTTATTATTCTTTCTGTAACTTTACAGTTGCTCAAAAGTTACCTGTTTTTATGTATCAGAGGGATTATAGTTGAAATGGAATGATTTTACAAGATGATTTTGAAAATTTTTTTCATGTGTGGAAACAGAAACAATCGGATGAAAAAATCCCGGCAGATCCGTAAAAATCTGCCGGGATTCCGTGAATCTTATTTATTTCTCAACAAGAAGAGACTCTCCTGTCATTTCCTTCGGCTGCTCCATACCCATAAGCTGGATCAGAGTCGGAACGATATCTGCAAGACATCCGTTCTCACGAAGTGTGTATTTCGGATCTGCGTTTACAAGGATAAACGGTACCGGGTTCGTTGTATGAGCTGTCCACGGCTCACCTGTTTCATAATTTACAAGCTGCTCTGCGTTACCATGGTCAGCGCAGATAAAGAGCTGTCCGTCAACCTCTTTGATCGCCTCTACAGCCTTACCAACACACGCATCAACAGTCTCAACAGCCTTGATCGCAGCTGCCTCAACACCTGTATGGCCAACCATATCCGGGTTCGCAAAGTTGATGATGATCACATCATATTTGTCAGACTTGATCGCCTCTACAAGCTTTTCACAAACCTCCGGTGCACTCATCTCCGGCTGCATATCGTAGGTCGGAACCTTCGGGGATTTTACAAGGATCCTGTCCTCTCCTTTGTTTGGTTCCTCAACACCACCGTTGAAGAAGAATGTAACATGTGCATATTTCTCTGTCTCGGCGATACGTGCCTGTGTCATATCGTGAGCTGCAAGGTACTCACCAAAGGTATTGTGAAGAAGAACCTTGTGGAATGCTACCAGCTTATTCTGGATGGTATCATCATACTCTGTGAAGCATACGAATGTGGTATCCAGTCTCTTTGCTCTCTCAAAGCCCTTAAAATCGTCATCACAGAAAGCTCTTGTGATCTCTCTTGCACGGTCCGGACGGAAGTTGAAGAATACAACGGAATCCTTATCGGAAATAGTTGCAACCGGTTTGCCGTCTTTCTCAATAACAGTCGGAAGCACAAATTCATCTGTCTTGTCATCATCATAGGAAGCCTGAACTGCTGCTGCAGCATCTGTTCCCTTTACGCCTTCGCCCTGTGTAAGAGCTTTATATGCAAGCTCAACACGATCCCAGCGGTTATCACGATCCATTGCATAATAACGTCCGGAGATCACACCGATTTCACCAACGCCGTTCTCTTTCATTTTAGTTTCCAGCTGCTCTACAAACTCTTTACCGGATGCAGGCGGTGTGTCACGTCCATCCAGGAAGCAGTGTACGTAAACTTTCTTGAGTCCCTCTCTCTTTGCCATCTCAAGAAGTCCGTAGAGATGTGTATTGTGGCTGTGTACTCCACCGTCAGAAAGAAGTCCCATAAAATGGATCGCGGAATCGTTATCTTTTGCATTCTTCATAGCAGTAAGAAGTGCCTCATTCTTGAAAAAATCGCCGTCCTGGATCTCTTTTGTGATCCTTGTAAGCTCCTGGTATACGATACGGCCTGCGCCCATGTTCATATGACCAACCTCGGAGTTACCCATCTGTCCGTCCGGAAGACCTACCGCAAGACCGCTGGCATTGCCTTTTACAAACGGATAATCTTTCATGAGTCCGTCCATAACCGGTGTTTTTGCCTCATATACAGCATTTCCGTCATGTCTGTCATTGAGTCCGTATCCATCAAGGATCATTAAAACTGTTGGTTTTTTGCTCATAATTTTCCCCTTCTTATCTTTGATCGAAAATCTGTCCGGCACAGCTCTTCACTGATTCTGAAACCCTCTGTACCATTCAGGATTCTTTTGTTTTCCATTTTATATAGTACCAAAATCCAGAAATTTTGCAACGTTTTCTTTGACAAAAATTTGTCTGTTTTCAATTTCCCGACAACTGATACGGCTGATCTGTAAATTTACGCGAAAGATATTATTTCTGGTATACACGGATCATAGAAGAAATCTTTCTTACAGATGCGCTGTTTTCCAGTTCTTCCTTAACCTTAAAGAAAGCGCCCTCGCTTACAAGTTTGGTGATCACAACAACCTCTGCGGTATCCGGTCTCTTGCTTTCTTTCTGCATGATCTGTGCCACGCTTGCCTGATATTTTGCAAAATGCTCCAGGATTTCAGCCAGCACACCGCAGCGGTCCTCTACCTGCAGGCGGAGGAAATAACGGTTATGGGTATCTGCCATATTTTTTACCGGAAGTGTCTTATAGCAGGTGCAGCCTACTCTTCCGCAGCAATCTGCCTTCATATTACGGACTACCTCAAATACATCACCGGCAACCGCACTTGCTGTAGGAAGCTCACCTGCTCCACGTCCGTAGAACATGGTATCTCCTACTGCATCTCCGTGTACAAAAACTGCATTATAAGAATCATTGACGGATGCAAGGGGATGCTCTGCCGGGATCAGCATCGGGCAGACATAGGCCTCAACGCCGTCCTCCTGACAGCGTGCAACACCCAGAAGCTTGATCTCGCAGCCCATTTCTTTTGCGTAACGGATATCCTTTGCCGTGATCTTTGTGATTCCCTCTATATGAACATTATCAAGGGTAACTCTGGAATTAAAGGCAACTGATGCAAGGATGGCAACCTTTCTTCCAGCATCAATTCCCTCGATATCTGCAGTAGGATCTGCCTCTGCATATCCAAGTTCTGTAGCAAGAGCAAGAGCATCTGAAAATTCCATTCCCTCCTGGGACATCTTGGTAAGGATAAAGTTCGTAGTTCCGTTTACGATTCCCATAACTTCCGTTACATGGTTGGCCTCAAGACTGTTCTTCAACGGGCTGATGATCGGGATTCCTCCGGCAACTGCTGCCTCAAACAGAAAATCCTTCTGCGCTGCCCTGGCAGTTTCCAGGATCTCTTTTCCGTGGACTGCGATCAGATCCTTGTTTGCAGTTACAACGTTCTTGCCGGCTTTCAGTGCTGCAAGGATATAAGTACGTGCCGGCTCGATCCCGCCGATCAGCTCGATCACAATATCAATGGAAGGATCTCCCTCAATATCTGCCCAGTCTGTTGTAAGAACAGAAGGATCGTCTACCTTCCCGGACGCTTTCTCAAGGTTACGCACCAGGATCTTTGTGATCTTTACCTGGCATCCAAGCTTGGCTGTCATTTCCTGCTCCTGGCTTTTGATCACTTTATATACACCGGTTCCTACTGTTCCGAGACCAAGAAGGGCCGCATTTACGACTTTTTCGTTCATTTTCTGATGTCCCCTTTCCGTTTTTTCCAATTTTTATCAGAGTAACTCCTATGTTATGGCAGAAAACGCTTTTTGTCAAGTTCCGGCAGAGGAAGCAATTCCAGCCAGCTGCCAAAAAGTCCGGTGATCAGTTCCTGCACCATAGCTTTTGACTGTGGTTCCAGTTTATCCAGCTGGCGCACCATGGCAGCCAGACTTTTCAGACCACCTTCCTGGATTTGGGAAATGGTATCTGCTCCGGTTGCTTCCAACACAGAAAAGAGTTCCCCGATGAGATGCTCTCTCTGCTTTTCATCCATATGGTCGATCCATTTATGAAGACTTCGATCTGACGCCGCAGCTCTTCTTGTCAAACTTTCTTTCTCTATAAAGGATGGCCCCATTACCTCCCAGGTAAAAGCATCATGCTGCAGGATCCCCTTCTGTGTACTGGCTACAATCCGCGGATCTTTCTGGTGGCTGAGCAGCATACCGATCACAGATGCCTCGGGAATGATACGAGTGACTTTTGGCAAAACCCTTTCCACTCTTCCGGGACTGAAAAATCCTTCCGGGAAACCCGGGCCATCATTATCATAGACAGAAAGAAGCTTTTCCTGCAGGATGTCACTGCACTGCATCGCTGCATACATAGCCAGATTTCCGCCTTTGGAATGACCGCCGATCCGCAGCATGGACTGTATATAAGTTCCATGCGTTTCCAGATATCCCAACGCCTTTCTGTGCGAAGGAACAACTCCGTTGCTTAAGTTAAAATCCTCCTTCCATCCCACAATGGTATCATCGGTTCCCCGAAAGGAAATATATGTGGTTCCATCATCCAGTCCTATAGTCACTGCCGCAAACTGCTGAGCCTGACTGGAAAGGATTTCATTGACAAAGCCTCCTACTGTACATTTCCGGAATCTCTCCGCACAGGCCATTTTTTCAAGGAGCACCGGTGTATTCTGCAGAAATGCACTTTCTGCTTTCAGATCCTTCTTCATTTCCCGTCTGGAAAAAGCCGCAAAGAGTTCTTCTACAGAAAGAGTATTTCCGTTTTTTACTTCTGCCCTCTCATCCAGATCAAGATAGGAAAAACACGCCAGTATCAGATTGTCAACTTCATTAAAGGGTGACTGCTCAAAGGTAAGATCTCCTCTCCAGTCAAGATAATCCAGAATATTCCCCATAAAATCCTCCGCAAATGATCATATAAGCGTCTTACGCACAGCTGCAGGCTTTCTTTCTATTATAATACGTAACGGCTGCATCACAGCACAGCCATCTGATGCGTTTCTGCCGTTATCAGATAACCGTTTTCTGAAACGACATACCCTGCCAGATATTTATTGTTATCATACCATAAATCCTGATCATTTGCTCCTTTCATCCATTTTTTTTCTGAGATAAAGGATGTAATGAATGCAGCCGCAGGTAAAAGCTGGAAACAGTATCGACAGGCCTGCTGCTGACATCATATAGATCACTGCCCCTTTTCCGTCATCCGGTGTTCCTGCCACAAAGCAGTAGAACATGGTAGCTGAAAAATACAGTGTGATCACCACTGAAATTAAGATTTTAAAAAACTTCCTCATTGCTTCTCCTTTCTATAGTGTCGATATAAGGACACTGTTGTGATTCCAATTTTACCTTCATAATAAGATTAATTCAAGGATGAATCGGACAGGATATATATATGATAAAATATGACAGATTTTGGGTCACGATGAAGGAGCGTGG
>ERZ1673693.2396-NODE-2396-length-10683-cov-15.447968_pt1 | contig 10683 bp, 9 predicted proteins | sample MGYA00580223_ERZ1673693 | MGnify/ENA primary metagenome ERZ1673693 (study PRJEB41218, sample SAMN15661741) | gut metagenome | host: Homo sapiens | place: Canada: London | collected 2015-08-20/2019-03-30 | study: EMG produced TPA metagenomics assembly of...
ACCAAGGTTTTCCACCAGATGGCAAAAGCACTTCTGACTGATGGTCTTTTGTCCGCTTTCCCAGCAGCGGATGCTTGTCCTGCTGACCTTTGCATGGTCGGCGAGCTGCTGACGGCTCCAGCCTTTTGTGCGCAGAAGCTTTTTTGCAGGAGGAAAAAGCGTGGTATACTGGGGGGATAACTCGGAAGATGTTGCGGATCGCCGGGGATGTTGACGATTAACGCATTGGCGGCGGCAGACGCCCTGATTCCTGTGCAGGCACAGTACCTGTCTGCAAAGGGTCTGGAACAGCTTTTGCAGACCGCCCGATGCCGGAGCTTCCTCCGGTAACAATGACGACCTTGTTGGTTTCTTCTGCCACGATTTTCCTCCTGAAAAGTAGAGCTGGTTCAAGGATAGCACAGTTGCCCGGTTCTGTCGCAGCAGAAAACGGGATTTCGTGACGGAAACCGGGCTTTCGTGCCAAACAGCTTGAAACAGCCGCATCCGTCCGTATACTAGAGACAGAGAACCTCAACAACGGCAGAAGGAAGGAGGGACGCTGTGTATCGAATCGCCGTGCTGACAGGCACTGTTTTTGAAAATTGCGATAGGAACAGAAGAAAGCTGCGTGGCAACTTGACCCAAAGCAAGCCAAAGGAGGCATATTATGAAGAGGATAGTACAAAACCTGTTAGCGGTATTTTTACTGGCTGTGCTGCTGGTGCCGGTGACGGCGCTTGGCGCAGGATGCAAACCGTACGCCCATGCTGTGGATAAAGGAGCTGAAACCGTATGGGATTGGACTATTCCGGATAAAGGTTTTGCTTCTGTAACGGTTTCTGCGCGATGCAAGAACTGTAATGAAATGATCTCCACTACAGCAAATAGCATTGCAATCCAGCGTACTATCGGTGCAAACTGTACGGAGAGCGGAAAAAATGTATATTGGGTCACAGTTTCACTTGGCGGACAGGACTTCTATGGTGAAAAAGAAGTAGATAATCCAAATGCTCCTGCCAAAGGTCACACTCCCAAAACAGTCTGGGGAAAGCCGGCTACCTGTGCAGAGCCCGGTTTGACAGCCGGAAAGGTGTGTCTGTTCTGCAATGAAGTGCTCGTAAAACAAGAGGTGATCCCGAAAACAGACCATAATAAAAATAACATTGTACAGACACAGGCATATGTGCCATATACCTGTACAGAAGATGGTTATACCGCGGAAAAGAAATGCAAGACCTGTGGACAGACCGTGCAAGAGCGGGAGCGCATCCCAGCACCGGGTCACAAAGAGGTAACAGATGCAGCCGTTGCAGCCACCTGCACCAAGACCGGTAAAACCGAAGGAAAGCACTGCAGCGTATGTAATACAGTGCTGACGAAACAGGAAACTATTCCCGCCACGGGTCATACCGAGGTAACGGATGCAGCAGTTGCCCCCACCTGTACCGAGACCGGCCTGACCGAAGGAAAACACTGCAGCGTATGTAATACAGTGCTGGTGAAACAGGAAACCGTTCCCGCCACGGGTCACACCGAGGTAACAGATGTAGCCGTTGCCCCCACCTGCACCGAGACCGGTAAAACCGAAGGAAAGCACTGCAGCGTATGTAATACAGTGCTGACGAAACAGGAAACTATTCCCGCCACGGGTCATACCGAGGTAACGGATGCAGCAGTTGCCCCCACCTGTACCGAGACCGGCCTGACCGAAGGAAAACACTGCAGCGTATGTAATACAGTGCTGGTGAAACAGGAAACCGTTCCCGCCACGGGTCACACCGAGGTAACAGATGTAGCCGTTGCCCCCACCTGCACCGAGACCGGTAAAACCGAAGGAAAGCACTGCAGCGTATGTAATACAGTGCTGAAGGCACAGGAAGTTATTCCCGCACTGGGTCACACTGAGGTAACGGATGCAGCCGTTGCACCCACTTGCACCGAGAGCGGTAAAACCGAAGGAAAACACTGCAGCGTGTGCAATAAGATCCTTGTTATGCAGGAAGAAATACCGGCTGATGGACACGAATGGGGCGAATGGTTTGTAACAGAAGCGGCAAAAGAATCCGAATCTGGTAAGGAAATGCGCGTCTGCCGTAGAGATAGCAGCCATACACAGACCCGTGAAATTCCTGCCTTGGGCAACGAATCGAACGCTCCGCGCCTGCATGTGCTGGATAAGCAAAACGCAGACCGCTTCTTTGAAACAACGCAGCAGGGCAGCACACTGCGTGTAGTTTCGGAGTACGATGAAGTTACCGTTCTGACTGGTACGTCTGAGATATTGAATAAACTGTTGGAACAGGGAATACAGATCTTGGAATTCGTTACGCCGCAGGGTACCGTCCGTGTAGCGGTGAAACCGCTGCTGAACGCTATGGGCAGCAACGGAAAATTTGAACTGTCGGTAACAAAGCAGGGCGCAACTCTGTATGTGAACCGAGAATTGCGCAATGAATTGCTGCTCTGATCGAAACACAGCATAGAGAAAATAAGCAATAAAACAGGCATTGCCGTATTCCTTGCAAAAGGGCGGCAATGCCTGTTTCTTTTTGCGGATGTGCCCCACAGATAAAAAAGATATTTCATCTTGAAAACAGCGTAAAGATTTATTATAATAAGATAAATGGTTGTACTTTTTTGCAAGGGAGGGCTGAAGTATGGCAGCGCAGCGCACCTATCTGGCAATCGATCTGAAAAGTTTCTATGCCTCGGTGGAGTGCGTAGACCGTCATCTGGACCCCCTGACCACCAATCTGGTGGTGGCGGACGCCTCCCGCACCGAAAAGACCATCTGCCTTGCGGTGTCGCCCTCCTTAAAAGCCTACAAGATCCCCGGCAGAGCGCGGCTGTTTGAAGCCGTCCAGCGTGTCCGGGAGGTCAACGCCCAGCGGCTGCAGACTGCCATCCGACAGAAAAAGGCAGTCCGGGGAGAGGACGGCAAATATCACTTTGCCAGCACCTCTTTTGATGCTAACGCCCTGAACGCAGACCCTGCACTGGGGTTGAGTTACATTGTTGCGCCGCCCCGGATGCAGCGGTATCTGGATGTGTCCACCCAGATCTACAAGACCTACCTCAAATATGTGTCCCCGGCAGATATCTACCCCTACTCCATCGACGAGGTTTTCATTGATGTGACGGGCTATCTGCCCTATTACCACATGAGCGTCCACGAGCTTGCCATGACCATGGTGCGGGAGGTGCTGTACAACACCGGCATCACCGCAACGGCAGGCATCGGCACCAACCTCTACCTTGCAAAGCTGGCCATGGACATTGTGGCAAAACACATCCCGGCGGACAAGAATGGTGTTCGCATTGCGGAGTTGGACGAGCAGTCCTACCGGTATCTGCTGTGGAACCACAGACCGCTGACGGATTTCTGGATGACCGGCCCTGGTACCGTCAAGCGGCTGGAAGCCCACGGCATTTATACGATGGGGGACTTGGCACGGTTTTCCATCCACGGAGAAGATCGACTGTATGAAATTTTTGGCGTGGATACGGAAATTCTCATTGACCACGCATGGGGTTACGAGCCCTGCGGTATGGCCGAGATCAAAAGCTACAAGCCCAGCACCAACAGCATCAGCGAGGGGCAGGTGCTGACCTGCCCTTACCCCAATGACAAAGCCAAGCTCATCGTCCGGGAGATGGCGGAGATTTTGATGTTCCGGCTCACGGAAAAGAAGCTGGTGACGGAATCCATCACCTTGGAGGTGGGCTACGACCGGGAGAACGTAGACAAGGGCGGCTACCGTGGTCTGACCCAGACCGACCGCTACGGCAGAACCATCCCCAAGGCAGCTCACGGCACTATCCGGTTTGATGCGCCCACCAATCTGGGTAGCACCATCATCAACGAAAGTGCAAAGCTGTTTGAGCGCATCACCGACCCGGCGCTGACGGTGCGGCGCATTACCATCAATGCCAACAAGGTCACGCCGGACGAGGGCATCTATCAGGTGGATTTTTTCACGGACACCAAGAAGCTGGAAAGGGAGAAAAAACTCCAGCAAGCCATGCTGGGCATCAAGAACAAGTACGGCAAAAACGCCGTGCTGAAAGCCAGCAGCTACGAAGAAGGTGCCACCATGCGACAGCGCAACGCACAGATCGGCGGTCACAGCGCAGGAGGTTCGGCGGGAGGTTCAGATGGAAAACTACAAAAATAGCAAAATCGGGCGGGAGACCGCCCAAAAGTACGGGGACATCCTAGAGATGGAACGCCCCCAGACCGAAGAATCCCTCCGCAAGCACCCCCGCATGACCCTTCAGAACCGTGCCAAGATCTTCTCTCCCTTCTCTCCGCTGCGGGGCTATGACGAGCAGCTTGCCGCAGAAAAGCAGCGCACCGAGCGCGTGACCAAGCGCATTCTGACCGAGGAAGAAATGTCGGCTCTGGCCGATCGGCTGATGCAGGTCACCAAGGGCATGACCATCACAGCGCGGTATTTCAAAGAGGATACTGCCCACCCGGAGGTTCCCGCGGTGGGCAACTACATCACACTGACCGGAAAAGCAGACCGCATCGACCCGGTGTTCCGCACCTTGCAGGTGGGCGACACCGTGGTGCCCTTTGAAGATCTGGTGGAGGTCAGCGGGGAAGGCATCATGGAAATTGACGCATATCTGGGAATCCGGGAAGAATGAGATGACAAGAAATGCTGAAAGAGATGTTTATGGGACAGCTCTTTCAGTAAAATGACCTCAGAAGAAGCAAAACACACTTCGGATGGAGGAAAACACAATGGCAAACGGTGATTACGGCTATTTCGGCAAAGGTGACACGGGCTATGCCCAGTACATGACGGCTTTCAACCGCAACTTCGGCGGCTCGTCCGGCGGCGGTGGCGGTGGGAACCACAACAATGGCGGCGGTGGCGGGGGAGATGGCAGCGGCTGCGGCTGCCTCATCGCCATTGCGGTGGTGGTCGTGCTGGTGCTCCTCGGCATGGGGAACTGAGGGCATTTCCATAGCACAAGGCTGTCTTACGTGACCCGGTCACAGAAAGCATAACTAGGAAATGTTATCATATAGTCACAGGAAACACCAACAACATTCCGATGGAGGAATTGAATATGAAAGCAAAGTTTTATATCTGTGAGCACTGTGGCAACCTGGTCACCACCATCCACAACGCAGGCGTCCCGCTGGTCTGCTGCGGCGAAAAGATGAAGGAACTGCTCCCCAACACCGTGGAAGCCAGCGGCGAAAAGCATCTGCCGGTGGCAGAGCTTTCCGGCAGCACCCTCACGGTTACGGTGGGTGCAGTGGAGCATCCCATGGTGGATGTGCACCACATCCAGTGGCTCTTTGTGGAGACGGAAAACGGCGGACAGCTCCGCTACCTCGCCCCCGGGCAGGCACCCAAGGCGGTATTTGAGCTGGGCAGCGAAAAGCCGGTGGCGGTCTACGCTTACTGCAACCTGCATGGTCTGTGGATGACGAAGCTGTAAGAAATAAACGGGCTCCTGCCAGTGGTTAAACGCTTGCAGGAGCCTGTTTTGCGTGTAGACGCTTTTCCGTGGAAAGGAAGCATGACACCGTTATAATGGTTGTATGGACAGCAAAATAAGCGCAGCCCTTGCACCGCCCCATCGGATGTGATAGGATGAAGAAAACCGTGTAAGGGAGGAACCACCATGCCTTTTTTGATGATCCGCAACGACATCACCAAGGTGGCAGCGGATGCCATCGTCAACCCCGCCAACCGGAACCTTTTGCAGGGCAGCGGCACCAGCCGTGCCATCTATCAGGCGGCAGGGGAGCGGGAGCTGACCGCCGCCTGTGAAGCCATCGGGCACTGCGATTTGGGCAGGGCGGTGTGCACCCCGGCATTCGGACTGCCCGCAAAGTATATCTTTCATGCGGTCTGCCCGGCATGGCACGGCGGATTTTTTGGCGAAGCAAAACAATTGGCCGGTGCGTACCATTCTGCACTGGAATTAGCCGCAGAATACCACTGCGAGAGCGTGGCTTTTCCGCTGCTGTCCAGCGGAAACTACGGCTACCCCAAGGAGCAGGCTTTCCGCATTGCAGTGGATACCATCACGCAGTACGTCATGGAGCACGACCTGACCGTGTATCTGGTGCTTTACGACCGGCGCTCGCTGGCTGTGAGCCGCAAGCTGTTCGCCTCGGTAGAGGAGTACATCGACGACCATTATGTAGCCCAGAACGATGAAAGCTACCAGTTTGACCGTCGGCGCAGAGAATACGTGGAACGCTGGGAAGATGCTGCGCTTGCCGACCGGGAGTATCCTGCGCAAGAGTGCGCGCCGCCGGTCTTTGCGGCTGCACCGCCTCCGCCTGCCACCCCCATGGCAGCCCGCAGTCTGGAAAACCTGATGGACAATCTGGGCGAGAGCTTCACCACCCGGCTGCTGCGGCTCATTGACGAGCGGGGGCTGAAAGACTCCACCGTGTACAAGCAGTCCAACATCTCCCGGCAGCATTTTTCCAAAATTCAGTGTAACCGGGACTACAACCCCAAAAAGAAGACCGTGCTTGCCTTTGCGGTGGGGCTGCATCTGTCGGAGGATGAGACCATCGACCTGCTTAAAAGCGCAGGCTATGCCTTCTCCGATGGCTCCAAGCGGGATTGGATCGTGCGGTACTGTCTGGAACACAAAATCTATAACATCAATCAGGTCAATACGCTATTGTTTGAATACGATCAGGAACAGCTGGGTGCGTGATTTGTCGCCTGCCCGTTGACCTTTTGCCCTCCGGTTTGTGGTATCCTTTTGTCAACGAAAGCGATACACCACAAAACGGAGGGCATTTATTATGAAGAAAAATCTTACCGAGCTTGTTTTCATTCTGGACCGCAGCGGCTCCATGGGTGGGCTGGAACCGGACACCATCGGCGGGTTCAACGCCATGCTGACCCGGCAGAAGGAGCAGAAAGGCGAAGCCAACGTGACCACCATCCTGTTTGACCACGAGGTGCAGTTGCTGCACGACCGCTTTCCGCTGCACGCCGTTGCGCCGCTGACCGAAAAGGACTACTACGTCCGGGGCTGTACGGCGCTGCTGGATGCCATCGGTTACGGCGTGGAGAAGATGGTAAACATCCAGCGCCATCTGCCGGAGGACGAGCGTGCCGAAAAGGTCATCTTTGTCATCACCACCGATGGGCTGGAAAACGCCAGCAAGCGGTTTGGCTACGAGAAGATTCGCCGGATGATCGAGCGGGAAAAAGAACGGTACGGCTGGGAATTTCTGTTCCTTGGTGCTAACATGGACGCCGTGCAGGAGGCCGCTCGCTTCGGCATCGGGGCAGACCGGGCGGTGCGGTTCGAGAATGATGCGCAGGGCGTGGCAGTCAATTACCATGTGGTCAGCGAAACGGTCTGCCGGATGCGGCAGGCAGCCTGCCCGGCATCCATCGGCGCAGAGTGGAAAGAGGAAATTGAAGCCGACTTCAAGAAGCGGCATCAGGAGTAAAGGAGGAAACAGCGACACCCTTGCCTGCATCACCGGCGGCATTGCCGAAGCCTTTTACGGGATGCCGTCTGAATTGCAGCAGGAGACCTTGAAGCGTCTGCCGGAGGAGATGCGGGCAGCGTATGAGCTGTTCCGGCAGAACCTTGAGCGCAGGATGTGACACCGTCGGCGCTGAGAGCTAGAGAGCCGCTGCACAGGGATCTGTGCGGCGGCTCTTTTGTGCGCAGGTGCTTTTCCGCAGCGGCAAGCCCTCGTCAAAACTCCGGGTGCCATTCGTCCCGAATGCCAATGTCGGCACAGACAATCTTTCCGCACAGCGGCGCAGAGATTTTTGCGATATGCAGCGGTTTATAGCTGTCGAAGGTTACGGTCAAATCTGCATGGGCAGCACCGTCGGCAACCTCGCCGGTGTCCGTATTGATGCCGCTGGGCAGGTCCACGGCCAGCACAAAGGCACCGCCCTTGTGCAGATGGCGTATCAGTCCGCAGGTAGCAAGGCCGGAAGGCCGCAGTTCACCATGGAATCCGGTGCCGTAGAGGGCATCCACAACGGCAGCAAAGCTCTGGGTTTCCAGTACAGAACCGTCAGTGCAGATGTGCACCGGCAGGGAGTGCAGACGCTCAAAATTGCGGATAGCGTCAGAAGTTTTCGGCTCGCCCTCGGCCAGAAGAACGGTCACATTCCAGCCGTCTTTTGCAGCGGCACGGGCGATCACGAACCCATCGCCGCCGTTGTTGCCCTTTCCGCAGACCACCAGCAGCCTGCCGGGATGCGGGAACTGCTTTTGCAGTTCAGCGTAAGCCGCCAGCCCGGCGTTTTCCATCATTTGCGGGTAGGGCAGACCGTGGGCATCCCCGGCTTGTTCAATTTCCTTCATCTGCGCAGCCGTCACAATGCGATGTTTCATGTTGGCACCTTCTTTCTATCTCTATTATAATGGATGAGAATGTTTGGAACAAGATGAAAGATACCGGTGCATAGAATCTGTCCCCGGAGAGTTGGAATAAGCCCTCCGGGGGCATTTTTGCTTTTCACTATCTTTTCCGCAAGGGAAAACCATGGTATACTGAACGCAACGAATCCAAAGTAATAAACCGGGAGGTACCGTTATGAAGTGGGGAATTTTAGCGACCGGCACCATTGCCAAAAAGTTTGCGTCTACGGTGGAACAGATGGGCGCAGAAGGAGAGCAGCTTGTTGCCGTGGGGTCACGGCACATGGAAAGCGCACAGGCGTTTGCGCAGCAGTACGGCATTCCCCGCTGCTATGACTCCTACGAAGCCCTTGCCGCCGACCCGGAGGTGGAGGCTATCTACGTTGCCACCCCCAACACCCTGCATTACGAAAACTGCAAGCTCTGTCTGGAGCAGGGCAAGCACGTTTTGTGCGAAAAGCCCTTTACCATCAGCCCGGAGCAGGCGCAGCAGCTGTACCGTCTGGCAGAGGAAAAGCACCTCTTTCTCATGGAGGCGTTCTGGATTTGGCTGCTGCCGCTGTACGACCGCCTGCGCGAGATCCTTGCGGCTGGCACCATCGGGGAACTGAAGCAGATCACCTGTCAGTACGGCTTTGTTGCCTCCGGTGCCCGGAAGGACCGCAAGTTTGATTCCGGTCTGGGCGGCGGTGCGCTGCTGGATATCGGTATCTACAATCTGGGCTTTCTGCGCATTCTCACCGGGCAGGACCCGGAGAAGGTGGAAACCAAAGAGGTGCACATCAACGAGTACGGCACCGACGATTACAGCCGCCTTGCGCTGACCTACCCCGGCGGCTGCAAGGCGGAGTCGGTCCAGACCATCGGGCAGGAGCTGGAGCGCAATGCCCGCATCCTTGGCACCAAGGGCAGTATTTTCCTGCCGGATTTCCAGCACGCCGAGACCATGACGCTGGAAGTGGAGGGCAAAGAGCCGGAGGTCATCCGCTGCCCGGTGGATATCAACGGCTTTGAGTATGAGATCCGGGAAGCAAGCCGCTGCGTGAAGCAGGGGCGTACCGGCAGCGACCGCTACACCCCGCAGGACAGCCTTGCCCTGACCCGTCTGATGTATGATATCCGCATGAGCTGGGGCATGAAGTTTGCGGGCGAGGTGTAAGAACACACCTTGCACAGGGGGCTTTTTGTGTGCGGAAACCATGGGACACTAAGAACGACAACTTGGAATTTAATGGAGGGATGTTTCTATGAAATCTTTTGTTTGCAGTTTGTGTCACAATGGCATAGTTGGAGGAGGTCTGTACCTCGATAGTCAGTCGCTTACTTACAAGACAAACAAGCTTACAGTTGGCAAAAAATACAGAAATTTAGTTTTGCCGATGCAGGAAATAAAAGAAATCTCTTGGAAGTGGATAGTCTTTCCAATTGCAACAGTTAATATGAAAAATGGAGAACTATATAAATTCATTATTTTCAATAAATCACGCTTTGCAAAATGGTTTCAAGAGTATTCTCGATAAATACAAAGTGTCAAATTCCAGTTTGTCGGGCAGACAGGTATCTAAAAAACACGAAAAAACGAGGGAGCAGCCATGGTACTTTATTTTACGGGAACCGGCAACAGCCGGTATCTGGCGCGGCGCATTGCCGAAAGGTTGGAGATGCCGCTTTACGACCTGAACGCTTGCATCAAGGCAGGGGATACCGCCCCGGTGCAGACCGGGCGGGACGTGGTGCTGGTGACGCCTACCTACGCATGGCGCATCCCCCGGGTGGTGTCGGGGTGGCTGGGCAAGACCGCGCTGACCGGGGCAGAGCATATCTGGTTTGTGATGGACTGCGGCAGCGAGATCGGCAATGCGGCAAAATACAACCGGCAGCTTGCGGTGCAAAAGCAGCTGCAGTATATGGGCACAGCCCAGATCATCATGCCGGAAAACTACATTGCCATGTTCAATGCGCCCCAAAAAGAGCAGGCAAAGAGCATCGTGGAGCAGGCAGAGCCCGGGCTTCAGAAGGTGCTGACCCGGCTCAAGGCCGGGCAGGAGTTTCCTCCGCCGAGAGAGAACCTCTACGACCGCTTTATGAGCGGCCCGGTGAACCCGGTGTTCTATCGCTTTTTTGTAAAAGCGGATGCCTTCCGGGCAACGGATGCCTGCATCGGCTGCGGTAAGTGCGTGGAGTTGTGCCCGTTGAACAACATCCATCTGGAAAACGGCAAACCGGTCTGGGGCAAGAACTGCACCCACTGCATGGCGTGCATCTGCTATTGCCCCAAAGAGGCCATCGAGTACGGCAAAAAGAGCAAAGGCA
>ERZ1673693.2400-NODE-2400-length-10674-cov-4.393917_pt1 | contig 10674 bp, 6 predicted proteins | sample MGYA00580223_ERZ1673693 | MGnify/ENA primary metagenome ERZ1673693 (study PRJEB41218, sample SAMN15661741) | gut metagenome | host: Homo sapiens | place: Canada: London | collected 2015-08-20/2019-03-30 | study: EMG produced TPA metagenomics assembly of...
CCTAGTAAATCTCCCTCCGGGCAACCGAAAAAATGTTCGTGGCGAAAATTTTGCCGGGCGGAAAAGCCATTATCCTTTGCAACGGCCCTTCCAGCACGTAACAAGAAAACAGCGGTTCCGGGAAACTTCCGCCAAGGGAAACCGGCCGGGCCGTCCCAAACGCCGCCCGTCCCGTTTATAAAAGTCTAGGGAAAAGGGGGAGGTTTGGAGGGGGGAAGGGGAACCCCTTCTTCAGATAGGGGTCCCCTTCTCCCCTCCAAGTTCACCGCTCCCTCCCCTCCACCCCGATAAAGGAGTCCATCATGGCGAAAGCCTTTTTTGTCGACCTGACGCGCTGCACGGGCTGCCGAGGCTGCCAAATCGCGTGCAAGCAGTGGAAGAACCTGCCCGCCGAGGAAACGACGAACCGCGGCGGACACACGAACCCGCCGGACCTGTCCAGCGTGACCTACAAAACCGTGCACATGCGCGAAGTGGGCAAGGGAAAGGACTTCAGGATGTTGTTCTTCCCTGAACAATGCCGCCATTGCGAACTGGCCCCGTGCATGACCGCTTCGACCATCGACGGCGCCATCGTGCAGGACGAAAAGACGGGCGCGGTGCTGTTCACGCCCCTGACCGCCCAGCTTGACGGCCAGGCCGTGCGCGAAGCCTGCCCCTATGATATCCCGCGTGTTGACCCGCAAACAAAGCAGATCCACAAGTGCGACTTCTGCAACGACCGGGTGCATCAGGGTATGCTCCCCGCGTGCGTCCTGTCCTGTCCCACCGGGTGCATGAATTTCGGCGAACGGGAAGATATGGAAAACCTCGCCGAGCAGCGGCTTGCGGAAGTTAAAGAACGTTTTCCCAATGCCGTATTGGGTGACAACGGCATCGTACACGTGATATACTTGTACGCGGAAGATCCCAATCTGTACCACAAGTTCGCCGTATTCGCTCAGAACGACGCCAACCCGATGACGCGCCGCCAGCTTTTTGCGAAACTGCGCCGACCTGTGGCTTAGTCCTCAGCACCCGGAGTTGTAAACGTGAGAAAGGAACTCTTGACCCTTGCCGTGGCCTGTCTCCTGTGTGTCCCCGCTTTCGCCGCCGATGACGAAGAACCCAAAGGCGTCAGCGATATCAAGGAGGTCGGCAAAGTTATCCGCAATCCCATCACCATTGAGGCGACCGGCGGAAAGCAGAAGATGGATGTCGTGTTCAACCACTCGTCGCACCGGCGCGTCCGTTGCCAGACCTGCCACCACGCGCTGCCTTCCGACATCGACGCCAAGTACGTCTCCTGCGGCGCGAGCGAGGAATGCCACTCCGTGCCCCGTGGCGACGACGGCGTCGCCCCGAGCCTCTTCAAAGCGTTCCACGCCAAGGACAGCGATCATTCCTGCTACGGTTGCCATATGAAAAAGCGTAAGCAGTACACAGGGTTCCAAAAGGGTTGCTTGCCCTGCCACGAAAAGGCTCAGAAGGATCCCAAGGCTCCGGCCGTTGCTGAAAAGACGTTGAACTAACCCCCCGCCATAGCGGGTTCCCGTCTATGGACAAGGCGGCTTTCCACAAAGGGAAGTCGCCTTTTTTCGGAAAAGGCCGGTGTATCCGCTCTCAAGAGCCTTTGCCCCGTCCGCCGATGTTTGCCGATTTCCATCTCCGCAACGGATTCCGCCCCTTGCCCAAAGAAACTTTTTTGGAAAAAATACTTAGCCAGCCCCTGTCTGTTCCCTTTGTCACGAGCACTCCCTTTTTTCCGCAACCGTTTTGCCTCCAGCCGAGAATATGATACAAAGAGCCAGACATCAGCGCATTCCCATCCTCTTGAGAGGTACCGCCGGGGAGGCATCGTGTACGGAATAGTCATGGCGGGTGGCCTGTCGTCCCGCATGGGGCGGAACAAGCTTCGTCTCTCGATTCACGGCGACGGCAAGGACATGCTTGAGCGCACGGTGGAGCTGCTCGGCGGCTTCACGGACGACGTGTTCGTCTCCTGCCGAGCGCCCGAAGACGCCGCCCCCTTCAAGGCCATTCCCGACGAGGTGGATCGTCAGGGGCCGTTCGGCGGGGTCTATTCGGCACTGCGCCGCCTGCAAAAGCCCATATTGGTCCTCTCCTGCGATCTGCCGTTCATGGACGGCCCGACGCTTCGCCGCCTGCTCGATGCGCGGGAAGCCCGTTTGCCCGGCACCATCATGACCACGTATCAGCAAGAGGAAACGGGATTCATCGAAGCGCTGGTAGCGGTGTACGAGCCCGCGTGTCTGCCTTGGTTCGATGCCGCGTGGGAACAGGGTATCCGCAAGTTCAGCGTGGTCATCCCCGAAGAGCTGCGCACCCATGTCCCCTACTCGCGCTCGGAAGCCTTGCCCTTTTTCAACATCAACTATCCCGCCGACTTTGAAATCGCCCGCCGCCTCGCGGAGCTGATGAGGAGGGACGGGATGTAGAGACGGGAAGGAAGAGAAGACTTGGAGGGGAGAGGGAGGGGCTTTCTGGAGAAAGCCCCTCCCTCTCCCCTCCAAACCTCCCCGCTCCCACCCCAAAGACTTTTGTATGCGGGCATCAGGTCGGCTCCGTTTGACGTAAAGGGCCGACCATCGTCTTTGCCCGAGCAAAGAAAATGTAAAAACTGTTTTAACATCCATTACATACGTTCGAGGATTGAGGCATGTCCATCTTTCCGAAATCAATATCCCCTCAATGCCGTTCCCTTTTGAAACGGAATACCATTACCATTTCAAAACGGATGCTCCCTTAACCATACAAAAACAGCGTACTGTATCCCGCTGTCCGGGCATCACATCCGCTCCCGCAGCCGACCGTACTTTTGCATGGTTCTACAAATCCGCAACAACGGAAAAGACACCTCCATTCACAGCAAAAGCAGTGAACAGGGATTCGATAAAGTCGAAAAGTTTAGGGGATGAGAGGAGGGGGATATATCCTCCCCGCCCCCAAGGAGCTCCCATGAATCCACTCAAATCCCTGCGGCAGCGGTACGTGGAGCTGTCGGAACCGTACCGGCTGCTGCTGCAGCTCAAGGCCGTAACGGGCGGGTTCTCGCGTTCGCTCCTGCCGGAATGCCTGCGTGAGGCGGGTGTCCAGCCGCCGCGCGGGCAGGTCTGGAACGCCGGGGATATCAGAACCGCACTCCACACCCTGCGCCAGATGGGGCTCACCGACGACAAGGACCGCGTCGTTGCGGAATTCGAGCATGATCTCTGTATAGAGGGCCTGCAACGCATGGCCCCGGCGGTGCGGAAGGTGCTGGAACGGGGGGCAGGCATCCATACCGCCGCCTTGAGGCTGCGCCTTGCCGTATATGAACGGGATCTCAAGGCCTATGAAAGGGCCCGGCTTGACGCACAAGCGATGGAGGAAGGCGGCAACCATCCCTTCGCCGGGCAGTTTGCCGATACCCCCACCGATCCGGGCTGGCTGGCCGCACTCCCTCCGCGCATGAGGCTGGACGTGATCACCAACAACCTCATTCCGCTCGTCGAGGCAGGGAGCATCACCAGAAACCTACGCAACTGCCTGGACGTTTTGCCGCAACTGCGCTCCTCACTGGCGGATCTGCCTCCCTGCCCGGCACTGATCCTGTTCGACGCGCTCGCCGGACGCTACGCGGAAGCCCGCGCCCAGATTGTGCCGCTGCTGCTCGACAGGACGGAATTCAGGGGCCCCCTGTTTCAGGGCATCATCGCCTTCCTGGAAGGCGGGGACGCCGTGCCCGCGCTCCGGGAAGCACAAAAACGCTTCCGCAAGACCTGCGGCAAACGCAAGGCGAACCTGCCCGGCCTCGGCGGTCTGTGCTTCGCGCTGGCCCTGATCCGCGCCGATCAGCCGGAACTCCGCGAAGAATGCGCCGCCATACTGCACGAACTATCCCCCCGCCAACCCGCTTATAAAGGGCTTGCGGCTGCAAAGGCGCTTCTCGGCCTCGCCAACGGACGCTCCGAAGCCGCCATGCTCAAACGCATTGAAGATCTGCCTTCCGATCCGCTCTCCGAGGCTGTTTTCCGGGCCGTGGACGCCAGCCTTGATGACGGTTCGCACGATGGCCGCCCCACGGAACGCCAGTTTGAACGGCTCAAAGGCATACTGCCGCTCACGGCCTGCCTGTTTGCGGAAACGCTGGCCCGCCTCCGCCCGCAAGGGCCGTGGAAGGCATGGATCGAAGGCTTCCCGATACGCCATGTCCGGCTTACCGATTTTCTGGACCACCGCGAAAACTGGGAGCGGGTCTTCGAAGCGCTGGTGCACAAGCTGCAACAGCCTGTGGTAAAAGAAAAAGCCAAAAAACGCATTGCATGGCTCGTTGATACCGAGCGTTTCCGCGTGGAAGCCTTGGAACAGTCTTCCAAAGGCGAGGACTGGACCGCCGGGCGCGCCATTTCCCTCAAACGGCTGCACGAGGAATCCGAAACGCTGGACTGGCTCACCGAACAGGATCGTTCCGTGCTCGCCACCTTGCGCTGGTCGCGGTCATGGAACGGCACGACCTGCGAGGCCGACCCGTACCGGGCGCTTCCCGCGCTGGCGGGCCATCCGAACCTGCTCCGGGCGTCGGACCGCGTGCCCATCTCGCTGGCCTGCAAACCTGTGGAACTGGTCGTGCGGCAGGAGCGCAACGGGTACAGCCTTGCGCTCTCGCGGTGGATGCCGCGCGGGGAAATGCAGTGCGTGGAAGCAGCCCCGCGATCCTATATTCTCTATTATCTTCCGGGACGTCTGGAAGGCACCGCCGATCTGCTTGGAGAGCATGGGCTGAGCGTTCCCACGGAAGGCGGCCCCAGGGTGTTGGAACTGATCAGGAATCTGGACGAAGACGTCGTACGCCCGGTCATCCGGGCCGAAAAGGTATCCGCATCGGTCCGGCTGCTGGTGCGCCTGCGCCCCCTCGGTACAGGCATTGAAGCCGCATTGCACGTGCGTCCGTTCGGGATGCCCGGCACCCCGGCATTCCCTGTGGGCGACGGCCCGGTGGCCCCGTTGGCGGAGGTCGAAGGCCGCGCCGTGCGCGCGGAACGGGATTTCGAAGAGGAAATCCACGCGGCGAGGGCCCTTGTGCGTGCCTGCCCGACCTTGCGCGAACGTGGCGGCATCGGCCCGTGGTGCATTGAAGATATTGAAGAGGCTTTGGATTGCCTTCTCGAACTGGAACAGGCCGGCCCGGAACTGGAATGGCCCGAAGGAGAGAAACTCCGGGTCTGCCCACAGGTTTCGACGGCACGGCTCACTGTGGATGTGCGCCATTCACGCGACTGGTTCCAGCTGCACGGGCAGATCGCGGTCAACGAGTCTCTGGTGCTGGATATGTCGCAGGTGCTGGAACGCCTCGCGCAGTCGAAAGGCCGTTTTGTACCCCTTGGGGACGGCGCGTTCCTCGCCCTGACCAAGCAATTCCGGCAGCAGCTTGATCGGCTGGAACGGCTGGCTGAACGCGACGGCGCAAGCCTCCGGGTGCATCCGCTGGCGGCGGATACGGTGTGCGATCTGCTTGACGGGGCGGAGGTCAAGGGCGACGCTACATGGGAAAGCTGGCTTGGCCGCATCCGGCTGCCCGGCGGTACGCCCGCCGTGCCGTCGACGCTGCGGGCGGAGCTGCGCGACTACCAGCTTGACGGCTATGTCTGGATGTCCCGGCTGGCCCGCTGGGGCGCGGGAGCCTGTCTTGCGGACGATATGGGGCTCGGCAAGACCGTGCAGACCATCGCCGTGCTGTTGGCGCAGGCCGAGATGGGGCCGTCGATCATCATTGCGCCCACATCCGTCTGCCACAACTGGGAAAACGAACTCGACCGCTTCGCGCCCACGCTCTCGGTGCACCGTTTCGGCCCCGGCGACCGGGCCGCACTGGTGGGGGCCCTCGGCCCCGGCGACGTGCTCGTCGCAAGCTACGGGCTGCTGCATACGGAAGCCAAATGCCTCTCCGGGCGCGAGTGGCAGGTGGCCGTTTTCGATGAAGCGCAAGCGCTCAAGAACGCCGACACCCGCCGCGCCCGGGCCAGCCGCCAGATTCCGGCAGCCTTCCGCGTGGCGCTCACGGGCACGCCCATCGAAAACCGCCTTGAGGATCTTTGGAGCCTGTTCAACCTGATCAATCCCGGCCTGCTCGGTACGCGGCAATCGTTCCAGAAACGGTTTGCCGCCGCATCCGCGCCGTCCACGGAGGAAAACGCCGTTTCCGAAGGCCAGTCCGCCGCCCGGCAAGCCCTACGCGCGCTTGTCCGGCCCTTCATCCTGCGCCGCACCAAAAGTGAAGTCCTTACGGAACTTCCCCCGCGCACGGAACAGGTTATCGAAGTGGATCTCCCCGACGATGAACGGGCTTTCTACGAGGCGCTGCGCCGTAACGCCCTCGCCTCGCTGGAGGCCGCCAAGCAAGAGGATGCCGAAGGTTCCCAGAAATTCAGCATCCTGACCGAGTTGATGAAACTGCGCCGGGCCTGCTGCGCCCCCGCGCTCATCGATCCCGGCACCAGCCTCACGGGCGCGAAGCTCTCGGCTTTTATGGAATTGGTGGAAGAACTCGTGCGGGGCGGACACAAGGCGCTGGTGTTCAGCCAGTTCGTGGGCTGCCTTTCCGAGGCCCGCCGCCTGCTCGATGCCGCCGGATACGGATATCAGTATCTGGACGGCTCCACGCCCGACCGGGAACGCCAGGCGGCTGTGGCTGCATTCCAGTCGGGCAAGGGCGATCTCTTCCTCATCAGCCTGAAGGCGGGCGGGCAGGGGCTCAACCTTACCGCCGCCGACTACGTGATCCATCTTGACCCGTGGTGGAACCCCGCCGTGGAGGATCAGGCGTCCGACCGAGCCTACCGCCTCGGGCAGCAACGCCCCGTGACCGTCTACCGGCTGGTCGCGCGCGGGACCGTGGAGGAGTCCATCCTCAAGCTCCACCGTTCCAAGCGCGCCCTCGCCGCCGACGTCCTCGAAGGCACGGACGTGCCCTTGAGCGAAGCCGAACTCATGGATCTGATCCGCAGATAACGGCGTATCTCACCATGAAATTTGTAAGGCGATAACCTGCTGGCATCACACAAAAAAAGGAGTTCGCACTCCAAAGTGGAGCCTCTTTCCGATTTTCGGCAGACCATCAGTACGGGATGCCCCGGTTTGTTTGCAGAAGTGGCTTTCTTCGGATTACCCGGAGGAAGCCGCTTTTTTCTCTGGTAAAAGCCCTAAGAGCAGCACGTGTTACGATACGTTCACCGTTGCGGAGAAACGCAAACAAAATGTACGGCTGTCTGCCGCGAAAAGCGGCGCGGGCCGCCGTTTTCCGTGACAGACAGCCCTTTTTCATATCTTAAAATCCGGCTGTTCGCCGGGATCGGCGTTGACCTTGTGCAGACACTGGATGACCCGGCGGGCGGTCCGGGAAAGATAGGCATGTTCCAGCCAGATGAGTACGGGCGCAAGGTCGAGGCCGGGCACGTCCAACCGACGCATCGGGAAAGATTCCAACGTCCCGGCGGCCACTTCCCGCTCGGGGAGTATGGCTACGGCGGACATGCCCTGCCGGAGCAGCTTGTGTAGCAGGCGGGTATCCTGCGAATCCAGGACCACGTTGGGGCGTACCCCTTTATCCTGAAAGGCGCGCATGATCAGATCATAGCCGCCTCCGCCGTCACGCCGCCGCGAGAGCATCAGCGGCGCTTCCCTCAGTTCCTCAACGCCGATGGATCGTGCCTCGGGCGGGGGAACCCCCTGCCCATACACGGCAACGAATTCCTGCCGCGCCAACGGGAGCATGGCGTAGTTGGCGTTCTGCACCGGAAGCTGGACCAGCGCGAAGTCAAGATTCCGCTCCTGCATGTGCCGTTCGAGGGACTGGTTGTCCATGACCCAGACCCGGAAGCGCAGATCCGGGAATTCCCGGTTCAGGGCCGGAATGGGTGTACTTGCCAGCGAGAGGCACGGCGGGCACACCCCGATCCGCACCAGGCCGGAGACCTTGTTCCGGCTTTCCCGAATATCCTTTTCCAGACCCGCAACATAGGAAAGGATAAACTGCGCCCGCTGATACAGGGCCTCCCCTTCCGGCGTCACCTGCCACGCCTTCCCCTCTCGATAAATAAGCTGGACATCGAGTTCTTCTTCGAGTTCCTTCAGGCGCATACTCAACGGAGGCTGCGAAATGTGCAGGGCTTCCGCCGCTTTGCTGATCTGTCCCTTTTCGACAATCGCGCAAAAATACTCTAGCCGTTTCAAATCCATACCCACCCCGCTTCCGCGCTGCCCCGTGCCGCACGGCATCCATCCCTTACACTGTGCATATCTATTCTACTCAAATAACGAATGATTTTATCACACGCCATGCGGAGCCGCCTCTCCCGCATCTGCATATCAAAAAAGTATGCAATGCAGACTAAAAAGATATTTCTCAGAATACACAAAATGTTCTAAAAAACACAAGCAAGAGGAGGGCACAAAACCGCCCCCCGGAGGAGAATCTTATGGAATGGCGTAAAAGTCTCGCATGTGCACTGGCTCTGGCAGGGATGATGGCGTTCGGTCCGGGCGTCCGGCAAGCCGCACTGGCGGCGGACACCCACAACCTCACGATCCTCGGCGGCGGCTCGGGAGGCCTGTGGGCCATCATTTCAGAAGGCGTGGGCGAAACCCTGCGGCGGAGTATGCCCAATGTCCGCGTGACCACCGAACCCGGCAAAGACGGCCCCAATCAGGTCATGACCAGCCGGGGCGAAGTCCAGTTCGCGCTGGCGACCGACGTCCTGACCCTCAAGGCCATCAAGGGCGAAGCCCCGTTCAAGGGCCGTAAGCTCGACAATCTCCGCCTCGTCGCGGTGATGAACCCCATCAACGCGCTCCAGTTCTTCGTGGACGCCAAAACCGGGGCCAAGTCCATTCAGGACATCAAGGACAAGAAGATTCCCTTGCGCATCACCGTCAACCGCCAGGGCACGCTCATCGACGTAGCAACGGAAGAGCTGCTCAAGACCTACGGCATCACCTACAGCGACATCGCCAAGTGGGGCGGCAAGGTCCACAAGATCCCCGGACCCGAAGCGACCGACCTCTGGGACGCCGGGCAGATGGACGCCATCGTCGAAGTTTCCCAGTTCCCCACCAGCCGCTTTTACGAACTGGGCCAGAAGCATGACCTGATAATGCTGCCCATCGATCCGGCCAATCAGGAAAAGCTGAACAAGGAACTCGGCACCTCTTCCGTGACCATCCCCGCCGGCACCTATTCCTTCCAGAAGGAAGACTGTCCCACCGTCTCCTCGCAGCTCCTGCTCATCACCAGCGCGGATCAGCCCGACGAAGTGATCACGGGCGTCCTCAAGGCCATGACGGCGAACATCGACTACCTGCACAGCGTCCACGCGAACCTGCGCGACCTCTCGCCCGAAACGATGTCGGCCAACACGTCCATCCCCATGCATCCCGCAGCGGAAAAGTTCTTCCGCGAACTCAAGAAGTAACTGTCGCATCCTGCCCGGGGGCCTTCACCGGCCCCCATGTGCGGGGATTTTCCCCGCAGGGCTCGACTCGTCCCTGAAAAACGGCCCATAGGGAAAACGCCAATCCCCCGCGCGGGCGGGGAAACTCCGCAGGCGGCGCCGCGCGGAGGGGGTTCGCCCCCAAGGAGTATGGTTATGAGGCTAGGATTGTTCTTCAAGGAAGGCAGACGCAGAAAGCTGTCCCCCCTATGGAGCAGGATCGTCGGCGTGCTCGTCGTCCTTTTTGCGGCGGTGGAACTGTATGGAGCGCCGTTCGGGTTCATTGACTCGTTCATCCTGCGCTCGCTGTTCGTCTCGTTCGCGATAACGCTGACGTTCATCTGCTATACCCCAGTCCGCACCGAGCCCGGACAGTCCGAAAACGTCCCCGTGCCCGACATCCTGCTGGCCTGTATCAGCCTCGCGGCGGGTGCCTACATGGTGCTGAACGGGGCGGAACTCGTCACCCGCTGGACCGGCGTCGATCCCCTGACGCCCGCCGACTGGTTGGTCACGGCGGCCTTCGTGCTGCTGACGCTGGAAGTCACGCGGCGCACGGTGGGCCCGGTTCTGCTTGGGATCATCCTCGTGTTCATCGTCTATAACTTCGTGGGCGAATACCTGCCCGGCTATTTCGGACATCGCGGCTCCACGATGGAAGTCTTCCTTGACCGCATGGTCTACACCTACGACGGCATCTTCGGCACCCCGGTCGGCGTGGCCTGTACCTACGTGTTCATGTTCGTGCTGTTCGGGCAGGTCTTCAACGCGGCGGGCGGCGGCAACTTCTTCTTCAGGCTCGCGGCTTCCATCGCCGGACGTATGCGCGGCGGACCGGCCAAGATATGCGTCATCGCCAGCGCCCTGTACGGCACGCTGTCCGGCAGCCCCGTGTCCGACGTCGTCACCACCGGCAGCATCACCATCCCGCTCATGAAGCGCCTCGGCTACGGCGAGACGTTCTCCGGGGCCGTGGCGGCATCGGCCTGTTCCGGCGCTTCCATCCTGCCCCCGATCATGGGCACGGCGGCCTTCCTCATGGTGGACGTGGCGGGCATCCCCTACATCGAGATCGCCATCGCCGCCACCCTTCCGGCCATCATCTACTATTTCGGCCTCATGATGCAGGTCCATTACCGCGCCGTGCTCAAGGGGATGCGCCCCATTTCCGAAGATACCGACCACGAAAGCGCGTGGACCGTCCTCA
>ERZ1673693.2404-NODE-2404-length-10661-cov-3.765416_pt1 | contig 10661 bp, 9 predicted proteins | sample MGYA00580223_ERZ1673693 | MGnify/ENA primary metagenome ERZ1673693 (study PRJEB41218, sample SAMN15661741) | gut metagenome | host: Homo sapiens | place: Canada: London | collected 2015-08-20/2019-03-30 | study: EMG produced TPA metagenomics assembly of...
GATTATTTCTCTCCATGTGTGGATGAACTTTTCCCGGTCGCTTTGTGCTCGAGGACTCCACATGGCAGGTCCTTTAGAGCGGTTGAGCATCCTGAACTGTATCGCCGTCTTGTCGGTTACGATTCCGGTGTTACCTCCCAGTGCGTCTATTTCCCGCACAATCTGTCCCTTTGCAATACCACCGATAGCCGGGTTGCAACTCATTTGTGCGATTTTATTCATATCCATTGTAATGAGCAGGGTTTTTGAACCTAAATTTGCGGCTGCACAAGCGGCCTCGCATCCGGCGTGTCCGGCTCCAACAACAATTACGTCGTACTTGAAAGTCATTTTGCTGTATTTGTTTATAAACAGGTCATTTTTTGTCAGACAAAAGAACAAGAGCTTCGTTTTCTTTTTGAGTCATTATCTCTCTTTCTCCCGGCCCTTTGTCGTTGATTCCACATAAATGTAATATCCCGTGTATTATGATTCTATGCAATTCTTCTTCGTATGATACTTTAAATTCATCGGCATTGCTCTTCACCGTATCGATGCTGATAAATATATCTCCGCTGATACGATTTTTTTCGGTGTAATCGAATGTAATGATGTCTGTGTAATAGTCGTGATCGAGATATTCTCTATTTATTTCTAATATTTTCTCGTCCGAGCAAAAAATGTATGAGATATCACCGCATTTTTTGCCATATATTCCGGCTACATTTTTTATCCAGTCTCCGGTTTCTCTTTTTTTTATTGCCGGAAGCTTTACCCCTTCGGCAAAGAATGTAATAGCCATGTTCCTATTATCTTTGAGATTATAAACGAAATTACAAAGATAGGGCTTTATCCTGTACATAGATGCCTGATAATACGAAAAAACGTTTATTCGGTATCTTGAGAAGCAACTATTTAAAAAAGATATATGCAACAACGATAGCTGCAATGATTCCTACGAGATCGGCAAAAAGTCCATACCCGGCAGAATAGCGGGTATTGCGGATACCTACGCTTCCGAAGTATACCGCCAGAATATAAAATGTCGTGTCTGTCGATCCTTGTATCGTTGAAGCTACACGGGCGACAAAAGAGTCTGCTCCGTATGTGTTCATCGCATCAACCATCATTCCCCGAGCACCACTGCCGCTTAACGGTTTCATGAGGGCTGTGGGGAGCGCTCCTACAAAATCGGAATCGATACCGCAAGCATTGATCCCTGCTGTTATTCCGGATATTATGAAGTCCATAGCTCCGGAAGCTCTAAAAATAGCTATGGCGACTAACATCGCTACTAAATAGGGTATGATTGTAACTGCAGTTTTGAATCCCTCTTTTGCGCCTTCTATAAATGCGTCGTATATGTTTATTTTTTTTCGTATTCCTGCAATTATGAAGCTGATGATTATACAAAATAATAGACAATTTGCTCCGAATTGGGAATATAGAGATACTTTTTCTTGAGGAAGTTCGGCAAAAAAGTAAAGTATAGAACCGATTATGGCGGTAAGTCCCAAAATAGAACCCATGATTACCCGATCAAATAAATTTATTTTTTGTTTAAGGCATACTGCGATAAGCCCGGCTAATGTGGAGCAATATGTTGCTATCAATATAGGCAGAAATATGTCTGAAGGATTGGCTGCTCCCATTTGTGCCCTGTATACCATTACTCCTAAAGGGACTAAAGTCAGTCCGGTAGTATTTAATACAAGAAACATGATCATCGGATTGCTTGCCGTCTCTTTATCGGGATTTATCTCTTGCATTTCTTTCATTGCTTTCAGACCGAGGGGTGTTGCCGCATTATCGAGTCCCAGCATATTTGCAGAAACATTCATGAAGATAGATCCGAATGCCGGGTGGTTCTTGGGAAGGTCAGGGAAAAGTCTGCAAAAAAGAGGGCTGATAAGTCGGGAGAATAAGGCAATGATACCTCCTCGTTCTCCTATTTTCATTAACCCCAGCCATAAAGATAGAACCCCGGTAAGTCCTAATGATATTTCGAAAGCCGTTTTGGCTGAAGTGAATGAAGAATTCATGATATCGTTCCAAATTGTCAGATTCCCGAAAAATACAGATTGAATTACTGCAACTCCAAAAGCAATCAGGAAAAAAGAGATCCAAATATAATTTAAGACCATGGGGATAATTTTTACGTGATGTGAACAAATTTATATATTTTGTGCGAATACGGCATATTTGAAGTTAAATAAATTGATGGCAGATTTATTTGAGAAAAAAAATGGTTGTTGTATTTCTGTTATAATGTGCTGTTAAATAGGTATTTATTGAAAATTTATCTTCTCCAGAATTGCTTAATTACGGATTTCCCGTATTTCTGTCCGATTTATTTTAAGGAAAATGAGGAATAAAGTTGTATTTTACAAATGTTATGAAATACAACTTTCTCAAGGGCTTGTCTAAATTTTTCGATAAGAAAATATTATCAGAACATCTTTGCGGTTTCTTTTGGTTTGTTTCCCGGTTTTGATTTTCGAATCAGACCGAGCAAAATTTAAACAGACTCGCAAGAATATAAAAAATAGAAGGCGGAGGCTTTTGTATAGCATTTTTTTATACTTTTGAAAATTCTCATTTCAGGATAAGACCTATGTTTAATCTTGTTCGAAGTGAAATAAAAATGCATTGTCGGGTTTGCTATATCTGAGATAGACAATGTAAGAATTAGACCGTGTTAAGTTTGGGTTTGACGGGTAGTATTATTGTCTGTGTAGAGATAATCTAAAAATTAAAATCATATATGAAGAAAAAAGTCTTGGTAACATATAATATGTTTCGGAGCGGTTATGCAGAGTTAGTCGAGAAGTATGACGTCACTTTTCCTCCGGACGGAGCAGAATCTTTTACTTATGAAGAGGTTTTACGAATGATTCCGGAGTATGACGCATTGCAATCGATGTTTAATTTTCCGGTAGATAAACAGTTGATGGATGCCGGTGTGAAGTTGAAAATAATTTCCAATTATGCAGTGGGATATGACAATATCGATATTCCTTATGCAACGCAGAAAGGCATTCAGGTCACGAATACTCCCGATCCGGTAACAGAGCCTACCGCAGATCAGGCTATGGGATTGCTGTTGGCTGTCAGTCGACGTATTTCGGAGTTGGACAGGCGTCTTCGAGTAGGAGAGGTAAAGGTCGGATTATTGGAGAACCTGGGACATTCTTTGTATGGCGGTACGATCGGTATTATCGGTATGGGACGTATCGGACAAGCGTTAGCCCGACGGGCGGTTGCGGCCGGAATGAAGATCGTTTATTGTAATCGTCATCGGGTCGCAGAAACGATAGAGGATAAGTATAAAGCTGTTTATTTGTCTTTGGATGAGTTATTACGAGTTTCCGATGTCGTTTCGGTAAATGCGCCATATACGACGGAGACTTATCATTTGATAGGAGAAAGAGAGCTTTCCCTGATGAAACCGACTTCGATTCTAATTAATACGGCAAGAGGTCCTTTGGTCGATGAAAAAGCTTTAGTTAAAGCGCTACGTGAAAAAGTAATATGGGGAGCCGGATTGGATGTTTTTGAATTCGGGGATTATCCTTCAGAGGAGCTGTTATCGATGGATAATGTCGTTTTGAATCCGCATACCGGGACCCAGACGTTTGAGGTGCGTAATGAAATGGCCGCTTTCGTTTCAAGGAATATTATTCATTTTTTTGAAGGAGGGCCGGTCGCTAAAGTAAATCACATAGATTAAACGGTATATGTCGATAGCAAAAGAGATCCGGGAGAGTTTACTTGTATTTGCCGATCCTGAGAAAGCTTCTGTGTTGCAAGGTTTTTTTAAGACAGCAAAAGGTGCATATGGCGAAGGGGATAAGTTTGTCGGGATTCCAGTCCCGAAAACGAGGTCTGTTGCAAAACAATATGTGGATGTTGCACCGGAGGATGTCCTTCCGTTGTTGTCGGATGCCGTTCATGAATGTCGTTTACTGGCTCTTCTGATTTGGGTCGCTCAATTTCCTAAAAGTGACGAACTGCGTCGGAAGCGGATTTTTGATTTGTACTTGTCGAATACCGATAAAATAAACAACTGGGATTTGGTCGATTTGTCTGCTTATCAAATCGTCGGAGAATATTTGAGAGATAAAGATCGTACTCCTTTATATCGGTTGGCTGAGAGCGGCTATTTGTGGGAACAACGAATTTCGATAGTGGCGACATGGAAATATATCCGTGAAAAACAATTTGAGGATACCTTATATTTGGCCGATAAGTTGTTGCAACATCCGCATGACCTGATTCAAAAGGCTGTAGGATGGATGTTGAGGGAAGTCGGAAAACGAGATAAGGCGGTTCTTCTACATTTCTTGGAATCTCGTTATCAAATAATGCCGAGAACTATGCTCCGGTATGCAATTGAGAAATTTTCTCCCGAAGAACGGGCTTTCTATATGAAAAAGGACAGACAAAGGTCTTGATATCGATGTTTATATCATCGGGTTTGAACTGTATTTAGAATGAAATCATTACTTTTGTATCGTAATCTAAACTTTGTATTCGGGGATGAGTCTTGATGGATGCGATTTGCTGACGATATGTGTGCCTACTTGCAATCAAGTGGTTATTCTTTGTGATATGTTGGAGGATATGATTCCCAAAATAAGTTCGTACCATATTCGCCTTCTTATTATCGATAATTGTTCTTCAGATAATACGCAAGGGGTTGTAGCCGGTTATTCTGATCGTTATGAGAATTTGTCTTATAATCGTTTGGATAGACAGTTGGATAATGATGCTCTTTTCGAAATGGCGTTGAAATTACCCCGTACTCCTTATTGTTGGGTTATTCGGGATATTAATCGGTTGAATGGTAGTTATTTATGTTCTGTTATAAATACCTTGAGTAATCAGACTCCCGATTTATATGTTATCGCTTGTAATAAGCGTTCGTTCGGGATACCTTCCCGTGTTTATAACGATGCGAATGCTTTTTTACATGATCTCGGATGGTGCCTGATTTATTCCGGAGCTGTTATTTTTTCTCGTAAGATTATTGATATTGCGGATTTTGAGAAATGTCGAAATCCTTATTTTTTTAGTTTCAATATCGTATTCGAGACGCTTTCCCGATTAGACCGTATCTCGGTATTTTGGAGCGGTTTGGATTTGTTGAGCGAATCATCTCTTTCACGCGATAATTCCCGTAATCCGAGAGGTGTATTTCATATTTATGGAGTTCTTTGGACTAAGACGGTTTTAGCTTTGCCGGATAGTTCTTATTCTAAAAAAGCCAAATTGCGTTGTATAAGAGTATTGGGGAAAAAGAACCATTTATATTCTGCTCATCATCTGAAGCGTCAGCGTGTAGTTGGTTCGCTTACTCCTGAAATATATAAAGAGTGTTATGACTATATCCGGTATTTTGCTCCGGGAAATGAGTTGCGTTTTTTCTTTTATTCGAGATATCCGAATAGACTCAATAAATATTATCGGAGGTATCACCGATATTATAGAAATACGGGATCTCCTTTATTTTGACTATTTTAAAAAATTAAATATACATGAAGGCTGTAATATTAGCAGGTGGGCTCGGTACACGTATCAGTGAGGAGACGGATGTAAAGCCGAAGCCTATGGTAGAAATCGGAGGTATGCCGATTCTTTGGCATATTATGAAATGTTATTCGCATTATGGAATCGATGAGTTCGTCATTTGTCTCGGGTATAAGGGATATGTTATTAAAGAGTTCTTTGTAAATTATTTTATGCACAGAGCGAATATAACGATCGATTTGGGCAATAATACGGTACAAACTTTAAATACGACGAGCGAACCGTGGAAGGTAACTTTGATAGATACCGGTAATGAGACAATGACCGGCGGACGTATCAAGCGTATCAAACCGTATATCGGTGATGAACCTTTTATGCTGACTTATGGTGACGGTGTGTCGGATATAAACATTGCCGATTTATTGAGATTCCATAAGGAAAACGGCCGTTTGTGCACTGTTACTACGGTTCAACCTACTGGACGTTTCGGAGCTGTGACTTTGGGCCCGAATAATAGTGTTGCCTCTTTTGCCGAGAAGCCGAAAGGTGACGGTTTGTGGATCAGTGCCGGATTTTTTGTTTGTCAACCTCAGGTATTCGATTATATCGAAGGCGATATGACTGTATGGGAACGAGAACCGATGGAACGTTTGGCCAGAGAGGGACAGATGAGTGCTTATCGTTATGAAGGATTCTGGAAACCTATGGATACGCTGAAAGATAAGAAGGACCTTAATGGGATGTGGAATAACGGACTTGCAAAATGGAAAATTTGGGAATAGACGAGTTTTGTGATAGATAAGAAAACAGCCCTTTGCTTTTTAAAAGCAAAGGGCTGTTTTCTTGTTTTCTATGGAATTTTTTGGGTTATTTAGGTTGAGCTTTTAGCTCTGAAGCCATTATATTGGCTTTAGCAACAGCTTTATGTATGTTATCGAATATATATTCGTCTCCTAATAAGGCCTCGACACCCATTCGTTCCAGCGATGCATGTACGGTGGGGTTTACGCCCGACAAGATGACATGAATGTTTTCTTTACGAGAAGAGTTGATAAATATTTCGAGGTTGTGTATTCCGGTAGAGTCGATGAACGGAACTTTCCTCATACGAATGATACGAACCAACGGTTTATCTCCCAAGATACGCATCTGTTCGTCGAATTTATTGGCAATACCGAAGAAAAACGGCCCGTCGATTTCATATACTTCGACCCCTTTTTCGAGAGAGAGTTGCTCTTCCGACAGCGTTTCCGTCTTATTCGCACTTTGATCCAGCTCATTGCGTAATACAGAAATATGGGTGTTTTCCGTTACTCGGCGAAGGAATGAGAGTACAGCAAGCAATAACCCGATCTCGATCGCTATTGTCAGATTGAAAATAACGGTCAATATCAAAGTTACCCACAATACGGCAATATCCGCTTTTTGATTTTTCATCATTGATTTTACGGTCCTCCATTCGCTCATGTTATATGAGACAATAATCAATACCCCGGCTAAGCAAGCCATCGGTATATGAGTGGTAAGAGGAGCGAGAAATAATAATATAAGCAGCAGTACTATCGCATGAATGATTCCGGCAATAGGGGTGACTCCACCGTTATTGATGTTTGTCATCGTACGGGCTATTGCTCCGGTTACGGGGATTCCTCCGAAGATCGGAGAAACGATATTTGCCGCACCTTGTGCGATTAATTCCGTATTCGAATTATGTCTATCTCCGGTAACTCCGTCCGCCACGGTTGCCGACAGCAATGATTCGATAGCTCCGAGCATCGCTATTGTAAAAGCTGCCGGTAACAGTTGATTGATCGTTTCCATATTGATTTGTAAACCGGCCGGTTGCGGTAAAGAAGAGTCGATCGTAAAACGGTCTCCGATCGTTTCGATTCCGGTAATTCCGAAATGATGTTTCAATACATAAGCAATGATTGTCATAATGATGATGGCGACCAATGACCCGGGAATTTTTTTAGATAATTTCGGGGTTATGATAATCAGCAATATGCTTATAAGTCCTATTCCAAGAGACCAGAAGTTCGTTGTTCCGAAACTTTGGAAGTAGGCGATCCATTTAGATATGAAATCTGCCGGTACTGATTCCATCGTAAGACCGAACAGATCTTTGATCTGTGTCGTGAAGATCGTTAAAGCAATACCGCTCGTAAAGCCGATTACGATAGGATAGGGGATAAATCTGATAATCGTTCCGAGTTTGAATATTCCCATCAGCAATAATATGATTCCCGCCATGGCTGTGGCTATTGCCAATCCTTCTATTCCGAAAGATTGAATAATTCCGTAAACGATTACGATAAATGCTCCTGTCGGTCCTCCGATTTGTACCGAACTTCCTCCAAGAAAAGAGACGATAAAACCTCCGATAATGGCTGTGATAAGCCCTTGCTGCGGACTTACTCCGGAAGCTATACCGAAAGCTATAGCTAATGGAAGAGCTACGATTCCGACTATAATTCCGGCCATGAGATCGGCCATAAATTTTTCTTTAGAATAATTTTTTAACGCACTGAACAAGCGTGGATGGAAATCTAATTTGCTATCCATATCTTTATTTAATCTGTTTTTAATTTTCACCGATTAGCTTTTATTTTTAAGAGGGGACAAAGGTAGTTAATTTTCGTCAAAAAATGAAAGAGAATACTTCTAAAATAATCCATTCCCTAAAATATTCTCTTTTTTGCTGTATTATAAAGGCTCTTGCCCGATAGTTTATAAAGGGAAATAATATAATAAAAACGGGAAGTCTTATTGGCTTTCCCGTTGATTTTTAAATTATTGTAGATTGTTTAAAATTCAGATAGCCTCTTAGTCGGTTTATAATCGCTTTTTATAAGCACGACGGCGTTTGTGTTGCACGTTTTCAAAATATTGCCATTGAGACTGAACTTTCCCGTTTTCTTCCAATTCAGGATTACTTTCGGCATATTTATATCCGTTTTTTATAAATACGGGAATCAAGTCGGAGAATAACAATGCATTCGCTCCTGTATTTTGGTAATCGGGGCGAAGGGCGACAAGAAGAAGATCTACAACATCGTTTTTACCACGAAGAGCTTTTAAAATATGAATAAATCCGAATGGGAAGAGTTTTCCTTTAGCTTTTTGTAGAGCCTTTGTCATGGACGGAATGGCGATTCCTACACCAACGAGTTCCTCTTTTTCATTGACAATGAGGGACACGTTTTCGAGCCTTACCATAGGAACGTACATTTTTACATAATAGTCGATCTGTTTTTCAGATAATGCCGAATATCCATATAGGTCGGCGTATGCCTGATTTATAAGTTCGAATATCTTGCGTCCATAGTCCTTGACTATTTTTTTTATACTGTTATATTTTAATACTTTCAGTTTGTATTTTGCTTGAACGATATCGGATATGCGTTTGTGTTTTACCGGAATCTCTTCGGGTACATATATTTTGAATTCTACCCAATCGTTATCTTTTTCATATCCGAGCCGGGTAATATGATTTACATAATAAGGATAGTTATAGATAGCGACCATTGTTCCGGGCTGGTCATATCCTTCGATTAGCAGCCCCTCAGGGTCCATATCTGTAAATCCTAACGGCCCTATGATCTCTTCCATTCCCTTTTCACGAGCCCATTTTTCGACTGCATTGAATAGTGCACTGCTGACTTCTGTGTTGTCTATGAAATCTACGAATCCGAAGCGGGCGCTTTTTTTTCCGCATTTTTCATTTACCTTATGATTGATAATACCGGCGATACGTCCGACTGGTTTTTCTTCATCATAGGCCATATAATAGACCGATTCGCAAAATTCGAATGCCGGGTTTTTGTCCGGGCTTAATGTTCCTACTTCGTCAAAAATAAGAGGAGGAACGGCGTACGGATTTTCTTTATAAAGGTCTATATTGAATTGTACATATTTCTTCAGCGCTTTTTTGCCTGAGATTTCACGAATGGTTATCTCCATAGATTTTTGAGTTTAGCACTTTTATTAGACGAAGTTGATATGATTATTCTTTTTCACCGTAAGCCAGATCTCCGGCATCTCCCAATCCGGGTACGATATAAGAGTGTTCATTAAGATCCGGATCGATAGCTCCGACCCAAACCGTTGTCTTCTCTTCGGGAAAATGGGTGGTGATATATTCGATCGCTTTTTGACTGGCTATTACCGATGCTATGTGAATATGTTCCGGTTCACCTTTTGTGAGCAGAGCTCTGTATGAGAGTTCCATAGAACCTCCGGTGGCCAACATGGGGTCTGTCAGAATCAGAATTTTCCCATCGATACGCGGAGAGGCAATGTATTCTATGAAAATCTCGAAATTCAGTTTGTCTTTATATTTCCGGTACGCCGAAACAAATGCATTTTCGGCCCGGTCGAAATAGTTCAGAAATCCTTGATGATAAGGTATTCCGGCACGTAGTATCGTTCCGATTACTATTTTGTCATCGGCAGTGTTTACACGGGCTGTGCCTAATGGAGTCGTAACCAGTTTTTCGCTATAACGAAAGTCTTTGCTGATTTCATAAGACATAACTTCTCCTATTCTTTCCAGATTTTTTCTGAATCGGAGACGATCTTGCTGGATATGTATATCCCGTATTTCTGCAACAAAACGATTTAGTTCCGAATTTTTTTCTGCAAAATTAACGATCTTCATTTCGTAACTTTTAAAATGGAATGCAAAAATAGATATTTATTGCGAGAAATCAGTGTATTAACTTCTGAAAAATGATATAAGGGACTGTTTAAATTAAATTATATCAGGTTATCTATGGGGGTACTTCTGATCTGTTTTCCCGTTTTTATTTGTCGGATAGTATGCTATTCTCGATGCAGAAACAGGAAATGCCCTCGAAAGAGACTCTTAAATCCGGACCGAGTGAAATTCAGACATGGGAACTAAAACTTCCCGATCCGGAATAAAAAAATGAGTCAATTAGCGAAAAATTTCTTTAATTAGAGTAACCATGTACCGAAATTATATTACTTTTGCATCGGATTTAGAAGAGAGATAATTAATTATATTCAGTCAATCATTTAATTCAACCAAAAGAAAATGGCAAATTTAGATTTAAGCAAGTACGGTATTACTGGTACTACTGAAATCCTGCACAATCCGTCATACGACGTATTGTTCGCAGAAGAAACCA
>ERZ1673693.2410-NODE-2410-length-10644-cov-8.428652_pt1 | contig 10644 bp, 8 predicted proteins | sample MGYA00580223_ERZ1673693 | MGnify/ENA primary metagenome ERZ1673693 (study PRJEB41218, sample SAMN15661741) | gut metagenome | host: Homo sapiens | place: Canada: London | collected 2015-08-20/2019-03-30 | study: EMG produced TPA metagenomics assembly of...
CTCTCTCTCTCTCATGGCTACGCGCGTCAATATACAAAATATTCCTTAAATACCAATCACTTACGGAGAGTCCGTTTTCCGGAATATCTCTCCTTTCCACGTTATTATCCGAACCTTTACATGCCGCCCTCACCAATCGGGGGCGCGTATCGTCATATCCGTCGGCGGTGTATGCCGGAGCATGGAACAACAATGCCCGCATACGCCGCCGATATGCTTTTTTATTAACCCGTAACAACAAATCTTATCAAATATGACAGTGATAAAACGAATATTATTGACGGTCTTTCTTGCCGTTACAGGATTGTCGCTTTCGGCACAGGAGAAGCCGGACTCCACTGCCTACCGTTTCCGGTTCGTGGCAGAGAACGATATGTTCTTCTCCCCGTGGAGCGGCAACGGACAGGAACTTGAGCGGTTGCTTGCAGCCATCGACGAACACCGCCCCGCCATCGAAGCCGGACAAATGTATCTTTTAGTGACAAGCTACGCTACGGACGGCAACGAAGAACAGACTGCGGCGCAAGTGGCAAAGACACGCCGCAATCGTGTGAAGTCGGAACTGATTGTGCGCGGCAAGATAAAAGAGTCGAACTTCGTCACCGACCAGTTGTTTGACGAAGCCTATACGGACGGGAACGGAAAATCCCTGCACAACATGGTCATCGTCACCCTCCCTGCCTCTGTTGAGAAAGTGGCGGAGATAGCCGGTGCGGAAGCCGCCGCCAGAGTGGAAGCCTATAACAAAGAGGTGTCTGGCGAGGCGGAGCGCGAACGTATGGCAGCGAAAGAGCAGGCAAAAGCGGAACAGACTGCCAAGGAAAAGGCAGAACAGGAGCGTATCGCTGCAGAGCAGGCAGCCCGAGAGAAAGCCGAGGCGGAACGGATGGAGCGTGAACGCATGGCAGCGGAACAAGTCGAAAAAGAGCGTCTGGAAGCGGAGGAACAAGCCCGCCTGCAAGCTGAAGAAACGGCAATAGCCACCCCGTATCATTTTGCCTTGCGTGCCAACCTCCTGCGTTGGGCAACCCTCACTCCCGATTTGGGTATCGAGTGGCGCATCAACCGCCATGTGGGTATTGCCGTGAACGGTACGTGGGCTTCATGGAGCTGGGACGACAAGAACCGCCGCTATGCCCTTTGGGAAGTGGCCCCCGAAGTGCGATGGTATCTCGGCAAGGAGAAACGGGGCTATATCGGTGCGATGTACAAGGCCGGGCAGTTCAACTACAAGCTGTCCGAAACAGGCCGTCAGGGCGACCTCATGGGCGGTGGTATCGTCGGAGGTTATCAGCTGAAACTCAACAATGCCCTTTCTCTTGATTTCAACCTCGGCATCGGCTATATCCATGCCGACTATGACAAGTATGTGGTCATCAACGGCGTGAGGGTAAGGCGCGGCAGCGGAACAAAGAACTGGTGGGGTCCTGTTTCGGCGGGTGTCACCCTGGTGTGGAACATCTTTTAGCGGAAAGGAGGAACAATGAATACAACGATAATCATACGACAGATAAAGGAATATACGGGAGCATACGGAAAGGCTTATACCTTATTATATCTAATAGGTGCGGTGGCCATACTGACCTCGTGCGTGAAGGACGACCTCTATGACACGCCGCACCCCGACCGTGGGGCGGTGGTCGTAACCACAGACTGGAGCGGAAAGAGCACCGAGGCGGACATACCGCAGGCATACACACTGCGCATCGGCGGGAGGGAACAGAACGTGAGTGCGGCGACCAACGTGTTCGACGCGCTGCTCGCGCCCGGTGGCTACGGCCTGACGGTGTACAACTCCCCGGAGGGGATTAGTATCGACGGAAACAAGGCAACGGTGAATCCGGTGGATCTGACGGGTGTAATAGAGCCGCACCCCGGCTACCTCTTCGCCTCGCACCAGGACATCAGCGTCGTGGCGGATGACACCCTGCACGTCACCGCCCCGATGAGACAATACGTGCGCAGGCTCGACATCGAACTGACCGCCACGGAAGGCGACTACAGCCGTGTACAGTCGGCTACGGCAACGCTCTCCGGCGTGGCTTCGGCAGCGGATATGGCAACAGGCGACCGGAGTGCAGCGGCACAAGTAACAAACGCTTTCAGGCAGGACGGCAACAAGTTCACAATCTTTTTCCGACTGCTCGGCATCGTCCCGACGGAAACGCATACGCTGACGGTGGACATCACTTTCAACAACGGTGACACGCAGCGGGTAGTGAGCGACCTTACCGAGGCCATAAGGGACTTCAATAACGGCACCAAACCGGTTAAACTCACGGGTAATCTGCTTTTGCCCGTAGAGGCCGGGGTAACGGGCGCAACCATCACGGGCTGGAACGAGGTAGAAAGCGGCAATGGGGATGCTAACTGACGATAAATATTTTAATCAAAAAAACAAGATTATGACAATGAACATGAGGTTTTTCATTATTGCAGCAGCAGCAACGCTATTGGCTGCGTGTACACAAGAGAACGAGGTACAGAACAATCCGGTGGAAGCACGAATCACGGCAGGCGTGAGCGGGCCGAAGACCCGTGCTGTGGACAACGGGTGGAACGCCGACCGAATCGGCGTGATGGTGGTGGATGCCCCTGGCACGACCACGACCATGGGCGGCAAGTACAAGAACGTGGGATACGCGACCACGAGTACCGGCACCAACGCGGACTTCACCCCGATGACGGCGGGTGGCGGCATCTTCTTCGAGGATGCTTTCCTCGAGTTTACTTTTGCCGCCTACGCGCCTTACGCATCGGGCGCAAACGCCTCCACCCTGCCTGGTACAGACGGGAAGATTACGGTAAATACAAGCAACCAGCCCACGACCACGGAACAGGAGAAGGTGGACTACATCCATGCCACGGGAGCCAAGGCCGATAAAGACAGCCCGACCGTCAGCTTCACGGACAACACCGCCGCGGGCGGCAGCGACTGCTCCTTCAAGCACAAGATGGCCCGTCTTATCCTCAAGGTGCAGGTGTCGAACACCGACGGTTTCGACGACACTGCCGTGCTGGAATTCGCCGACTACAAGCTGGGCGGCCTGGTTCACGAGGGAACGTTCGATGTGAAGACCGGTACCGCCGCGACCGCGGGCAGCGTTGTGAGCGACTGGATGTTACGCCAGTGCACCGGTGCCCCGAAGACGGCCACGGACAAGTGCGTGGCAACCTTTGACGCCGCCACGGGCGTGATGACTTTCACCATGATCCTGCTCCCGCAGACACTCGCCAACGCTTTGGTGCTTGAGATATCTCCCGATGACGAGGAATACCAGAGCTACTCCAACAAGGACATGATCAAACCCGCGTTGGAGGCCGGTTATTCTTATACCTACACCATCACGGTGAAGAAGACGGGGCTGACCCTTAGCGGAAGCACCATCGAAAACTGGAACGACGGTGGTAGCCATGCGGGTGATGCAAAAATGTAGTGTGTCTGAAAGCCACTGCCGTGCATCAGGCGTAAGACGGAGGCACGCCATATATAATAAATGGTGCGGCAGCCCGCGTCGCAACGGGCAGTGGCACAAAACGAAATAAATAAAGACAATATGAAAATAATAAGGAACATAGCGAGAAGGCCGTGGCCGCGCATCGGCGGCTGGTTGCCGGTTATGATGCTCATCTGTGGGGTGCTCGCTTCCTGTAGCAGTGAGGATGAAAGCACCGCGCCCCTGCCCGACGGCAAGTACCCGCTGCAACTGACGGCGGAGGTGGCGCAGCCGCAGACCCGCGCCGGAGGTAAGGATGCGTGGACGGGCGGCGAGGAGATTAGAGTGTCACTGGAAGGCGTGTTTGGTAACAAAACATACGTGATGGACGCATCGGGCAATGCAAGCCCGAAGGATGCCGATAATGCCTTCTATTGGAAGAACACCGATGAAGCCCGCGTCAGTGCATGGACCCCGGACATAGAATCGGAAACGGATATTTCCGACCAAAGTGGCGGGTACGCCGCTTTCGATGTCCTGTACGCCAGTGCCATAGGGCGTTATGACCAAGCCATAAATCTCCGTTTCATCCACCGCATGGCGAAAATCGAAGTAATTCTCAAAGCTGGCGAAGGCATTACGGAAGAGGAGTTGGAGGGTGCAACCGTCACCATTTTCGGAGACCCGCTAACGCACTCAACCGCCGGCTTGGTATCACCGGGTGACCAATCGGACGGCGAGATAAAGCCCTATTACGATGCCGCAACGAAGAAATACGAGGCGTTAGTGCCGCCGCAGGATATGACGGGCAAGCCGCTCATCCGAATCAGCATAGGCAGCAATGACTTTACCTACACTCCCGAAACAGAAGCTGCCGGCAAATTTGGGTTTTTCGGTGGCAAGCGGTATGCCTACACCATCACCGTGAAAGCCAGTGGCATAGAGGTGACCGCAGCCAAGGGCGGAACGTGGAACGCCGGCGGCAGCGAGAATGTGGGCGTGACCATCACCTATGACGGCACGGAAACAGAACCGAAAATCGGCGACTATTACTACTCCGACGGCACCTGGAGCGACGGTGGCCTGCGCAAGCTCTATGCCGACGGCACGATGGAGTGGGCAGAGACCAAGCCGCAGCCGGAGAACGGTAAGAACGTTATCGCCATCGTGTTCCATGCCGGTCATCACGAAAACGATGCCTCCGATTACTCCGCCACCGGTATCGGTCAGCAGAAGTGCCACGGCTATGCCGTTGCCTTGCAGGATGCCACAAACGGTTATTGTCAGTGGGGCGTTTACGGAACCGAGTTGGGTTGCTGCCCCACGGATGGAAGCGGAAAAAAACAGAACAATTACTCTGCACCTGACATCGACTGGAGCGGCTACGCCTGGACACAGAAAATCATCACCGCTGCCGGCGGCAAGGACAAGTTGAATGCCACCGAAGATTCCGGTTATCCTGCCACCTACTATGCCGTTGTGGATTATGCGCACAAAGTCCCGTCCCCTGCCAACAGCACCGGCTGGTTTTTGCCCTCCATCGGCCAGATGTGGAATGTTTATCAAAACCGCGCTTCTTTGTTTGAAGGCAAGACAGTGGTATCAGGCTTAAAGTCTGACTGGTACTGGTCCTCCTCGGAGTTCTACTACGTTCCGGCGGACTACGCTCTTTGTGTGGATGTGCGCAACGGCCGCGTGCTCTTCAGCAATAAGCGCGACAGATTTAGTTACGTGCGTTCGGTCTTGGCTTTCTGACCTATTTACCTATTCAGCCTATTTATCTATTATGCGGCGTAGCCGCTCGTTGATAAAGGCTGAATACCCGCGAAGCGGGTCGGATTTACAAACGGAATTGTGGCAACGGCCGCTTGCAGTCTTTGCCCCGCAAGGAAGATAAAAACAAGTAACGTAAAGTTAAAATAAAAAGTGTGACAATGAAACGAAATATCCTACATACCCTTTGGGCGGCGGCACTGCTGCTGACCGGCTGCACGCAGGAGGAGCTTCCCCTGCCCGGTGCTGACAATGCCGCACCGCTCGCCATCACCATCACCGACGGCGGCTATGCCCTGACAACTTCGGCTGACGGCTCGCAGAAAGCCGCTACCCGTGCTACCGAGGACGGTTACCGTACCGAGTTTACCGCCAGTGACGCCTGCGGACTCTACCTTGTGCGCAATGGGGCGATAGTCTATGACAATGTGAAACTCACCGCCACAGCAGGCACGAACGGCAGTCTTACCTGGCAACCCGAAGCGGGCGTAACCCTTGCCGGCGGAATGGCGGGCGAGAAGTATTTCCTCTACTATCCCTATCAAGAGACAGCGAAGATGGCGGGCAAGGTAAATGCCACCGACACCACGAGCGATGGCGATTTCTTCGCCACGCTTATCAATGACTGGCAGCCGGAAGCTGATCAGAGCGACTACACGCAAGGCTACACAGCCTCCGACCTCATGACCGCCACGGGCTCGGGAAGCAAAGCCGACGGCAAGCTCTCGCTCTCATTCTCCATGACCCACCGCATGGCACTCGCCGTAGTCGAAATGCCCAAGACGGTGTATAAGTTCACCGACACCTCCATTCCCGACTATGTGATTGCTACTACAGCCGATTTCAGTGGAGAGGCCAAGCCCTGCCGCAATACGGACGGCACATACCGCTACTTCGTCCGTCCCGGACAAGGCAATACCGTAACCCTCACCGGCAGCTATGCCGACGGCAAGAAGGAGTTTTTCATCACCCCGAACAATATCAGCGTAAGCTCATACAAGACCTATAAGGTGGACGGAGCACCGACGATTGACAAAGATCACAATTTGCAAGTAGGGGACTACCTCCTTGCCGACGGCAATATTGTAGGCAAAGACGAAACTTTGACCGAAGAACAGAAAGCAAGCGTTATCGCCATCGTGTTCCATGCCGGTCATCACGAAAACGATGCCTCCGATTACTCCGCCACCGGTATCGGTCAGCAGAAGTGCCACGGCTATGCCGTTGCCTTGCAGGATGCCACAAACGGTTATTGTCAGTGGGGCGTTTACGGAACCGAGTTGGGTTGCTGCCCCACGGATGGAAGCGGAAAAAAACAGAACAATTACTCTGCACCTGACATCGACTGGAGCGGCTACGCCTGGACACAGAAAATCATCACCGCTGCCGGCGGCAAGGACAAGTTGAATGCCACCGAAGATTCCGGTTATCCTGCCACCTACTATGCCGTTGTGGATTATGCGCACAAAGTCCCGTCCCCTGCCAACAGCACCGGCTGGTTTTTGCCCTCCATCGGCCAGATGTGGAATGTTTATCAAAACCGCGCTTCTTTGTTTGAAGGCAAGACAGTGGTATCAGGCTTAAAGTCTGACTGGTACTGGTCCTCCTCGGAGTTCTGCGACCTTCCGGCGAGCGGCGCTCTTTATGTGAGTGTGAGCGGCGGCAACGTGTACAACTACAGTAAGGACGACAGGAATAGTTACGTGCGTCCGGTCTTGGCTTTCTGACCTATTTACCTATTCAATCTATTTATCTATTTGCGGCGTAGCCGCTCGTTGATAAAGGCTGAATACCCGCGAAGCGGGTCGGAAAAATTTTTGAAAAATCGAGTTATGGCATTATCCGAAGAATTACCCCTATACCGCGACACTTACCGGTTGTTGAACAACCTGTTGATCCTGACGCAGGATTTTCCGCGCTTCTTCCGCTACAGTATGGGCAGCCGTATGGTGGATTTGACTTTGGATATGCTTTCTCTGATTTACAAGGCGAACAGCAGCTATGAAAAAGTGGGCGTATTGACCGAATTTCTCGACCGTTACCGCATGTTGCAGATGCTTTTCCGCGTATGTGTGGAGCAGAAGGTCATTACCGAGCGCAAATACGCCTCGTTCGGGCTGCTGTTGGAGAAGATAGGCAAGCAGGCTACGAGCTGGAAACAATATAACGAACGCGGAATGAAGAAACAGGAAGATAAAAGGCAATGATTTATCAGTCGGGATTCGGGCGGTCAAGGCTTCCCGAAGCGAACTGTTTATTATTGAAAAAGGGTTGTCGGCAGGCTTTCCTCGTGCAGGGAGGCTCGCAAAGACAAAAACAGACAACATTTACTGGTCCTCCTCGGAGTTCTACAACAATCCGGCGAACAACGCTCTTTATGTGAATGTGAACAACGGCAACGTGAACAACAACAATAAGAACAACAGAAATAGTTACGTGCGTCCGGTCTTGGCTTTTTCAATAAAAACTTTACGATAAACAAAATGGTATAGCGATATGGAGTTGCAACAAAGTCTTTTTACAGATGAGGAACTCGGAGGCATTCCGTTGGAGGATGTCTTCGAGGCGTATTTCGAGTGCCGTAAAAAGAAACGCAATACCTGCAATGCCCTTGCCTTCGAGAGCGATTACGAACGCAGGTGTGTGGAACTGTAGCGGGAAATCAATGCCGGCACATACCGCCCTTCGCGTTCCATCGCTTTCATTATCAACAAACCCGTGAAACGGGAGATTTTCGCCGCCGACTTCCGCGACCGTGTTGTACACCACCTCATAGCCCACAGGCTCGTTCCGCTTTTGGAAGAGAAGTTCATCGATGACAGTTACAGTACCCGCAAGGGAAAGGGTACGCTCTACGGCATAGAACGGGTGGAAGAACATATCCGGCTCTGCTCCGAGAACTACACGCGGGATTGCTATATCCTGAAAATAGACATCCGTTCGTTCTTCATGAAAATATCGAAGAGGCGGCTGTATGACCTGACCGAAGAACTCTTGCACGAACGCTACGGGGGAAACGACCTGGCGATACTGCTCTATCTGCTCCGTGAGACGATATTCAACCGTCCGGAAAAGAACTGCATCCGCAAGACGCCTCCCCAAAGCTGGCGCGGATTGCCCAAAGACAAGAGCCTGTTCCATTCCGACGGCTCGTGCGGACTGCCTATCGGCAACCTGACAAGCCAGTTGCTCGCCCTTAACTTCCTGGACGGACTGGACCATCTCATCAGCGAAGAATGGGGCGTGAAGCACTACGGCAGGTATGTGGACGACATGGTGCTTGTCCATCCCTCGAAAGAGCACCTGATAGAGGTGAAAGCGAAAATTGCCGGCTGGCTCTCCGAACACGGGCTGTCGCTGCACCCGCGCAAGATCTATCTGCAACATTACACGAAAGGTGTCCTGTTTATCGGAGGGATGATACTTCCGGGGCGGAAATACCTGAGCAACCGCACAGTCGGCTTCTGCTACGATGCCATCGACCGCCTGAACCGCTTGGCGGCAGGCTCGCCCGATTACGTGAAAACCCACGGGGAGGAGTTTGTCAGTACGATAAACTCCTATTTGGGAATGATGCGGCATTTTTCCTCCTACAACCTGCGGTGCAAGGTCATGAGCCGTATCGGTAAGGAATGGTGGCAGGTCATCTATTTTGCCGGACACTTGGAGAAAGTCGTGTTGAAAAAACGGTACAGACAGATTGAATGCAAAAAAGAGGAGATTTGTAATGAAATCAAAGAACTGAGGAGGACTGTATGACAGAACGCGAATTGATACAACAACAGCAGGAACTCGGCGACAGCCGTTTCCTCGTGACCCGGTCGGGCAAGTTTTTCTCCGCCTACGGTTGCGGGGCTTTCGCCTTGGCACGCGCCACAGGCTACCGTGTCATGCACCGGCAGCGTAAAGGCGGAAATTTTGTGCTGACCACAGGATTCCCGGAAAGCCATGTAGGGAAAGTGATGGAACAGATAATAGCCGCCGGAGGGAAAATCGACCGGCAGGACGACGGTTCTTTCGTCTTTTCCGGCATAGACGGCAGCGAAGCGGAGGCGTTGGTCTCCATCCCCGAAAAAACGGAGGGCGGGCAAGACCGCAAGGGCAGCAAAAGTTCGTATGACAACAGCCTGCAGGCTATGATACTCTCGTTCGACCTCTCTCGCTCCACCCCTATGGATGCCATGAACTTTATAGACCTGCTGCAAAAGAGGATTTACGATACAGATGTTTAATATGACCTTGTTATATATGAACAGAAACATACCCCTGCAAGCTAAAATCCTCTTCGGCTATATGATGTTAATGGCGGTCATCATCAGCATGGCCGCTATTCTTTTCCATGAACACGCACGCCTTCGGAAAATCGAGGCCGACACCTACGAAATCAGACAGGCACGCCGTGACATATCCGAGATACACCGCAACATCACGGTACTCGCCTCATTGGGCGAGAGCGTCATCGCTTGGGAGGATGAGGACTACCATGCCTACCAAACGAGACGGCTGAGGGTGGACAGCCTGCTGCAAATGCTGCAAACGAACCATAGCTACATATTCGGTCTGTCGCAGATAGATACCCTGCAACAGTTGTTGGCGGACAAGGAGACACACCTGCACCAAATCATGCAGGTGTTCCACCAGCAGGACAAAGCCGACAGCCTGCTGGTGAACCATCTGCCAGAAGCTGCAAGGCAAGCGACACAGACCCGTACCGTCGTGCAGAAGAAGAAAGGCATAGCCGGATGGTTCGGCGGCAAGGAAACGGTGCAAGTGCCCGCCTCGTCCGACAAGCTCCGCTCGCTGAACGAACAGCTTATCGCCCTGCAAGCGGAGCGGATACGCAACATGGAGAATTACACCGACAGCCTGCGCATCCGCAACAGGGAACTGAACCGCAAACTGTTCGCCCTGCTCGGTAACATCAGCGACCATGCACAAGCCGCCTTCCGGGACAGGGAAGAGCAGATAGCCCAAGCGCACCAACGCTCCACCTCCATCATCACCGGGCTGATCATCGCCGCCATCCTCCTGCTGGTGTTCTCGTACCTGATTATCCAGAAACATCTGAAACGGGATTCGCTGCTCAGGAAAAAGATGGAGGGTGTCATTGACCGGAATAATGAACTGCTGGAAACGCGTAAAAACGTCATACTTACTATCTCGCATGACATACGCGGCCCCCTGAACATCATTTACGGATATGTCGAACTGGCAAAAGATACCCGGGACAGGAAACGCAGGAATCACCATTTGGAAAATATCGAAACGGAGTGCAAACATATCCTGCACCTGCTGAACAATCTGCTGGACGTGTACCGCCTGAACGAGTCCAAGGAAACCTGCAACAATGTACCGTTCAACCTTAATGATCTGTTGGAACGTATTGTGACCGGATTTTCACATATTGCCAATAATAAGGGAATCATATTCCACC
>ERZ1673693.2411-NODE-2411-length-10638-cov-3.745346_pt1 | contig 10638 bp, 10 predicted proteins | sample MGYA00580223_ERZ1673693 | MGnify/ENA primary metagenome ERZ1673693 (study PRJEB41218, sample SAMN15661741) | gut metagenome | host: Homo sapiens | place: Canada: London | collected 2015-08-20/2019-03-30 | study: EMG produced TPA metagenomics assembly of...
TATCACACTAACTAACGGATGCAAAGTTTCGATCCCCATACGAGAATTATACTGATCGACCGTCTCTATCTTTAAGATATTATCTTTCATAGCTTTGCTGTTTTGGATTAATGCAAAGTTAACACTTTTATCGATACTATAATCTGTACTTTTTCAAATCCGTAATAATGGTACAAATACCTGTAATTCATCTACAAATCAATATAAATAACCAATATAATTTTGCAATGTAGATAACAAAAAAACAAAATCAATTATGGACACAAAAATGAATTTTGATATGTATGTCCCGACACATACCTTATTCGGTGCAGGAATGTTAAACCATTTGCATTCTCAGAAAATGCCGGGGAAAAAAGCTTTACTCATAATATCTAACGGCAAATCAACTAAAATAAACGGGTACCTAGAACGTACAGAAGAACAACTTCAAAAAGCCGGAGTAGAATTTACTATATTTGACCAGATTGAAGCAAATCCTTTAAAATCTACGGTCATGGCAGGAGGAAATGCTGCCCGAACAAATGGATGTGATTTTATTGTAGCTTTGGGAGGAGGTAGTGTCATGGACGCTTCAAAAGCTATCGCTGTTATGGCTACTAATGACGGAGATTATTGGGATTATATTCCTTCAGGAAGCGGAAAAGGTAAGATTATAACCAATGTACCATTACCTATTATCGCCATCACGACAACCGCAGGAACAGGATCGGAAACCGACCCCGGCTGCGTCATCACGAATGAAACAACTCATGAGAAGACAGGCTTTGTACATCCTGCTTTATTTCCCGTTCTCGCAATTGTCGATCCTGAACTAATGCTATCCGTTCCTCCGAAGTTTTCTGCCTATCAAGGATTTGATGCATTATTTCACAGCATAGAAGCATACGTATCGAACGGTGCAAATCTAATGAGCGACATGTATGCTTTAACTGCAATAGAAAATGTGTCTCTCAATCTGCCGAAGACAATAAAAAACGGGAACGATATAGAAGCCCGCACAAAAGTTGCATTCGGCAATACTCTTTCCGGATCTGTAATGTGCGTAGGCCGGTGTAACAGCGAACACTCTCTGGAACATGCCATGTCTGCTTATCACCAGGAACTTCCTCACGGAGCCGGGCTAATCATGATAAGCAAAGCTTACTTTACCCACCTTATTAAACAACACGTATGCGATGATCGTTTTATAAAGATGGCAAAGGTCATGGGTATGAAAAACGCAACAGAACCAATGGATTTTATAGCTGCTCTTACAAAGCTTCAGGAAGATTGCGGCGTAGCCGATCTCAAAATGTCCGATTATGGTATTACCCCCGATGAATTTGAAAAATTCGCCATCAATGCTAAAGATACCATGGGTTTTCTCTTCTCTTGTGATCGTATCCCGCTAAGTAATGAGGATTGTATAAATATTTATGCAGCATCTTACAAATAAATAATTTTAATAGCAAAAGGAAGAAACAAATAGAAAAAGGGAGTATTCTCTCAATGTCTAAACATAAAAAATTATGAAAACTCTGCATTCTATACTTATTTTTATCCTTATGATATCAACTACCTTTAATTCTTCGGCACAAAATAACGATTCAAAAATTTTAGTAGCCTACTATTCTTATAGCGGGAATACCAAAGCTGTTGCCGAACAGATACAAAAAGGTACTGATGGTGATTTATTTGAAATTCAACCTATAAAACCCTATTCCAAAAACTATCAAGAAGTTGTCGATCAAGCTAAAAAAGAAATCAACGACAACTATAAACCCGCTCTAAAAACTAAAGTAAAAGATATCGATAAATACGATGTCATTTTTGTCGGTTCACCTTGCTGGTGGGCTACAATAGCACCTCCGATAGCGACATTTTTATCAAGTTATAATCTCTCAGGAAAAACAGTCATTCCGTTTATGACTCATGAAGGAAGCCGCATGGGGCATTCAGAAAACGACATAAAGGCTCTTTGTCCGAAATCGAATGTTTTAAAGGGGCTTCCGATACGAGGTAGTCAGGTAAAACAAGCTGAAGAAGATGTTATGAAATGGTTAGAAAAAATAGAAATGCTAAAAAAATAAGAAATCATGCAAAAAGTAAAATTAAATAACGGCATAGAGATGCCGATCTTAGGTTATGGAGTTTATCTGGTCACTCCTGAAGAATGCGAACGTTGTGTACTCGATGCCATCAGTGTAGGTTACCGTAGCATAGACACAGCACAAGCATATTATAATGAAGAAGGTGTGGGTGCAGCCATTACGAAATGCGGTGTTCCTCGCAGCGAATTATTCATCACTACCAAAGTCTGGATCAGCAATGCAGGAGAAGGTAAAGCAGCAGCCAGTATCGATGAGTCTTTACGAAAATTACGTACCGACTATATCGACCTGTTACTCATTCACCAACCCTTCGGAGATTATTACGGAACATACCGGGCTATGGAAAAAGCTGTAAAAGCCGGGAAAGCAAGAAGTATTGGTTTGAGTAACTTTTATCCCGACCGTTTCGTAGACTTAGCAGAAAATGTCGATATAAAGCCTGCGGTAAATCAATTACGGACAAACGTATTCAGTGCGGAGATAGAGATGAACAAATACGATACCCATATTATGGCATGGGCTCCGCTCACACAGGCAAATAAAACTCTGTTCGACAACCCTACTATCGCAAAAATTGCTGAGAATCACAACAAAACAGCTACACAAGTAGCCTTGCGCTACCTCATTCAACGAAATATTATCGCTATTCCCAAGTCTACTCATATAGAACGGATGAAGCAGAATTTGGATGTATTTGATTTCTCCCTTACCGATGCAGAAATGGAAGCTATTCGCCCGCTCGATCAAGAAGCAGATTTCCAATGGTCACATCGTAATCCCGAGCTGGTACGTTTTTTGCTGAATTATGATAAACAATTCAATCCCAAAAACAAGTAAATAACCTGTTACATTGAAATATGAAAAATATATTGATAGTATCGGGACACCCTGATTTAAATAATTCATTCGCAAATAAAAATATATTGGAAGAACTGAACAGTCTGTTACCTGAAGCAGAGTTTGCTTATTTAGACAAATTATATCCGGATTTCCGTATAGATATAGAAACAGAACAAAAACGGCTGCTTCGTGCAGATATTATCGTCTTCCAATTTCCTCTATTCTGGTATAGTGCTCCTTCTCTACTGCATCGTTGGATAGAACAAACGTTTGTACACGGTTTTTCTCACGGGCGAACAGGAGACAAGTTGAAAGGCAAACAGTTAATACTTTCTTTCACTTCCGGTGCTCCAGAGGAAATGTATTGTTACGGCGGATTACAAAATTATCCTATCGAAGATTTTCTTCCGCCCTATAAACAGCTGGCCAATCTATGCGGATTGCAATGGGAAGGCTATATATATAGCGGAGGCCTCTCTTACGCTAACCGTCATGATGAGGAGATTCTGAGACAAATGAAAGACAAAGCCATTAATCACGCTTATTCATTGGTCGAGAAAATAAAAAACTTAGAAAATCTTTAAATTTTCGATTAAGAAATTATTATTTTCAAAACAAAGCCGAGCGAAATTCAGACTCTTTATTCCTAATATAGGGGACATTATAGGCAACAAGATGTTGTCTATAATGTTTTCAAAATTACATCCAAGAAATCAGATTCTGTTTTTTCAAAATCGATTTTCCAACATCATCTATTGACGGATTAAAAAAAATTATATTTATTTGCCACACTCAAAAATAACCGTCAAAATAACCCTTAAATAAAAAATGAAATACTCCTATCTGCTCTTAGATTTGGACGGGACTGTTACCGATTCAATGACTGGCATTACCCGATCGGTACAATATGCTCTGAAACATTTTGGAATTGAAATAAAAGAATTAAGCTTGCTGCAACCGTTCATTGGTCCACCTCTCAAAGATTCTTTTAAAGAATTCTATCATTTTACAGAAGAGCAAGCAATTCTCGCTACATCAAAATATCATGAATATTTTTCTTCAAAAGGAATATTCGAAAACACAGTTTATCCGGGAATAAAAGATTTCTTACAGAAACAGAAAAAGGAAAACAAGCAAATATTATTAGCAACGTCTAAACCGGAGATTTTAGCCAAACAGATACTCGATCATTTTGAACTATCATTCTATTTTGATTTTATAGGAGGCGCGACTTTTGATGACAGCCGATCTTCCAAGAAAGACGTCATTAACTACGTATTAGAAAACTGCCAACTCAAAAACAAATTAGATAAATGTATCATGATCGGAGACCGGAAACACGATATAGAAGGAGCTAAGGCAAATCATATTTCTTCAGTAGGAGTATTATATGGATATGGTAGTCAAGAAGAACTTTTACAGGCCAAAGCCGATTATATAGTCAAAGATTTAAAGGAACTGCAAACAGTACTTATCTAAGAGCCTGTCTAAATTTTCCGATAAAAAAATATTATCAGGTCATTTTTGCGCTTTCTTCCGGTCTGTTTTCCCGTTTTCCCTCGTCAAATAGCCCGCTATCATCCTCCTGAAAACAGAAAAATATCCTCGAAAGAAACACTCAAATCTGACCCGATCAAAATTTACGACAGGCTCTAAAAGTGAAAACTCAAAGAACCTTGCCCAAAATTTTCATAATGCATCAAGGCTTTTTTACTCCTTTATATATCAACACCCCTAATACTAAAATACCCAAAGCTATAAAACCCCAAGAAAGCTCTTTACTATATTCTGCTACTTTACTCATTAATTGATCTTGAGGAACGACCGATTCGAGATAATATCCTATTGCTGCCAATATGATATTCCAAAGACCTGCCCCTAATGTCGTATAAATCAAGAATGTAGATAACTTCATACGTGCAAGCCCGGCAGGTATAGAAATCAGCTGTCTGACTGCAGGAACTAAACGTCCTACAAAAGTCGATATACGACCGTTATCATCAAAAAACTTTTCGGCTTTCATAACGGATGCCTCATCGATCAAACACATATGTCCGATACGGCTCGACGCAAATTTATATATTAAAGGGCGTCCTATCCACATCGCTAAATAATAATTCACCAAAGCTCCGATATTTGCTCCTAATGTTGCAAACAAAACCACCAGATAAATATTCAGTTCACCGGCAGCCGCCTTGTATGCAGCAGGTGGAACTACAATCTCCGAAGGAAAAGGGATAAACGAACTTTCTATAGCCATTAATAAAGTAATAGTCCAATAATTCAAATGGTCTAAACACCACTGTATAAAAGCCAATGACTCCATATATTATCTTTTAATTATTTTGCAAAGATAACCAGCGAATTAGCCATTCATGTTTCATTCATAATGCATTTATATTACATTTTTATTACAAAAACACACGTTACTTATTGCAGTTAGCAGCATACAATCCATCTATAATACCATCAGCCAGTCCGATCACAGGCACATAAATGTATTCAGAATGGAAAATTTCTGCTATCGTCAGAAATATTTCGGATGCCGGAACAATAACATCTGCCCGATCAGGTTTCAAATTAAATACTTGCATACGTTCTTCGAATGAAAGCAACTTAAGTTTCTCATAAAGAGACTTCAATACTGTAACCGATATGCGTTGGCGTTTCTTATCGGTTTTCTCTGCCAAACGATACAATTTATTAATATTCCCTCCCGAACCGATAATATTAGTTCCGAGATAGTTTTCCGACAATGTTTTCATATCGGCTTCGAGACGTTTCCACTCTCCAAAATCTACCGCATCATTCAACATGCGTACCGTTCCTATATTATAAGATTTGGAACAGACCAACTCACCCTTTACCAATAAATTGACCTCTGTACTTCCGCCGCCAACATCCACATACATATAATTCCCGTGCCGGTCTTCCATACACTCTATATGGTTATTATAGACCATACGGGCTTCTTCCTGTCCCGTAATAATCTCAATTTTAATTCCGGTTTTTTTCTCTATCATTTTAATAATATCTTTCCCGTTGACAGCATCCCGCATTGCAGAAGTTGCGCAGGCTCGATAGTCCGCGACATCATATATCTTCATTAAATGGCGATACGATTTCATCAACCGAATCATATTCTTTTCTTTCTTTTCAGAGATACGTCCTTTAGAAAAGACATCGAATCCTAAACGAAGAGGTACACGAAGCAACAATACTTTTGAGAATTTTTTTTCGGAATTTTCGTTTATATGCTTAATAAGCAATCGCACCGCATTAGAACCTATATCGATAGCAGCATAATTCATTTCAGACCGCTTATTTTTACTCCTATTTTCTTTATTCATTTTTGATTTTCTTCTAAATAATAATCATACAATGCACTTTGGGAACGAAATGAGACATCACTGTCCGTAGTCCATGAACAATTTTTACCAGAACCATCTACCACACGCCCTTGCAAAGTATCTCTCAATCCATAATCGATAATTTTTTTCATTTCTTCCTTTATAGCTTGATCATATACCGGCGTTATTACTTCTATACGGTTATCCAAGTTACGGGGCATCCAATCAGCTGAACCGAGAAAAACTTTTTCTTTCCCTCCTGCAGCAAAAACAAATATACGTGAATGTTCTAAATAACGGTCGATAATACCGTTAATATGTATATTATCACTTATCCCCGACACTCCTGTAATAAGAGAACAATTCCCTCGTACAAGCATATCTATCGGCACTCCGTTTTGCGAGGCCTCGTATAATTTATTCACGATAACAGGATCTGTTACATGATTTATCTTCACCTTAATGTACGCCGGTTTTCCAGCTTTTTTATTCTTTATCTCGTCATTAATAAGTGACAAAAACTTTCGCTTCATTTCATTCGGTGAGACCAATAATTCTTTAAAACGAACAGGCATATAGGGGTATTCGATAAAATCGAATACGGAATTAACATCTTTCACGATACGTGGAGCCGAAGTCATCAACATACAATCAGTGTAAGACCGAGCATTGCCTTCATGAAAATTACCGGTACTGATACAGGCAATATCCGCTCCCGTTTTCGTTGAAATATGGGCAATTTTTGAATGTACTTTCAAACCCTCCACTCCAAAAATCACTTTGATTCCTGCATCCTGCATCTTTTTCGACCATCCGATATTAGAAGCCTCATCAAAACGCGCAAGCAACTCGATAACAACTGTTACTTTTTTCCCATTACGAGCAGCGCCGATCAAAGCTTTTACCACTTTCGACTCTTTAGCTAAACGATAAAGAGTTATTTTGATACCTTTTACCTGTTTATTTACCGCAGCTTCTTGCAATATCCGTATAAAAGAATCAAAATTATGATAAGGAACATGTATAAAACGATCTTTTTTACGAATTTCATCAAAAATACTTCCGGAAACAGAAAGTTCCTTCTTCAATATAGGAGGCCACAAAGGATATTTCAGATCTTTACGCCCGCAATCCGGGAAGTGCATCAAATCTTTATGATTCTGATAACGTCCACCTCCCAAAACAGTATCGAGACTGTCAAGATTTAATTTTTTCAATACCCTTTTCAAAAGATCTTTAGGCATCTCCATATCATAAACGACACGCAAAGGCTCTCCTTTTTTACGACTTTTGATTCCTTTGGATATTTTCTGAAGCATTCCGTTACGCAAATCGTTATCGATTTCCATCTCAGCATCACGAGTAAATTTAAAAGAGTACGCTTCAAAACGGACATAATCCAATCCATTAAAAATCAAAGATAAACAGCACCTGACTACATCATCGAGATACATCAAAAAACTTTTCCCGTCTTTATCGGGTAACCGTACAAAACGCCCACAAACAGAAACCGGAAGTTCAAGCAATGCATATTCCGAAGTAGCGTTCGTATTCTCTTTCGACAATTTTACAGCCAAATATATGTCTTCATCAGTCTCACTGTCAAGTTGCTTTATTGCCGAAAACCAAACCGGAACAATAAAACCATTCAATTTTTCCCAATAAAAAGAACGAATAAAACCGAGTTGCTCCTCATCTGCTTCCTTATCAGAAATCAAATAGATATTTTCACCGCGCAATTTCTCTGTCACATCCTTTACCGCCTTCTCATAATCCTTAGAATAACTGCCATTTAGTTTAGCTATACGCTTAATAAGTTGTTTGGCATTCTCTCTTTCCCGTAAAGCAGAGCGATCATTACATTCGGCAATCCGATTTTGAGTTGCCACACGTACCCGAAAAAATTCATCTAAATTATTAGAATAAATTCCCAAGAAAGCTAAACGTTCTAACAAAGGAACATCTTCCTTGCAGGCTTCCTGAAGAATTCTTCGGTTAAAATACATCCAACTAATATCCCGGTCTAAGTAATATCGGCTTAACTTCTTATCTCCCATATCATCGTATTTTCTGCAAAAGAAGAATACTTACGTTACAATTATATTACATATTTATAATAATACAATTAAATTCGGCACAAGTTCTTCTTTCACAGCCAATAACTCCAAAATATAACCTCTTTTTACTATCAAAACTATTTTTCACGCCAAATCATATCTTTAAATTGCCAATATATGAAAACCATTCTCCCTGTCAAATGTTTTATATCTACGCAAAATCGTTATTATATAAACTTATAGAGATATTTATGGCACAAAAAGTAGCAGAACAAGTCGTTGACATGCTGGTCGATACCGGAGTAAAGCGAATTTACGCTGTCACTGGAGACAGTTTGAATGAAATCAATGACGCAGTAAGACGAAATGGAAAAATAAACTGGATACATGTCCGTCATGAAGAAACAGGAGCTTTTGCCGCCGGAGCTGAAGCCCAAATAACCGGTAATATTGCTTGCTGTGCCGGAAGCAGCGGACCGGGACATGTACATCTGATAAACGGAATATATGATGCCCATCGTTCCAATGCTCCAGTAATAGCGATAGCCTCAACAATCGCTACCCATGAATTCGGCACTAAATACTTTCAAGAAACAAATACGATAAAATTATTCGATGATTGCAGCTATTACAACGAAATAGCGACAACCGCACAGCAATTGCCGAGAATGATGCAAGCTGCAATTCAAACAGCTATTTCAAAAAAAGGCGTTTCTGTCATCGGGTTACCCGGAGACTTAACTTCTCAGAAAGTTGCCGACATAGATTCTTCTAACACGCCTTATCACACACAACCCGTTGTTTCTCCCCAGATTACAAAAATAAAAAAAATTGCTTCTTTATTGAACAAAGCGAATAAAATCACCATCTTTTGCGGTATAGGTGCACAAAATGCTCATGACGAAGTAGTCGAATTGTCACAATCTTTAAATGCACCTGTCGCATATTCATTTAAAGGGAAAATGGGAATTCAACATAATAATCCGAATGAAGTAGGCATGACCGGACTATTGGGCTTGCCATCAGGATATTATAGTATGCAAGAAGCGGAAATATTATTATTGTTAGGCACGGATTTCCCATATACCCCCTTTATGCCCGAAAACAGTTATATCATCCAAGTCGATATCCGAGCTAATCGCATAGGAAGAAGAGCGAAAGTAAATATGGGTGTAGTCGGAGATGTTAAAGATACTCTCAAAATACTAAACCCGCTTATAGAACCCAAAAAGGATGACAGTTTCCTTAAACGGCATTTGAAAATATATGAAACCGTAAAAAAGAATCTCAATACTTATGTCACAAACAAAGGTGCGGAAAACAAGATACATCCCGAATATGTAATGCATCTTATCAATAAAAAAGCCGATGAAAATGCCATATTTACCGTAGATACAGGGATGACTTGTGTATGGGGAGCTCGTTATCTGGAAAGTACCGGAAAACGAACGATGTTAGGTTCATTTAATCACGGATCAATGGCAAATGCCATGCCTCAAGCAATCGGTGCTGCATTGGCTGCTCCCGAACGGCAAATTATAGCCCTATGCGGTGATGGCGGACTTTCTATGCTTTTAGGAGATTTAGAAACAATTGTACAGTACAAACTTCCAATAAAAATCATAGTATTTAACAATAGAGCTTTAGGAATGGTAAAATTAGAAATGGAAGTGGCCGGACTCCCGGACAACCAAACGAATATGCTGAATCCTGACTTTGAACTTGTAGCCAAGGCTATGGGAATGACCGGGTTTACGGTACGACATCCTGACAATGTAGAATCTGTTCTCGAATCGGCGATGAAAACAGATGGTCCGGTATTAGTAAATATCATGACCGATCCTAATGCTTTAGCAATGCCGCCCAAAATAGACTTCGACCAAATGCTCGGATTTGCACAATCTATGTACAAACTAATTTTGAACGGAAGAACAAAAGAAGTCATGGAAACAATAAACTCCAATATAAAACATTGGAAAGAGGCTTTATGATGTTATCCGCTAAATTTCACTATCTTTGCAGTCTGTTAATTTAATTCGGCGATGAAACAGAAAATGAAATTTACTCAAGAAGATTACCTCAAAGCTAACAGAAAAGCGAGCCGAGAGGAAGAAATCGAAAAACACGGACGTCCGGTTTCGTTCAACCGAATCCATGTTTCAAAAAAAGTATATAACCGAAAAAAAATTAAGGCAGGCGATAAAAACCTGCCTTATTTGTTTGAGAGGGCAGCATAGTACTTAAAGGCTATCTAAATTTTCCGATAAGAAAATATTATCAGATCATTTTTACGTCTTT
>ERZ1673693.2412-NODE-2412-length-10637-cov-4.339539_pt1 | contig 10637 bp, 7 predicted proteins | sample MGYA00580223_ERZ1673693 | MGnify/ENA primary metagenome ERZ1673693 (study PRJEB41218, sample SAMN15661741) | gut metagenome | host: Homo sapiens | place: Canada: London | collected 2015-08-20/2019-03-30 | study: EMG produced TPA metagenomics assembly of...
CGAAAACAAGGGCATATAACATTGCCGCCTTGAAAATAACAGAAGACGGGTATATGATGTATGCGACTATAAATAATACCGAAGGCATAGACATTCCTATGATTCTGCGTAATGTGACCCATCCGGGAGAGATAACTTCGAAGAAAAAAAGAGCCATTAACGGAACATATAGCATGTCGGTACTCATTGTTATACTTGTTATATACGGGTTATACCATACGCCTTTTATCAAAAAACCCATATCTTTGAATTCGAGGAATGCGAGAAAAATCATGCTACAGAAAAGCAGCCTCATCATATTGCTGCGGTGTCTTAAAGGATATAGCTGAATACTGGCAAGTATAAAGAACATAAATGCTGCGCCGTGTATAAAATGTGCTAAGTTCTCACAAAATGTATCCATCGTTTATCTCATTAATCTATTTCTGATAAATAGGGCTTTATTTACAAAGATAAAAGAATTATAAAATTTATACAACACATGCAGTTTAATGATCATTGTATATATTAATATTATAATTATTTTATTGTGAACATATTATAGTGAAATTTCGGTTTGAAGATCTGAGTTTGTCCAAATTTTGCCAAAATTGGCTTTGAGAGTTCCATTTGAGTATATATTCTTGTTTTTATAAGAATGACAGCAGCTTTCTGACAAATGAAAACGAGAAAACAAGCCGGATAACATTTTTTATCGGAAAACTCAAGCTGTCCCTAATATTCTATGTCATTTTTATCGAATGACTCCTTTTTTTGTTTTAATGACACGATAATTTATTTATTGAATATTCTTTTTATCGATTGATCTATTGAATATTCCGGGTTATTTTCATATTTGCATTCAACTTAATTCCAAAATATTTTTACAAATTCATCAATAATCCACACCTAAATTATCGTATGAAGACGTATAGTTATCTACTACTTATTTTCCTATCCGTTTACTTCACCGGATGTGAAAAAGATGAGACCATAACAGAACTTGAAGAAGCGACATTATCCGTTTCTCCTGAAAATCTGAATTTCGACGAAAACAATCCGTCAAACAATCAAATTACCATTATCTCCAATGTCTCATGGAGTATAAATGTCAGCAACAACGCTTTGAAAGTCGACAAAAGCGAAGGCGGGCCCGGAGAAAACAAAGTTTCTGTAACCGATATTCCCGCAGGCGAAACCTATATGCTTACGATCTCTACCGTAAAAAGAAACGAGACAGATAAAACAATATCAAAAAGTATCGCCGTAACTCGTCAACCGAAAGGCTTCACCAGCGAAACAGTCTATTACGATAATCTCGACAAAGCAATTTGGAGCGGAAGCGGAAACCCATTTATAGACCAATGGGACGGTTATATAAATGCAACAGGAACGGGTGCTGAAAACATCGAATATACGGGACGAACCGTTTCTGTTCGAAACAATTTTCAATCTTCGGGATATGCAGGAGCATCTCGCAAAAATGCATTCTATTTCGGAGGAAAAGATGCCTATGTGACGGTTAATAACATACAACTTCAACCCGGGCAAACATCTTTTCAGCTCTCTTTCGGATGTTGTAAATTCGAAGGTAATTTCGATACATCTTCCAATATCAAAGTATATATCAGCGGAGACGGAAGTTCGATGAAGTCTCTTGCCTACAACCGCTCTACAACAAACTCTTGGGCACTGGCAACCGCTCTGTTCAGCATACATAACACAGTTCCCCAAACTCTATCCATCATGTTCGTAGCCGACGACTACAATATCAGAATGGATGACATCAAACTGGTAACGAGCAATCAGCCCACAGATCAGATATTCGATTTCTCCACAACGAGCTACCCATGTGCAGAGACACCCAAAACTATCAAAACCAACAGTAACTACAAATATGTTACACATTTTGCCGAAACACTGATAAGCCAAAAGCATGTACGCAATTACACGGCATGTTATGACACATATCGACACAATCCCATGTGGGTCGCTTATCCTGTACACCAATGTTATCATGAAAAAGGGTTCGGACGTACAGATCCCGATCCTTGGCGTCCCGACCCGAAATTCTCGGCAAGTGAGCAATCTATTATCTATCCGAGCGACTGGAGCAACTGGCCTTGGTCAATGAACGGTAATGAACCGACCGACTTATACTATTATTGGAGGCCTTATAATAACAAAAACTTTACCAAAGGACATTTACTGCGCTCGGCCGATCGAGGTGGCGCTGGAAGCGAAATGAACATACAGACTTTCTATCCTACCAATATCGCTCCCGAAGCATATCTATACGGAGATCATTGGAGCAAAGTGGAAGAGTTGTTATCCGATACATGGGAATGTTCCGATACGACATACGTCGTTGCAGGATGTTATTATGCAAATGATGGTTACAAAACTTATGATGCAAGTAATTGGAATACCCTGTCGACTTTATCCAAAGAATGCGTAATTCCAACAGCTCGATACAAAGTAATACTTCGTACCAAAAACGGAAGTTCAGGTAAACCGATCGCCGAATGTTCACCGGACGAGGTTATGGCTATCGGATTCTGGTTTCCACAGAATCTTAATAACGAAAATCCGGGCACTACACCTCCATTGAGCAACTATATATACTCGGTATCTGAAATAGAACAAATGATCGGCAACGAATTTGAATTTTTCCCGACAGCACCTGCCAAAGTTAAAAATCGAGTAAACATCAATGACTGGCCGGGACTGAACTAAAAATCTGTCTAAATTTTCCAATAAAATGGAGTTTAGACAGGTCTTAAAACTCTATCAATGAAAAGACCTGCCCGACAAATGGGGAATGCCGGACAGGTCTTCTTTATATACCGATCAACAAAAACTCAAATAATCGCAGTACTATATAGTCTTCAAAAGAAAAATAAAACCAGTATTTCAACAAAATAATAAGTGGCATATAAACAAAAAATGGTTGTCTCACGACAACCAATCTTCGTTAACCTTAAATCTAATACTATGAAAAACACTGTGCAAATATAGAGAAAACATGCTATAAAACATATTAATAATCAAACAAAATATTTTGCATTAACTTTATTTAAACTTTAAAATCAAAACTGAAGCCTCTATTACAAGACCTTTTTTTATTTTCAAATTCCATGTAGCAAAATACAAATCGAAACAAATAAGCATTCATACATAATAAAAATATAAGAAAAAACGATTTTTAACCGATATTTTTCACTATTCAGCGATAACAATACGGATTTTATCGATTTTTTTTGCATAATAATTTTTCTATTTTATTTTTGTAATGATCAAAAAAGCATATACTACCTGTACAGAATGATTTTTTGATTAAACTATTCTATATATTTTGGTTACTCGGCAGCCATTCCGTGAGGAAAGGCTGTCGTTGTTTTTTATATTCCGGCTCAACAACTTCGCAGCAATAAAAAAATTAAAGACGGCCCGACAGTTCCAATATCTCGGCAGGAGAATCCACGACATAACAAGCACCGTTTTCGACCAGCTCTTCACGAGTGCGGAAACCCCATGTCACACCCACAGAAGTAACTGTCGCCGCTGCAGCCGTCTGCATATCTACCCCCGAATCTCCGATATATAGCGCCTCATTCACCGATACACCATTCACCTGTAGGATTTCTTTTACAATGACCGGATCAGGTTTTACCGGAATTCCCTCACGCTGGCCGAGTACCGCGGAAAAAACGATGTCTTTAAAATAGTAGCGCACCAACTTCTCCGTACCTTCTTGATACTTATTCGAAGCAACAGCCAAAGCAATGCCTTTATGTTGCAATTCTCTTAATAATTCTGAAATGCCCGGATAAGGAACTGTCAAGCATGTATTGTTTTGGGTATAATGCTCCAAAAAGAAACCTCTCATCCTTCCTATATTTTCCGGCGTACACTCACTCTCGGGAAGAGCCCTTTCAAAAAGTTTATTTATTCCGTTCCCGACAAAATAATTATAAGCATCAGTTTCATGTTCAGGAAAACCACATTGTTTCAATGCATAATTGGTACTCCCCGCCAAATCACTGATCGTATTCAGCAAAGTACCGTCCAAATCAAATATTACCAACTTTATCATCTTCATCTGTTTTTTATGGAACGAAAGTAGAAAAAATAGGTTTACCATACAAACAGACTCTTTTTATGTTTTACAGCATAGTCAATCTACATACCACAACATATAAAATAGTAATAATCAACATATTAAATATAACCAAATTAAAATGTGCACGCACACACAATAAAAAATATTATAAATACCCGATATTTTTCGCTACATTTGCGAATCATAAATGTGTACGCACACACATAGCATAAAATTGCTCATGACCGATAAAACAAAAAATGTTCGCATTTCAGATATTGCCCGTATGGCAGGAGTATCCGTCGGAACAGTCGATCGGATTCTGCATAACAGAGGAAAAGTGTCTAAAACAGCCCAAGAAAAAGTAAACCGAGTATTGCAAGAAGTTGAATACCGACCCAATCTCATGGCTCGGTCGCTGGCATTGAAAAAGCAATTCAATATTGCAGCTTTGATTCCGGCTTTCCGGCCGGGAGAATATTGGGAAAAGGCTGCGGAAGGGATAGACAAAGCTGCCGGAGAGCTGAACGACTACAACATTGTCGTTCAAAAAATATTCTTCGACCAATATGACCAAACCTCATTCAAGCACGTTTGTGAAATGGTTCTTTCTGATGAATTTAACGGAGTATTGATCGGAACATTATTTTCAGACTCGGTAACCGAACTCTCTGCCCGCCTCGATGAAAAACAGATACCATACGTATATATCGATTCCAACATCCCCGAAAACAATCAATTGGCATATTTCGGGACCAATTCTTATGACGGAGGATATATTGCCGCAAAATTGCTTACGGGGAAAATAGCACAAGGAAGCGATATTCTCATCGGAAAAATAATTCGAGAACGAAACAACAGTTCTACTCAGGTAAAAAACAGAGAAAAGGGTTTTATGGAATATCTCCATAAAACTGGTTTCTCCGGTCATGTCTTCTCGTGCGAACTGCATATCGACGAACCCGAATATAATGAAAAAATCCTAAACCGGATATTCAAAGCCAATCCCGGCATAAAAGGAGCTGTCGTATTTAATTCGGTATGTTGCGTATTGGCAGATTACTTGGAGAACAACGGTAAAAGAGAGATAAAGCTGGTGGGATATGACCTTATCGAAAGAAATATACGACATCTGTCAGAAGGGACGATTACATGGCTTATCGCCCAACGCCCCGAGATACAAGGATACAACGGAATAAAAGCATTGGGGAATTTTCTGACATACGGTAAAAAAGCGCCTCGAATCAACTTTATGCCGATAGATATTCTTATTAAAGAAAATATCGGATATTATCAAAACAATAATCTTTAAAATTTAATATTACAATTATGGCAAATCTATTCAGTGTAAAAGACAAAGTAGTGGTAATGACCGGAGCTGCCGGTATTCTCGGCCGTACGATATCTTCATATCTTGCCGGAGAAGGTGCAAAAATGGTTATCCTCGACCGCAATGAAGAAGCGGGAAACGAACTGGTAAATAACATTAAAGCTGCCGGAAACGAAGCCATATTTCTATATACCGACGTGCTGAACAAAGAAGTCTTATTGCAAAACAAAAAAGATATTATCGCCAAATACGGACATATAGATGTATTGCTTAACGCAGCAGGAGGTAATATGGCGGGTGCTACGATTCCTCCCGAAAAGACGATTTTCGATCTTGACGTGGAGGCTTTCCGAAAAGTTGTCGATTTGAATCTTTTCGGTACGGTATTACCCACAATGGTTTTTGCAGAAGAGATGGCAAAACAAAAAGAAGGGGCTATCGTAAATTTCAGTTCCGAATCGGCTCTACGTCCACTAACTCGTGTCGTAGGTTATGGTGCAGCAAAAGCCGCAATATCGAACTTTACAAAATATATGGCCGGCGAACTTGCTCTGAAATTCGGACCGGGATTGCGTGTCAACGCCATTGCTCCGGGATTTTTCCTGACCGAACAAAACCGCACTTTATTAACTAATCCCGACGGTTCACTGACCGATCGCTCACGTGTTATCCTCGCTCACACACCGTTCGGACGTTTCGGTGAACCTGAAGAACTTGTCGGAACGATCCAATACCTGATCAGCGACGCCTCGAAATTCGTAAGCGGAACAGTGGCTATCGTCGACGGAGGATTCGACGCATTCTCGATTTAATAACCAACTTAGAAAATTACAGATATGATTTTATGCGAACAAACATGGCGCTGGTACGGACCGAATGACCCTGTCAGCCTGCAAGATATAAAACAAGCCGGAGCTACCGGAATCGTAAATGCCCTGCATCAAATTCCCAACGGAGAGGTATGGACTGTTGAAGAGATCATGAAACGCAAAAAAATGATCGAAGATGCCGGACTCAAATGGTCGGTCGTAGAGAGTGTTCCGGTACACGAGCACATAAAAACCCAGACCGGGGATTTCCAGAAATATATCGATAATTATAAAGAAAGTTTACGGAATCTCGCCCAATGCGGCATATATATCGTGACTTATAACTTCATGCCGGTACTCGACTGGACCCGTACCGATCTCGCCTATACCATGCCCGACGGATCGAAAGCCTTGCGTTTCGAACGGGCGGCTTTTCTTGCCTTCGACCTTTTTATACTGAAAAGACCGGGTGCTGAAAAAGAATATTCCGATGAAGAAAAGGCCAAGGCAAAAGCCCGTTATGATCAAATGAGCGAGGCCGACAAACAATTACTGATACGCAACATGATTGCCGGGTTGCCGGGATCGGAAGAGAGTTTTACCGTAGAACAATTTCAGGAAGCCCTCGATCGGTATAAAGACATAGATGCGGAAAAATTACGTGCCAATTTGATCTATTTCTTAAAAGAAATCACTCCGGTAGCTGACGAAGTCGGCGTAAAATTAGTCATTCATCCGGATGATCCCCCCTACCCGATTTTGGGATTGCCAAGAATATTGAGTACCGAAGAAGATTTCAGGAAACTGATCGAAGCTGTTCCGAACGAATCGAACGGACTTTGTCTGTGTACCGGATCATTCGGTGTACGGGGAGACAATGATCTTGCCGGAATGATGGAACGTTTCGGCGACCGCATCAATTTTGTACATTTGAGAAGTACGCAACGGGATGAAGAGGGAAATTTCTATGAAGCCAATCATCTCGAAGGAAATGTCGATATGTATAACGTAATGAAAAATTTCCTACTGTTGCAACAACGCAGAGGTGTTTCCATACCGATGCGTCCCGACCACGGACACCAAATGATCGATGATCTCCACAAAAAAACCAATCCCGGATATTCTTGTTTGGGTCGGATGCGTGGTTTGGCCGAATTACGCGGATTGGAAATCGGCATCGCGAAATCTCTATTTAATTAAATAAGACATTTTTTCTTTTATACATAACAGACCGTTATTTCCGGAATCCGGGAATAACGGTCTGTTATTTTTTTATATTTAATGTAGGTTCGTTTATAAGGGAGTGTCTAAATTTTACTTGAACAAAGTTGTAGAGAAATCCATACAAACAGTCTGTTGCTCTCTCAGGAGGAGAACGTATCGACTCCGCTTTTACAAAAAAATGCCCTTCCGAAATTTAGTTTCGGAAAGGCATTCCAACTTTTCGCAAATCTTACTTACTTCACGAATTTACCGGAACGAATAACTTTTCCGTATTGCATACGAACAATATAAGCTCCGTTTGCAAAATCTGCTACACTATATTTATCAGGATTAGTCAGATATTTAACAAAACTACCGTCAACTCTATAAATCCAAGCCTTATCAACATTTACAAAGTTAATCACATTGTTGGCAACATAGAAGCTCGACACTTCGCTATTAACGTTGTTGATACCTTCCGGAGTCTGATCGAGACCTTCCGGCTCTTCTGCAATACCTTGATCGTGAGTGTCAACTGGAAGAGGGCGCGGTTCATTATCACCGACAATTTCAACACCGAAATCCATAGAGAATCCCTTATTATGATAACCCGATGGGATAAACGATCCTGCAAACCAAGCATCAGAGAACACGATGCGCAGACGACTATTTCCCGGACGGGCATCTTCCGGTATAGTAAATGTATAGGTAATACCTTCTGTTTCAAATTCAGGAGTAGCTGCACGAACCTTACCTAAACGGAAAAGAAGTTCACCTCCGTTTTTGAGAGAATCGGGAGCGAATGTGCTGCTACCGTCCAAATCCATCCATGCACCGGCAAAACAATAACGCAGACCATCTATTTTCGGCGCTCCATCCCAATAAGCATTAGTTGTATCGAAAGCCTTTATAAACAACGTCACCTCTTGACCTTGTTCTACTTTCAATATCTGGTCAGTAGCATCTACATATTGAGAACCGTCCTCTACCGGTCCATCTGCATGATAACTTAGATTTTCAATTGCACCGGTAGTCGTCACATCGGTTACATAACGTTGGGCACGCGCAATATCAGCACCGTCACAAGAGGGATCCATTTCGCTAAGGCCATAATTTCCATTATCTTTTTTCTCTGGCAATGCAGATTGATCTGCACGGGTTATTTCTACCCATTCTACAGGAGAATATGTCTTTAAATCGGTAGAAACAGCGCGAACACCGACATACGGTTCATCATCTACACTTTCAAAAGTGATATCACCTACATAAGCAGCCCAAGAAGTAGTACGGGCAATCTCAGAAACTTTACCTTTCTCACCGTTCTTATAAAGAATTTCGAAATGATCGACATCAGCTTCATCATTGAATAACAAATCCCAAGCAGCACGATCAACGGCCGAGCGATCTAACTTCCAATTCATTTTCACAGAAAGAGAAGTCTTGGTTTCTTCTTTTACTTCTACAACCACATCCTGCACGTTAGCCGGTACGGTCTTAACATTATCGTTGATCTCCAATTTTCCGACATAAAGTTTATAATTATCGTCCGAACCTTTTACTCGCAAACCGATACGTTCGATCACATCACCCTGATTAATTCCGGAAAGCATAATTTTCTTTTCCTGCCAGGTAGTACCTGTTGTCTCACCTACGGGAAATTCTAACCAAGTACCGTCTTGCTTTTTCAAAATAACATACAAATTGGTTGCATTATTACCTTCTTTACCGCTTTTTACGGCAATATTGGCATAAGCTCCCGATGCACTCGATGTAAGAGATGTCTTGAAAAGAACAATATCTGTACCTGTAGAAGTAGCTTCTCCTGTCAACTTCAAGCAAGAACCTCCGGTATAAGCATCGTCATGAGAAAATTCCGGTTGAATTTTATCACTTGCCGTCAGTGTTTCCGGTTCTGTTACCAACCAACGGTAAGTCGGCACACGATCCTGATTAGCCATATTATACCATGCACCGGCAGTTTTCTTTCCTTTATAATTATAACGGTCACCGTTACCTAAGTTAAAATAGGTAGCAAAAGGCAGGTTACCTTGAATAGCCGAACGTTCGGGAATCCACGAAGCCAATCCAGCAAATGTAGAAAGTCCCGGCATTCCGTCTTTATTTTCCCACTCATTACCACTATCGCTTATTCTCGGACGATTTAACGGATTACGATTACCTCCGGAGAATCCGCGCTCGAGTAATGCCTGATAATTCGTCTGTGCGATATATGCATCGGCACCAGAATTATAAGACCAAAAACGGCTCGATGCATGCTCTCCCCAAAGACAGATACCACATCTCTTAGTAGATTCATCATAATTCAAATCTGTCCAACGACGATTCATACTTACAATCCATACTCCGGCATAAAGTCCTTCCGAAGTTCCCATAGCAGCTTCGGCAGCCTCCACCGAAGTTCCCATATCCCAAGAAAAATCACTGCTAGCATAATTCAGCATCGTATGAGCGGTACGACCTTCACTATTACCAAACAGACTATTCACATTATACGAATTAAGAGCACCAGTGGAAGTATAAAGACCTAAATGAAAATTATCGAAACCACAGGCAGCCGCCTCTTTATGTAACGCCTTATTAAACGCTATCGTATTTGCATCAGAAAAACCATTATCTTCCCAATTATAGTTAATACCATCCGAACCGAAATACATCAAGCAATTGATCATCGGTTTTACATACTTGAACGTACCATCAGTATTCTTCTCGCTGATTATTCTATTCCACTCTCCAGAAGTAGTTCCCCAGCTTTCAAAAAATTTGATACCGCTCATGATATTGGTACCGTTCTTATGAGCTGCATCTACCCAAGCTGCAGGAGCTGTAAAAAAACTATGATTCCATGACCCGAACAGATTAGTGTAGTTCCACATAGAGAATACATCATCTGCAAAATTAGTCGTAGGATTACCAACAGCCCCATCTTTTCCCATACTCATCGGAATATTCATCCAAAGATCCCGTTTTTCATACGTATCCTGGATCAATCGGTCTGAACGATCCAAAATCTGAGCCTTACGAACATGTGAACGAATAAATGCAATATCAGAAGGAAGAATACCTTTAGCAGCAAACTCTTCTTCTGTCGGGTAATTACGTCCCTCCTGCAATGCATTATAGAACAATTTCATCAAATCGACATCCACAAAACCGGAAAAATCATACACCTCTTTTGTTGTAGTTTCCGACATCT
>ERZ1673693.2419-NODE-2419-length-10614-cov-5.022824_pt1 | contig 10614 bp, 7 predicted proteins | sample MGYA00580223_ERZ1673693 | MGnify/ENA primary metagenome ERZ1673693 (study PRJEB41218, sample SAMN15661741) | gut metagenome | host: Homo sapiens | place: Canada: London | collected 2015-08-20/2019-03-30 | study: EMG produced TPA metagenomics assembly of...
AAACAGAAAAAGAAGATATTGTCGGAACGATAAAAGCATTTATCCCCAATTTTGAGCATATAGAGAAAGGAAAGAATTTGGATCAGAAGATGTGAAGTAAGAGATGACAGATGACAATTGACAGGATAGATAATAAATATGGAAAATAGGTTGGAGAAAGAATTGGGGCGGCTCTGCCGGGAGTATGCGGCTTGTAGTGTGGAGGTGGAAAGGAGGGATGAAGCCAGGAAGGTGAAGAATGCCCTGGAGAACGTGTGTGGGAGAGCAAGACAGAGACAGGATATTTCAGATCCGGCATTGCTTATAGCATTGCTGGATGCTTATGAGGTGACGCGGGATGAGGGGATGTTGCAGGAGGTGCTGGATGTGGTTGGTCGGAATTTGGATCGCCTGGCCGTTTCGGCGGAGAGTGTGAAATTGCTGGCCTACTGTTATTATTATGTGGAGGAGGAGGAATGTGTGGAGCGGGCCGGAAGGATGCTGGAGGAGTTGAGGAAGATGGGAAGGGGGGAAGAAGAATTGGCGGATGCGGAAACCATTTTAGAAGAATTGACTTAGGGGGCGACTTTAGGACGGATCCCGGGAGACTCAGGACGTGCCCCTTCGGGGGCGGGGGAGGTGTGGCTTGACGGAAAGCGGGGGATTGATTATCCGGAGGAATGGTGTATATTTGTGGTTGTAAAAGGATGCTTATGCCACAAGATTGGATTAACGTACATACACATCGGCCGGGAGAGGGGGTGAATATTGTCGATCCTTGTCTGGGAAATGTGATTATGCCCGGGCAGGGGGCGGTTTACTTTTCTTTGGGAATTCATCCCATGTATATCGATGATAGGGTGGAGGAAAGGTTGCAGAAGATAGAACTGGCGGCAGCAGAGGGGAAGATTGTGGCTGTCGGGGAAGCGGGGGTGGACCGGAATGCGCTTGCTCCGGTGGAAGTGCAGTTGAAGCTGTTTGAACGGCAGGCGGAAATTGCAGGACGGTATGGGTTGCCGTTGATTGTTCATGGGGTGAGGGCGATCCCGGAATTGATTACTGCCTATAAGAAATGCCGGTCACATCAGAAATGGATTATGCACGGATTCAATAACCGGCGGGAGATCTTGATGGATTTGTTGCGGCATGGATTTTATATTTCCGCCGGAAGGCATGCCATGAACGAAGAGTCGCAGGTGTATCGGGTATTACCTGAAATTCCGGCAGACCGGTTGCTGATCGAAACGGATAATTCGGATTTTACGATCGGGGAGGTCTATGGGCAAGTCGCCCGTCGGAGGGGGATCGCTGTGGAAGAATTGCAGCATATTGTCCGGATGAATTTCGATCGGTTGTTTAAATTGTAATGTTATACTTTGAAATTTTATATTATGCCTGAATGGTTGAGTCGTACGGAATTGTTACTCGGGAAAGAAAGGTTGGAGAAATTGCAGCAGGCTCATGTTTTGGTGGCCGGTTTAGGAGGGGTGGGAGCATATGCTGCCGAACAGTTGTGCCGGGCCGGGATAGGCGAAATGACGATTATCGATGGGGATGTGGTGGAACTGACCAACAAGAACAGGCAATTGCCGGCTTTGGATTGTAATCTGGGAAAAGCCAAGGCGGAGATTATGGCCGGGCGGTTCCGGAATATCAATCCGGAGATTAAATTGCATGTGATTAACGATTTTATCCGGGATGACCGGATGATCGAGGTATTGAAAATGGCCCGATACGACTATATCGTGGATGCTATCGATACCTTGGCGCCGAAGATATTCCTGATTTATCATAGTCTGCAATTGGGCTTGCCTGTCGTCAGTTCGATGGGTTCGGGGGGAAAACTGGATCCTTCGAAAATTGCAGTGGCGGACATTTCGAAAAGTTATAATTGCAATCTGGCGCGTATGTTGCGTAAACGCTTGCATAAACTGGGGGTTTACAAAGGGGTGAAGGTGGTTTTTTCGTCGGAATTTACCGATCCGGAGGCTATCGTCCTGGCAGAGAGTCGGAATAAGAAGTCCAATGTAGGGACCATCTCTTATATGCCGCCTATCTTCGGGTGCTTTATCGCTTCGGTAGTGGTCCGCGATCTCATTGGAGAATAAAAAAACCGCCTGTTACGACAAGCGGTTTTTATAAAAAGTGATATTTTTTAAATCTGATCGAAATCGACGTCGAATTCTTCTTTTTGGGGGTCGGTGTAGGCTGCTTTGGGAGCTTCTCCGCCGATGGCGGCCTGGATATAAGCAACGACTTCATCTAAACCTTCAGCAAACTTTTCAAAATCTTCTTTGTACAGAAAGATTTTATGCTTCTCGAAATTTTGATTCCCGTCGTTATCAAATCTCTTCTTACTTTCTGTGATTGTCAGGTAATAATCATTGTTACGAGTTGCTTTCACGTCGAAAAAATAGGTTCTTTTCCCTGCTCTCACTGCCTTGGAATAAATCTCTTCCCGATCATTGTCCATTCCTTCTTTTCTTTCGTATCCTTCCATTGTTTGTAGAAAAATTTAGTTTTATAAAATAGTTGCAATTTTGCGTTTCAAATGTAATAAAAAAAGCTTATAAAAGTAACTTTTTTTTAATTTTTTTAATCACCTCCTTTTTTGCTTCGGAAGTATGATAATTGTTAAATTCTAATTTTCATGAAAAACCGTTTCAGCGATTTTGAATAAAAGCTTATCTTTGCAGGATGGAACTTATAAAATCCGTTGATTGTAGGGGGTAGAGAGATAAGTTCGTTTTGTCTATTTTTTAATAAATGATTCAAATGGAGATTGTTGTTAGCGGGATCAGACCCACGGGAAATTTACATTTAGGGAACTATTTCGGAGCGGTAAAAAATTTTCTGCGTTTACAGGATGAATATAAATGCTTTTTTTTCATTGCCGATTGGCATTCTTTGACGACTCATCCCCATCCGGGCGACGTGACTGCCAATGTACGGAAGATTTTATCCGAGTATTTGGCATGTGGGATCGATCCCGAAAAGGCAGCGATCTATGTACAGAGTGATGTAAAAGAAGTACTGGAACTATACCTCTACCTGAACATGAACGCTTATTTGGGAGAATTGCAGCGGGTGACTTCTTTCAAGGAAAAAGCCCGGAAACAACCGGAGAATGTGAATGCCGGACTGTTGACTTATCCGACTTTGATGGCTGCCGATATTCTGATTCACCGGGCTGATAAAGTACCGGTAGGAAAGGACCAGGAGCAGAATATGGAGATGACCCGGAAATTTGCACGGCGTTTCAATACCATCTATGGGGTAGAATTTTTCCCGGAGCCACAGTCCTATTCCTTCGGGGGAGATGCGATTAAAGTGCCGGGGTTGGATGGATCCGGAAAGATGGGAAAATCCGAAGGAAATGCTATTTATCTGATCGACGATGCCGCTACTATCCGTAAGAAAGTGATGAAAGCGGTGACCGATAGCGGTCCTACGCAGCCCAATAGCGAAAAGCCCGAAGCTATCGCTAATCTGTTTACCATGCTGAAGATTGTATCTTCTGCAGATACTTACGATTATTTCAATGAGAAATACAATGCCTGTGAAATTCGCTATGGTGATTTGAAGAAACAGTTAGCCGAGGATATTGTGAATTTTACGTCTCCTATCCGGGAGAGAATTCTGGCCTATGCCGCCGATACGGAATATATGGATAAAGTGGCCCGGGAAGGGGCAGAAAAAGCGCGTGCCAGTGCCGATAAGACTATTCGTGAGGTGCGGAAAATCATAGGTTTTAATTAAAGACTTAAAAAATGTATGAATATATAAAAGGCCTTCTGGTGGAGGCGACGCCTGCTTACGCGGTGATCGAATGCGGCGGAGTGGGGTATTATATTAATATTTCGGTGAATACCTATTCTCAGATTGTAGCTTTGCAGCAGGTTTCCTTATATATTCATCAGATTGTCCGGGAAGATGCACTCTTGTTATACGGCTTTTTCAATAAAGAGGAAAGAACGGTTTTCCGGCAGCTGATTTCGGTTTCCGGGATCGGAGCGAATACGGCTAGTGTTATGTTGAGTTCGATGACGGTAAAAGAAATTGCCGGAGCCATCCTGACAGAGAATGTAAATGCAATCAAGAGTGTGAAGGGAATCGGGCTGAAGACGGCCCAGCGGGTGATTATCGAATTGAAAGATAAAATAGCGGTGACAGGTAGTGCCGAAGAGATGAACTTCGGCGCTTCGGTGGCCATAAAAGAAGAAGCTTTGGCTGCTTTGGTGATGCTTGGGTTTGTGAAGGCTCAGGCCAATAAAGTATTGGATAAAATTATGGCCGGTGGAGGTGTCACCAGCGTCGAGGAACTGATTAAACAAGCACTGAAGCAATTATAAATAAATGTGTTGCAAATCATTAGTGTGAATCGGTTTGCAAACAATGTGTGTGTGTATGCGGTATATCTTGTTATTATTTTTGATAATAACTCAGATGGTTTTTGTTTTCGGTTATCCTGCGGGAGAATCGGAGGAGCCTATTTTTTCCGGGCGGGTTGCCGGGACCGTTTCCGATACCCTGCAATTTCCGATCCGGGAGATCCGGGACAATGAAATCCGGCAGACTATTCCATCGTCGGCATTGTTTCTCAGGCAACCGTCCAATATAAAAGATACCATTATCTATGATCCGCTGACCAAGCGTTATGTCGTAGCCAGCCTGATCGGCGGAAAGTATTATTACAACCGCCCTTTTATGGAAACCTTGCAGGATCTGCTGAAAGCCCGTTCGAAAATGTCGTTGTACGAATACAACCGGAGGCAGATTCAGGAAGGGAATAAGTACGATTTCAAGAGTCTGGTTTCCGATATACAATTTTTAGACAAAATTCTGAGTCCGATTTTCGGTATCAACAAAATCCGGATCGAGGTACAGGGATCGGCAGAACTGACCTTGGGGGTCAAAACGAATAAAGTCGATAATCCGACTTTGCCTATCGATATGCGCAAAACGACTTCGCTGGATTTCGACGAGAAGATACAATTCAATATCGGCGGTAATATCGGTGATTTGGTCAATCTCGATTGGTCGTACAATACAGAGGCTACTTTCGATTATGACAATATCCTGAAACTGAACTACGAAGGGAAGGAAGACGATATCGTGAAAAAGGTGGAGGCGGGAAATGTCTCTTTACCTTTAACCGGAACGCTGATTTCGGGTGGACAGAATCTTTGGGGATTCCGGACGGACCTGCAGTTCGGTAAATTGTCCATGTCGAGTATTTTTTCGCAACAGAAGGGGGAATCTAAAGTGATTCAATTGGAGAAAGGAGCTGAAAAACAGGATTTTGAAGTATCTGCTTTGAGGTATGAAGCTAATAAACACTTTTTCCTGTCGCGTTTTTTCCGGGATCAGTACGATGCCGCCTTACAAAACTTGCCCGTAGTGAATAGTGGGGTGGTGATCACTAAAATTGAAGTATGGGTAACCAATAAAAGTTCCCGTTTCGACCGGGCCCGGAATATCGTTGCATTTACGGGGTTGGCTGAAAATAATGTCGGGGATCCGTCCAATCCGATGTTCGATGCCGGTTTGTTTCCCGCTGTTCCCGGGCAGGTATATCCCGATAATCAGAGCAATCGGCTGTATCAGACCATGGTGGATCGCTATGCAGGAATCCGGGATATCAATCAGGTTTCCGGTATTTTATCCCAGATCGGTACCGGTTTCAATTCCGGCAAGGATTATGAAAAATTGGAAAATGCCCGTTTGCTGGATCCTTCCGAATATATCCTGAATGAAAAACTGGGATATATCTCCCTGAATGCGGCCTTGAATGCGGATGAGGTATTGGCGGTCGCTTATGAATATACGGTGAGAGGGGAAATCCATACGGTGGGTGAACTGACCTCCAATGCCCCGGCTGCACCTTCGACCTTGGTGGTGAAGATGTTGAGAAGTACGACACAGAGCCCTAAAATGCCGACCTGGGATTTGATGATGAAGAATGTCTATAATATCGGTTCCTATAATCTGAGTGCCGAGGATTTTGTGTTAGACATTTTGTACCAGAATGATAAGGCCGGAACGAAGGTGAATTATCTGCCGGCCGGAGATATCGATAATAAGATTTTATTGTCTGTGATGAATCTCGACCGGCTGAATACCCAGTTGGACGCGATTCCGGACGGGCGTTTCGATTATATCGAGGGGATAACGGTCTATTCCAATAAAGGGAGGATCGTTTTTCCCGTACTGGAACCATTCGGCGGGTGGCTGGAAAAGAAAATCAATCGTCCGGGAGTCGCTGGTCAGTACGTTTATAAAGACTTGTACGAAAAGACACAAAGCGAAGCGGAACAGAATGCCGAGAAGAATAAGTTTTATCTGAAAGGAAGTTACAAATCGTCGTCCTCTTCCGAGATCTCCCTGGGAGGACAGGACATTGCTCAGGGCTCGGTGAAAGTACTTGCCGGTGGGGTGGAGTTGACAGAGAATATCGATTATGTGGTCGATTATACGATGGGGACTCTGAAGATTATGAACCAGTCATTGCTGGAAGCCGGTACACCGATTACGATTAAAAGTGAAAACCGTTCGATGTTCGGCATGCAAACCAAAACGCTGGTCGGGACACATCTCGACTATAAATTCAACGATAAACTGAATATCGGAGCAACGGTAATGCATATGAGCGAAAAGCCGTTGACCCATAAAGTGAATCTGGGAGAAGAACCTTTATCGAATACCATTTGGGGGGTGAATGCTACTTATAATACCGAGTCCGGTTTTCTGACCACTCTGATCGACAAATTACCTTTTGTACATACCAAAGCGAAATCCCACCTGACGATAGACACCGAGTTCGCCAGGTTTCAGCCGGGTACAGCCCGTGGAGCCGGTGGAAACGCTTACCTGGACGATTTCGAAGGAAGTAAGATTTCGTTGGATATGAAAGGGATAACGCAATGGAAACTGGCTTCTACCCCTCAGGATAATCTGTTTCCGGAAGGCAAGTCGGATAGTCTGGATTACGGCTACAACCGGGCAAAATTGGCCTGGTATATTGTCGATCCTATTTTTTACCGCATGTCGACGGCGACTCCTTCCCATATCCGGGCCGACAAGGAACAACGTTCTAACCATTTTGTCCGCGAAATCCGGCAGACGGAATTGTTCCCGGATAAGGATCTGGCTGTCGGGGATGTGAATATTATTCCTGCCCTCTCGGTGGCTTACTATCCGACGGAAAAAGGTCCCTACAACTTTACGACCGATGTCGACCGGGACGGTAAACTGCGTAATCCGGAGAAACGGTGGGGAGGAATGATGCGGAGTATCACTACCAGTGATTTCAAAACAGCCAACGTGCAGTATATCGAAATCTGGCTGATGGATCCTTTTGTATATGACAATCGGCACAAAGGCGGAGATGTATATTTCGATTTAGGTAATGTGTCGGAGGATATTTTGAAAGACGGCCGGAAAGCTTTTGAAAATGGACTGCCTGCCGGACCGGATATCCGTCATGTGGATACCACCCGCTGGGGACGAGTGCCGGGTGTACAGTCGATAACCAATGGATTCGATAACAACAGCCAGGCCCGGCGGTATCAGGATGTGGGGCTGGACGGGATGAACGATGAAGATGAGCGGATATTTTACGCAGCTTATCTGGAGACCTTGCGCCGGACTTTCGGAGAAAATTCGAAAGTATACCGGGAGGCCTGGAACGATCCGGCGGGGGATAATTATCATTTCTTCCGGGGATCGGATTACGATGCTTTGGAAACACCTGTATTGGAGCGCTATAAACAGTATAACGGGACGGAGGGTAACTCACCTACAGCCGATATGTCGCCCGAATCTTATCCGACAGCAGCCACCACCTTGCCTGATGTGGAAGATATCAACGGAGACAATACCCTGAATGAGACAGAAGCTTTTTTCCGCTATCACCTGGAACTCCGGCCGGAGAAAATGAAAGTCGGCGAAAATTTTATCACCAACATAACGACCTCTAGTGTCGAATTGCCTAATGGATCAACCGAGGAGATCAAATGGTATCAGATCAAAATACCGCTTTCGGCACATGAATCGGATTACGGCAAAATTAGCCGATGTGGCGACGATCAGTTTTGCCGGTAGCCGGATGACTCCCGGGTTTGGCAGTATTGAGCAGCATGCTGCTGAGATCGAAAGGGAGGATTTCCGTTCGATCGATTTTTCTACCAGTGTCGAATTCGGTAAGTTCTTTCCGGAAAGGTGGCGGTTGAGGATTCCGATGTATTATGCTTATTCGCGACAATCGACTTTACCGGAATACGATCCCCTCGATTCGGATATCCCTTTGGAGGTAGCCCTGGATAATGCAGCGAACCGGCATTTGCGCGATTCGATCAAACGTAATGCGGAAGATTATGTGATGCGCAAAAGCCTTAATTTTACGAACGTAGGGATAGAAAGTAAAGACGGTAAATCGCATTTTTTCGATTGGTCGAATCTGTCTCTGACTTATTCTTATAATAAATCCTTTGCCCGTAATGTCAACCTGGAAAGAGACCTGGAAAAAAATTACCGGGGACTGATCAGTTATATCTACAACGGGATGCCTCCAATAGTGGAGCCTTTCAAAAAATCGAAATCCAAGACATTGAATTCGAAATATTTGCGGTTGATCAAAGACTTTAATTTTTATTATATGCCTTCGATGTTTTCGATTACTTCGGATATTACCCGGAATTACCGGGAGGTGAAATCGAAGAATCTGGATAATCCGAATTTATTGATCGAACCTACTTATGATAAGGATTTTATGTGGACCCGGGATTATGCCTTTAAATTTAATCTGACCCGGAATCTGGTGGTCGATTTTCATGCGACGACACAGGCACGTATCGATGAGCCGGAGGGGATCGTCGACCGGCAGAGGGACCCCGAACGTTATCAGCAATGGAAAGATACCGTATGGAACAATATCCTCGACGGTGGGCGTCCGGTAAATTATAATCATGACTTTTCGGTCCAATATACCGTACCGGTCAATAAGTTACCATTTTTGGACTGGACCTCTTTGCAGCTAGGCTATTCGACCCGATACGATTGGCAGGCAGCTGCGGTGACAGCCGATTCGACGAATCTGGGGAATGTGATCCGGAATGCGAGTGCTTTGCAGATGAACGGAGATTTATCGTTGACATCACTTTACAATAAGTCTAAGTTTTTGAGAGAAATGATACGGCCGCCCCGGAAACAGCGAGGGAAGAACGTGAAGTTCGAAACCGGAATGGATAAAGTACAAAAAGGAAAACCGGTCGTTGTACGGCATCGGTTGAAAACCGGCGATATACAAGCCCGCTTGACGGCTGCCGATGGAAAAAATATCAAATTGGGATATGAGTCGGTCGGTAGGAACAAGATCCGGATCAATTCTTCCGAGACTCTGGAAGGAGGTAAGCTGCTCGTGACCGGAACGGAAACTCCGCATGCCGGGGTGGGAAATGCGGTTGCCCGTTTTTTTGTAGGGATATTGACCGGATTCAAGACGCTGAGTGTCGGGTATTCGGAAGATAAAGGGACGACATTACCCGGTTTCCTGCCGGAAGCCCGCTGGCTCGGACAACAGAGCTATAACGGAAGTTCCGCTCCCGGGTTTAAGTTCCTGTTCGGCGGTCAGGATGAGAATTTCGGGTTGAAGGCGGCCGGGAAAGGATGGATAACCACCGATTCGACCCAAAATAATCCTTTCCTGATGAATGCTTCCCGTACGGTTTATGTGAGGGCTTTGTTCGAGCCGATAAAGAAATTGCGGGTTAACCTGACTTCGAATTGGAGCCGTTCCCGGAATAGCAGTGAATATATCGTTTATGACGGAGCCGATTTCCAGTCGCTCAATAAGATGTATTCCGGTAATTTCAGTATGTCGGCGATCGGACTGAAATCAGCTTTTTATAGTGTCGGGAATAATCCGGAGGCTTCGGCGGCTGTATATAACGAATTTCTGGAAGAACGGAAAAGAGTGGCCGCTCAACTGGCGAAACAGCGTTATGGGGCCGGTTATAATAAAGGAGATATTCCCTTACGTGATGCCAAAGGTCAGCTGACCGGTTTTTACGATGGATACGGGCCTACCTCACAGGACGTATTGATCGGTGCTTTCAACCGGACTTATGCTTCCAGTAAACATGACGGCCTGATTCCCGGGATTTGGGCGATGCGTCCGAATTGGAGGGTGGTGTATACCGGTTTGATCGATTTCGCCTTTATGAAAAAAGTATTCAAATCGATCAGTGTCAACCACAATTATATCTGTAAATACAATATCGGCTCGTTTGCTTCTAATCTGAAATATGCCGAAGATGCCCGGGACCTGCAAGACAATTGGATGTCACTGTTCGATGTGAATCTGGTTTCGATCAACGAACAATTCAATCCTCTGATCAGCATGGATATGGTGTGGGTCAACAACCTCACCACCCATTGGGACATCAACCGTCGCCGGGATGTGAGTCTGAGCCTGGTAAACGCTCAGTTGTCGGAAACCTCTGGCAACGAGATCGTTTTGGGACTGGGATACCGGTTTGGGAATCTTCCTATCTTCCTAAAAAATAAGCAGTTGAACAACGATATCAATGTGCAGTTCGATTTCAGTCTCCGGAAAAATAATACCATTATCCGGAG
>ERZ1673693.2432-NODE-2432-length-10559-cov-6.814832_pt1 | contig 10559 bp, 8 predicted proteins | sample MGYA00580223_ERZ1673693 | MGnify/ENA primary metagenome ERZ1673693 (study PRJEB41218, sample SAMN15661741) | gut metagenome | host: Homo sapiens | place: Canada: London | collected 2015-08-20/2019-03-30 | study: EMG produced TPA metagenomics assembly of...
CAGCGATTTGCGATGCCATATAAAAATGTTTGTGGGGTGCTAACTGATATAGGTATATCGGTTTCGATATGGCACATTTAAAGCACATCACAATTATAAAATTTTAGATATAAAAAAAGCACATACAAGATATGTGCTTTTTTTATATCTAAGATGGCTGAGCTATCGGCCTTATACGGGCATCCCCATATAATTAGGGAATCCAATATTTATATTTATTTAGTTTATTATTTGTATTTATTTTTACTTACAAATTGTAAGTATACTCCCCAACCATTGGATTCCCTGACCTTTTTCAAATATGTTAGTAATTATAAATTAAATAAATATAAAAAAGGAGAAACACTATGAAAGAAAAAGTAATTGCAATTGTTAATCAGAAAGGTGGAGTAGCAAAGACAACAACAACATTAAATCTGGGGGCAGAATTGGCAAAGGCAGGAAATAAGGTTTTACTAGTTGATTTTGATCCGCAGTCATCATTGACTATTGCATTAGGGCAATTTGATGAAAATATTCCATCGATTGCAGATTTGATGCAGTTAGAAATTGAGGATAGAGACTTACTAAATAAAGAAGATATTATGATTAATATATATGGAATGGATTTGCTCCCTGGAAGTATTGTGTTGGCTTCTACGGAGCTTTTTCTAATTAACGCCACTTGTAGAGAACAGATTTTAAAAACTGTATTAGCAAAATATAAGAAAGACTATGATTATATTCTAATTGATTGTGGACCATCACTTGGAATGTTAACAATTAATGCATTAACTGCCGCGGATAGTGTGATTATTCCAGTAGAAGCAGAATATTTGTCCGCGAAAGGTATGGAATTATTATTAAGATCAGTAGCAATGACGAAACGAAAATTGAATCCTAGTCTAAAAATAGAAGGAATTTTGATTACTAGAGTAGATAAGAGAAACAACTTATCTGGACAGATTATCAAGATGGTTAGAGATGCTTATGAAAGTTTAAATATATTTGATAGTCAGATTCCAGAAAGAATTGCAGTGGGGAAATCGCTCAGTAAGCATGAGTTGGTTGCAGGGTTTGAAAAAAATTCAGATGCAGCTATTGCATATAAGAAATTGGCTCAGGAGGTATTAGCAAAATGACAGAAATGACAGAAAGATTAAAACCATTAGGAGAAATGTTTGGATTACCGCAAGATTTTAATGAAGATACAAAAGATAAGGTGACTGAATTAAAAATCAGTCACCTCAAAGATTATCATAAAGGAAATTTAGGAGAAAACAGATATTCGAAACAGGATTTAGAAGATCTTGTAGAATCTGTAAAAATCAATGGAATCATTCAGCCTTTAGTTGTTCGTCCACTTAATGAAAATGATGAATATGAAATTATCCTGGGACACCATCGAAGAGATGCGGCATTACTGGCAGGATTGAATACAGTACCATGTTTGATCAATGATGATTTGGATGATGATACAGCAGAGTTGTTATTTATGGATTCAAATTTGCAGCATGGATTCGAAAAAATGAAACAATCTGAAAAAGCTGAATTGATCTATCGGAGGAATGAGGTTTTAAAACGACAGGGAAGAAGGACAGATTTAAATCCAGATGATCTTACCAAGAGTGTAGATGAAGAATTTAACTTAAGTCGAAGTTCTATTCAGCGATATTTAAGAATTTATCAATTAACTGATAAATTAAAAGAGGCATTAGATAATGGGAAGATTGGAGTAAAGGTAGCCGTGGATCTTTCATTTATTTCTACTATTTATCAGGATCTAATTGCAGATTATATAAAAGAAAATGATGTAAAAATTGATAAGAAAATGTCTGAAAAAATCAAGACGGTGTCAGAAAGACAACATCTAAATGATAAAACATTGTTTGAAATCTTAAATGGAAAAATTTCTGAAGAAGTAAAGGTAAAGCCGAAAAAAACTTCAATTAAAGTAAGTAAAAAGGTATTAAACAAATATTTTAAACCAGAACAGAAACAAGATGAAATAGATAAGATTATTGAGAAAGCATTGGAAATGTATTATCAGAATTGAACTGAGGGATAAAATGAGAAGAAGAGTAATGACAATAGCAATGGCTACGTTTTTTGCCGGAATGATGGCTTTTTGTGATGTAGATATAATTGCTGCAGAAGAGAATGTTGTGACAGAAGCAACAACAGAAACAGCTATAATATCAACAACAGAAGAAGTAACAACAGAACAGAATCAATCAGAATTAAAAAATAACACAACGAAGGTAGAAAATAAGGTAACAATTTCAAAGAAACATAAAAAAGATAAAACTTCAAGCAGAAGGAAAAGACCAAAATCAAAAGAAAGATATAAGAAAAAAAAGATTGCTGAAAAAAACGTTGATTCCAAAAATGAAATCATAAAAAAACAAAAAAATCAAAAAGAATATATAGGAGATTATATATATTTTAATCAAACAGATTCTATTTGGAATAACAATAATTTGTCATTACGATCAGCAGGCTGTGGACCGACAGCGGTTGCAGTCTGTATTTCTAATTTAACGCATAAGTTTGTAAGTCCAGTGACTGTTGCAGGATGGGCTAAAAAAGAAGGATATTATTCTTCTTCCGGTTCACTGCATAGTGCGATCCCTGCGATGGCAAGTCACTGGAATTTGCAATGCAGAGGACTCTATAAAAATGAAAAGGAGATTGAAAGAGCTTTAAGATCCGGGCATATGGTTGTGGGATTGATGGGACCAGGATATTTTACAAATGGTGGCCATTTTATATCATTATTAACAATAAATAAAAAAGGTATGGTTGAAGTGGCAGATGTTGGAAGTAGGGTAAGATCACAAAAAATATATGATCTTGCTTTTATTATACAGAATTCTAAAATAGCAGATGCAGGTGGACCTTTTTGGGAAATTTGGAGCAATAAAACAGACGGTAATAACAATAAAAAGCAGAAAAGGAAGAATAAAGTTCATAACAAAGTAATAAAACAAAGTGATGATCAGAAGAAAAATAAAGAAGAGATTATTCGTAAATTTTATTTGAATTTGCAGATTGATCTGACAGACTTCGAAAAAGAAATTCCAATGGACGAATTATTAATAGGAATTAAGAGTCAGGGGATTCAGGATCATAAAAGTAAAATAAATGATCACTTAAAGGAACTTGGCAATCAATTGAATGATGAAAAAATTGTTCAGGTAAGCGAAACATATAGTTTTGGAATGGATGCAATGCAGTTACATAAAGAAAGAACTTATTTTGCAGTTCCTACCTATTTAGAAAATATTACGAGGATAAATTAATATGGATAAAAAAGAAGATAAGTTTATGGATAAAAAAGAAGATAAGTTTTTAGAAGAATTTTTGTCGAAATGGATAATAATTTGTATTGATGGACCTATAATATACATCCTGTTGAAATTGTTATACTGTATTTATGACAGAATAATGATAAAGAATCTGGTGGTTAGCTTTCAACCAGTACTGTTATTTATAGGATGCCTAGTTGTTGGAAAGTCCATTCTATTTTCTTTTGTTCCCAAAATCGTAGGATTTATTATGAAAACTGATTACAAAGAGAATGAACATAAAAGCGAGGTGAAAGATATGTTGAAAATTTCAGATTATACAAATACTGTACGAGAAGAAATTGAAGGATCATCAGGATTAAAAAAAATGATCCAAAGAAATCTTGATAAGATGAATGAAGTGATAGGAGATATTGATATGTCAGAAAAACAGAAAAAAACATGGTTGTGGTTGGCAGGATATGAAGAAAGTACAATAGATAACATTCTTGATGTTATAAAACAGAAAAGAAGATGATGATGTGCTATTCAAAGATAAATCTATGCATATTAAAAAATATATGATATAATATTTAAGAGGTGATGGAGATGCAAAATCGAGAAATGATAATGCATAAAGTTGGTAAATGGTTTATGATAATTGGAATAGCTGGACTTTTAAGTCTCTTATTTATTGAGTGGAGTCGATGGAACTTAGTACCGTTGGCAGAAAAAATAAACTTAGTGGCAGTAAGTGAAAATTATCATGAATTTCATACGGAATTTATAGAAGTTGGAATAGCAACATTTAGTATTTTTACATTATTTGCTGCACCATCGCTTGTTAGATGGGATAGTAGATCTGCAATTAATGTTACATTACTACTTTTTGCAATAGTTATTGATATAGCAGCAATTATATCTGTTATTGCAAGAGGTGAAATATTTGAAACCTATATTATTATGATAGTGTTATCAATGTGTATTTATGTAAAAAATATTTTAGAAATTACGCAAAAGTTGTATTATTGGATTACAACAGGATCAGAAGAGAATCATTATGACATTGTCAAAATGACATTTATTTGGACGATTATAGCATTTATAATAGGAAAGATTTGGTAAAAATGATGAATCAACAGAGGATAATTTATGTCAAAAATATAATAATTTATATTATAACAACAATATATGTAATAGCATTACATTTTTACAATATAAAGATTTATCGAATTCAAAACCGATATTCTAATAAAATATATGCTGCACTTGAGACAGTGAAAGATCAAGATTTTTTGATATATTTTGCGTTGGGTTTATTTTTTATAATTCTATTAATTTATTCTGCGATAAGTAGTTTTAGAGATATAGATATTATTGGAGTAGGACAAGTGATTATATCTGTTGTTATCTACATGATCTTGTTGATTGTTTTATTGATTATATATTCTAATCCAGTATTAACGACACTTGCTATTGTAATTGGAGTAGGAGCACTTGTAATGAATATTTAGAGGAGGGTAAGTATGAGAAGAGTAAAAAAATCAGTAGTAATAGTTACAATGATGTTTTTTTCAATTATCTTATTTTCAATGACAAACGTACATGCAGCGAATAAGAAGCTGAAAGTTAATAAAGTATATACGACAACAAAGAAAATTAAAGGAAAAACAAAGAAAAAATACTTGGTTAAAGTAAAAATTGGAAAGAAGATTTATAAGAAAAAAGCATCTTCTAAAGGAAACTTTACGATTCCTATTCCAAAGCAAAAAACTGGAAAGAAACTTACCGTGAAAGTCTACAAAAAGAAAAACAAAATATGGAAGCTTTATACGAAAAAAACGGTTACGGTAAAAAAGAAATCTAAGAAAGTAGTAACGAATACTACGAAAAAGAATAAGTATCCTGGCAAGGAAGATCCGATTGATTTAAAGCAGGTGAATAAGGACCTTGCGACGGGAAAGAAGATTAATAAAGGACAGCTTGACTTAGGTGCTGGGCATTATCGTTATTTTCTAAATTTTGGAGATTTAAAAGGAACAGCAAAAGTAGGTTATGTTGAAAATTACATGAATGTTGAAACTGATGGAGAAATAGTAACTTTAAAAGCAATAAATGGATGCACGTTATATTATACGGTTGCTGGTGCAGGTGAAAAATCTCTAAGTCAATTAGAAGATCCAACAAAAGAATCAAATTGTTTAAAACCTGGAGAAAAGGTAACATTTTCTTGTTATGATTATGATGCAGGGAAAGGTTCTTTAAATTTGAAAGTCAAAGGATACAAGAATGGAAAATTAATTATTTTATCATATTACGCACATTATATGATAAAACCAATTGCATTAAGATAAACAATAAAAGTGGAATTGTAGAAATACAGTTCCACTTTTTTGTCGAAAGGGGAGAAATAAATAAATGAATGAAACAATTACATATCGATCACCACCTAAATCAAAGACACCATAAAAATTAAATGGTGTCTTTTTAGTATACATTTTCAGGAAAAGGAGAAAGACTTATGAAGAAAAACAAATGGAAAAAAATATTCTGTCGAATGTTAGCAGTTGTGATGTCAATCTTAATGATGCCAACATCTGTCTTTGCACAGATCAGTGTTGATGATGCAAAGAAAATTAATGATGATTGGTATAAGCCAAATCAAAAAGAATTCAGTTCCTTTGATAGTTCCAAAGCATTAACGGTTAAGGCATCTTACGGATTCCGTCTGTATAAGACGAAGAATTCCAAGTTTACCGTAGAAGAAGGAAAAAGCTGCAAATATCCAACAAGCTATAATGGATTAGATCTGAATATTCAGGATTTCCAGAAAGAGTATCTTTGGTTCAAAACGTCTGAAAATTCAGTAGATAAGATCAAAGTTAAAGTTTCAAACATGCAGATCTATCAATGTAATGACGATGGAAGCAATGGTCACTGGGTAAAAGTCGATATGGTACGAACTGTGACAGGTATTGAAAAATACAAAGGACAGGATGGATATATTGCTTTAGGTGAAAACTTAACAAATACAGTTTACGTAGGGCTGAAAGAAGTTAAGACAACAAGTACATTCTATAAAGCAGGTACAAATACAAAAGTTTCACTCAAATCCAACGTAACATTAAAGGATATTGACTCAAAACAGTATATCGGAGTAAAAGCTAACAAAGTAGATGGTCAGTACGTATCTTCCAATACGAAATTAAGCTATAAAGAAGATAATGGAACATATATCTATTATGCAGACTATGACGATGATTATGATAGTCAGGACTTTACATGTGCTGCGTTTACCTTCCAGGGAGATTCGTTTGAATATACCTTTGGACGTAATCTTGCAGAACCGACAAGACGAGATCAGTTTGTAGGTTCTGGCCAGAACATGACCAGATTTAAAACCGTGCCGCCAACAAAGACTGTGACAGACAATAATGAAACACAGGTAACAAGTAATACAGTGGAGCACTTCGGACAGGACTGGACATATAACGTGGAACAGGTAATCCCAGCAGGAATCCCAGAGGCACATCGTTATTCCAAGTTTGCATTTGAAGATCAGATCGAATCCTGCCTGAAGATCAACTCCGTAAAGGTAGTTGCAAGCAAGATGGAATCCACAAAAGATGCAACTAGCTGGTTCGATATTAAAACAGATGGCAATAAAGTAACAGCAACATTGAAAGATCCAAAAGGAAATGACAGTTTCTATAAATATGGGATCTACACATTAAAGATCAATGTATCATTAAATATTCCAGAAAATGCTTCTGAAGAACAAATGGCAGCATTAAAAGAACAGTGGAAACAGCACGGTCATCTTAATGAAACAGAGAATATTGTAACAGAAGAAAATAGTGCCAAGACAAATGTTGATGGTGTGATTAAAAATTCCAATAATGTTACAACAAAAATTGAAGGCCCAGAAAAAACAGTTTCTGATGCGGATGAAACAAATGTTAAGAAAAATACAGTTCGTTCATTAGCTGATGACTGGACATATTCTGTTACTCAAAAGATTGCAAAAAATGCAAATGAGAAATATACAAGTTTTGCATTTAAGGATAGTATTGAACAATGCATGAAGATCAATTCAGTAAAAATTAAAGCAGATAATGGAAATGATGTAACTGGTTGGTTTGACATTTCAACTGTTGGAAATGAAGTTAAGGCTTCATTAAAAGATCCAGGATCAAATGATGAATTTTACAAAAACAATTCTTATACAATGGAGATTAATGTGAAGATGGATGTTCCTGAGAATGCGACAGAAGAGCAATTAAAAAGCTTGAGAGATCGTTGGAAAGAACATGGACATTACACTGAAGATCAAAAAATTGTAAAAGAATATAATACGGCATATGTTGAGGTAAATGGACAGAATGTTATAACAAATAAGCCAGAAACAGAAGTTCAGCTTTCTACAAATGAAAAAAATGAACCAGGATTAGCAATTAAGAAAAGTGTCAATCGTTATGAGCATCAGGTAAACGATGTAGTTCATTACACGGTAAAAGTGTCAAATACAAATGAAAAGGCAGATACAGCGTATTTTATAATTAAAGATACAAGTTTACCAGATAGTATGGCATTTGATTTTTCAAGTGTGAAAGTTAGTGGAATTGATGAGAAAGATTACACGATTGAACAGTCTGGAAATGGCTGGATATTGAAGTCTAAAGGTGATTATGCACTTCCATATGGAAAGACAATCACAGTTGAATATGATGCAAAAGCATTAGTTGCATCAAATGGAACCGTCGTTGATAATACAGCAATTACAACTGCAGCTGGTATTCCAGAGATGAAAGATCAGCAGCAGGTATATATTAATAGTCCGAAATTACAGGTTATCAAAAAAGCACCAGGTACAAAATACAAAGTTGGTGATACCGTAGGATATAATGTTACGATTACAAATATAAATGCAGGAACATTTATGAGAGATATTGTATTAAAAGATCTGGTGAAAACAGAAGGGTTGGAAATTAAAGAAGGTTCCGTAGCAGTATTAGTTGGTGGAAAAAATGTAACATCAAATTTAGATATTAGTTATGAAAATGATGGAACAGGATTTACAATCAAAACACCATATAACTTAAAGAACAGTGACATTCCATGTATCGGTAATACACCTTATAAAGACATGGATCACTGGACAGATAAGATTGTCGTTACCTATGATGCAACGATCACGGATAAAGCTGCATTAGCAACGGATCTGGAAAATGTATTTACTGCTCCAGCAACACCAAATACAAATGGGGATACGATTAAAGACGATGATACAATCCCATCTGGTGGCGGTGAGGATACAGAAGATATTAAGATGAAAGCTCCAGCTTTGGAGATTACAAAGAAGTCAAATAAATCTCAGTATGCGATCGGAGAAGTAGCAACATATACATTAACAGTTAAACAGACAAAAGAAAATCTGACAGCAAATAATGTTGTGATCACTGACAAATTTGCACAGGAAGATGGTATGATTTATGATGCAGACAGTATGGAAGTTAAGCTGAATAAAGAAGATATCACGAAAGATTGTAAGATTACAGTTGAAGGAAATAACTTCAAAATTGAGACTGGAAAAAATATATCTGATGAAGACAAACTGGAAGTAAGCTATAAAGTTTCATTCAGTAAAACTGGAGAATATACAAACACAGCCGTTTCCACAAGTGATAATACAAATGAAGATCAGGCAACAAACGTCATTGAAGTAACAAATGTAACTCCAGAATTGTCAATCAATAAGACATCAGATAAGACAGAATATGCCGTTGGGAATACAGGGATTTACACATTGACTGTGAAACAGACAAAAGCAGATGCAACAGCCAAAAACGTAACAGTAAAGGATCAATTTGTACAAGAAGATGGAATTACGATCGATGCAGAAAGTATGAAAGTATCTTTAAATGGTACAGACATCACAAAAGATTGCAAGATCGTGACAAATCAGAATAACTTTACAATTGAAACAGGAAAAGATCTAAGTAGTAAGGATGAACTGTTGGTATCCTATAATGTAACGTACACGAAAGAAGGAACATATAAAAATACAGCAACTACACAGGCAGATAACGCAGATCCAAAAGATGATAATAATTCTGTTACAGTGGTAGATCAAGACATTACGATGACGAAAGATGCAGATAAGAAAGAATATAAAGTAGGGGACATGGTAAAATACAACGTGTCTGTATCTTTAAAGAAAGAAAATTCTGTATCAAAGGATGTCGTAATTAATGATACAATTCCGGAAGGTCTTGCCCTTCAAAGTGAAAGTGTAAAAGTGACTGGGATAACTGATTACACGATCAATACAGATGGAAACAAGTTAGAAGTTAAAATTCCGGAATTAAAATATGGTGAGAAAGTTGAGGTGAATTATCAGGCAAAAGTATTAAAGAGTGCATTAGGCAAAACATTGGTGAACAAAGCGACTGTTAATGGTTCAGGAATTCATCCAGGACAGGCAGAAGTATCTGTAAAAGTACCAAAGACAGAAAAAACACCAACAAGTACTAATGGAAGTGGGAGTCAGACGACAACTGTAAAAACAGGAGATGACTTTAATGCAATTCCTTATGTTGCAGGTATAGCACTTGGGGCTGTCGCAGGAGTTGTGATTTATCTAAAAAGAAGAAAACTGAAGAAATAAAGGATACTTTTATATACCACATATGTAAAAGATATCACGCATAAGAAACGTAAAGTAAATAATAGCTGTCAAAAGAGGTTGTAGTTTTATCTACAGCCTCTTTTGAAATTATAAGGAAGGAATTAAATGAGTCATATTGATGATACCAGTCAATTAACAAGGAAATTATTGTTGTATATGGATTTAGGATTAGCTAACAATGAAATTCAGCTGATTGCAGAAGCTGCAAAATACCACGATATAGGGAAAATATATATTCCGGATCATATTTTATACAAACCTGGAGAGCTGACAAAGGAAGAATATAAAATAGTACAACAACATACAGTAATTGGACACGATATGATCATGAATTCTAACTTGAACAGAGAATTGAAAAAGTATGCTGCTGAGATCGCTTTACACCATCATGAACGAATTGATGGATCAGGATATCCAGATAATCTTTTAGGAAAAGAAATAAAAGATTGGATTCAGGTAGTAGCTTTAGCAGATGTTTATACAGCACTTCGAAGTAAAAGAGTATATAAGCCGGCGTATTCGAAAGAAAAAGCAGTGCAGATCATATTAGATGGCGGCTGTGGAGAATTTCCCAAAGAATATTTAACGAAATTTCAAGAGTATTT
>ERZ1673693.2445-NODE-2445-length-10518-cov-3.976297_pt1 | contig 10518 bp, 7 predicted proteins | sample MGYA00580223_ERZ1673693 | MGnify/ENA primary metagenome ERZ1673693 (study PRJEB41218, sample SAMN15661741) | gut metagenome | host: Homo sapiens | place: Canada: London | collected 2015-08-20/2019-03-30 | study: EMG produced TPA metagenomics assembly of...
TAGAGTACACGTCTGGGGGGCGTGTGGTCGCTGGTTCGAATCCAGTCACCCCGACATTGAAAATCAGCCACTTACAAATAAGTAAATGGCTGATTCATTTTTAATGGAACACGTTTGGAACACAAATTTATTATTTAATTACATCACTTATTTAGCTTATACTACATTCATTTTCTCAATTGAAGATAAATTCAGAATAAATGTTATTGTTGAAACTGAAATAGTTATTTACAACTTAAGAATTGATAGATTATTCAAATTCTTTTCTTCTGTTTTCAAAAGAGTAAAAGTCTTCTGAAATAAACGTGTATTCTTAATCTTGATTGTGTACATTAACCATGATTTTATTTAAAATAGCTAAAATAATCGCTAATATCCATAATACCAAAACTATTATCATAAGCACAGAAGCTAAAATTGCATCTTCTGTATGATAAAGAATATAGAGAATTTCGTTCTCTCCAATTTTATAATAATCTCCAATGTAATATGCACATATCGAAACAATTTGTGCCCCCATGAAAATGGTATATAAAATTATTCGTGAAGCCCTTAACCGTCTCTGTTGCCTCAAGTTTTTTCCTATCTCGAGAAAAAACATTCTTAAAAATAGATAACAGGCAATTAGAGAGCATAAGTATGACAAAAAAAATAATTCTCGTGAATATAAAGACGAAGCTATTGTGCTCATAGTAAATGATCCCCAAAAAAGCCATAGCCGAGTTTCGAGACAAGTTGTAACATGGAAATTCTTTTCTTTTTCATACTTCGGCTGTTGTTTTACATCCTTTAATTTCTCGTGTACACTTTGGTTAGATTTACATTCAGAAGATTTTAAATAAGTAGTGTCAATAGAGGCTTGAGCTTCTTCGATTCGTTTCAACTTTTTATAATATACATCTTTAGGTGAGGGATTATTAATCATTACCCTTTTATTTTCTGTTCCTTTATTTTTCATTGTTAACTAATAGTAAAGAACTTTATACTCAACTAAAAGAGATTAATTCATAATTTATTGTATTTCTAAATTTTCAGTTAAATCCAAAAGGAAATATTCATTTCATGTTTTAACTTAGCTGCTTATTTAGTAAATCCAATAAGTATATTATTCTTAAATACTAATTCTTGCGGCAACTCAACAAGAATTGAGAAAACCCCCAAAGCCTCTAAAAACGGCTCTATTTTCCCATAAAACCAATATTCACTGTTTCCGACATATGATATATTATAGAATCTTTTATCAATAATATCACAACACATGGCCTTTGTCATACCAAGCGTTATTTCCTTTTTATAGACAAGTTCTCCCCATTTAGAACCATATTTTTGTATATAATATCTTCGTTTAGCTTGTTCCTCTGCTCTTTTTTTTGCTTTTTCTCTTTGCTTTGCTTGTTTTTTAGCCAACTCTTTTTCTTTTTTCTTTTTACTGTACCGAATAGCCTCATTTCGAACTTCCGTTAGGTTTTTGCAATGGTTCGTAATCTCAGACCATTCTTCAGATGTAAGATTAAAATCAGCCCACCAATCCCCTGAGACGGTAACTCCATTAGTAAATATCGTTACTCCTGCAGTATCAGGAGCATAAAACAAATCGTTCCATTTATAATCATTAATTTTACCTTTATATACCTCTCCAGCATTATATTTATATTCTCCTTCATCGGGTTTCCATATATTAGAATAATAGTCTTTTTTCTTTTTTACAGAACCAATAAAGACATCCCCATTTTTATATTTTAGTTTCACATGGTTTGACTTTTCAATAAAATCATCAAATGATAGAAACCCGTATTTAGTTATAGTATCTAGTGTGACAATGGCTGTAAGACTATCTATTTTATCTAAATTCATTATTTTTAATTCATAATTGTCATCAAGGCGTTTAGTTAACGTAAGAGGACATTTTTTCTCTCCATAACCAATCAATCCATATTTATTCCCAGAATCAGTTCTATACGAAACTCCATAATAATCTGAATATTCTACAATATCGTCTACCTCTATTTTTAGTGCTGTCGCTTTTCGTTTATTAGCAAGAAGCTCGCGTCCTGTCTCATCGTTACTTATCTTAATAGTTCCTTTGAAGGTTGAGATTCTTCCATTATCATTTTTATAAATATTACCTTCCAAATAAGCATCCAAACCACTCCTAAGATAAATGCCACTGGCAATAGTATCTTGTAAATATCCATTCATAGACATATTCATAAGCGTCATTTTCTGCCCTGCAACAAATTCGTTATTAGCTACATAGCAAGAAATTGCATAATATAGATTTGTCCCAACTGAGAAATAAAGATAATTGTCTGCTTTATATTTTACGGTTTTCCACTTCGCATTTTTCGGTAGTACAGACAGTTGTCTTTGTCCTAATGACACTATTGTAATCGAGTTTACACATGTCAACAGGATAACCAATACAAACAGTTTTAATGTTTTCATCGCATTTGATTTTTAATTGCGTACTATAAATACCTATCTATCAAATAATTACAATAAATTTCATTCCCTTGATAGAAATCTCTGGACAATTTTGCGATCACTTCCTGATAAGTTATGTGTTTGAATCGAATATTGTCTTTTTCCGCAACCATTGCAAACTGTTCTATTTCTTCCCGATGTCTGAATCCATCCTTACCCAATACATCGTACCACAGATACAAGAGACAAAAGCTTTTGTGTAGTGGAGCAATTCTGAGTTTTCGTATTCCTTGTGTTTCGGCAATATGAGGAGTATTGCTGTATTTCTTCTTCAGCCCCAAAATATGTTTGATAAGTTGCGCAGCGTCTAAATATCGAAATTTGTTATTATCGGGAGATATTTCTTTTGCCAATTCATACAAATTAGGCAAACCGTCCCAAAAAGAAATATCATCAATATATTTTTGTTTTAATCCTTTGTGCTTTCTATTATCGTATGGCTCTAAAAACTTAGATTCGATGGCAATATCGGCATATCGTGAATAAATGATTACATCGATATTAGGAACGCGAGGAAACAAGTGTTTATCCTTGCAAATTTCGAATTGCTCTTCAAATCTAATTTCAATATTAGGTATACGAATTTCTACCGGAGAATCTGAACCTATGTTTTTGAACATATAACCATCTATTCTATCGGTTTTTGAGGTAAGTCTACAAGCATTCAGAAGAGGACAAGGGTCTTTTTCTTGCCAATATTGAAACAAATTAACTACAATGGCAGAGGACGAGTGGAGAGCTTTCATTTTTGCCAGTCTCGTCTTGCAGTCTTTTGTCTCGTTCCCAGCTCCCGAATCAAAACTTTTTACATTTTCTTCCGTTAAAGGCTCGAACAAATTGTTCGCTAAATCGGAAAGGTAATTTTTCTCTCCCTTGTTTGGAATTGTTCCTCCTACTAATTCGAAGCCTTTTCTCCTCGCCCAATTTTGCTGCTTCGACTTAATAAATTCTAATCCATTCATATTGAATTTATTTATTGTCACCCAAATCCAAAATGACAGGATTAAAAAAAGAAAAGTGTGGAGTTAATCGTTTATCGCATAGGAGGTTCTGACAAAACCCAGAGACGAATAAACAATATCCCCACACTTGTTTAGTATATATCCGCACGGACATACGACTACCCAAGCGATGAGTGCCATTGCTATTCCCCGTCTCTTTTGAAACTGTCAGATTTCCTATGCGGGATAAAGCGAAACACTTTCACTATATGTAAGGTCTCTTGCGAGACTTTACAAATATAGTATTTGTTTAGCAGAACAACAACATCAGTAAGAGATATTGTATTATTCGTCCTGAGTTTTCTATATAATACGAAAAAGGAATTTTTTACAAAGCCAATAAATATACATAAATATTAATATGTATTATTTATATTCTTAATAAGAATAATTACAATTCACTGATTATAAGATTATAAAATCTTTTTAGATAAACAAACCAAATATTTTTCTATTGTTTTAAGGATAAATTCGTTATAATTATTTAACCAATGATCAACAAAAAGAATCAACTCATCTCATTTTTTTATCAAATTAGGCACTCATATTTATTTTCTTTTTACTATATTCGCATAAAATAAAAAAACAGAATAAATCCATAAAAAATTTGAGAAACAAAGTTTTATCCTAAAAAAAACAATTTATACTGTTATTCATCAAACAAATAATAATAATATGAACAAATTACTATACATAATCTGCTTTTTTCTAATTTTATCATGCGACCAAAAAGATGATCATGAGCTTGATATAAATTATCAATACGAGGAAGAAAATTCTAAAGAAAAAGACATATATTATCTTATTGTAAATAACTATACACCTTACACTTGCTATGTTGAATGTGATGGCAGAGTTATAATATCTTTAAATCCCAACAAAACAGCAAATAACATAAAAATCTCTACAAAGAACAAATCATTTCAAATATCTTATAAAAACTATCCTTACACTTATTCATACGATGAAAAAGTTCCTGGAAATCAAGGCGAAAAATACATTATCAACATAAAAGATCCGGACTTCCCCGAATGCGAAAAGAAGAAAGTATTTTACGTATCTGTAAAAAATAACGAACAATATACGTATAAAATTTGCACTGAAAGAGGCTCTCTAATATCAAACATCTCTCCAAACGAGACTCGGACCATTACTTTATCCGCAGGGGAGCATATTTTAGAATTCGAACAAGCAGAAGGACGCCCCTTCCCCCCAACAGTATATTCTAAAATAGTGTCGGGAAATTCTTGTGATAATAAAAATATTTCTATTCCGTAATATCAAATGAAACAACATATTTCGTGTAACGTCATAACCCGCATTTTAAAAGATAACAGACATCTATAAAGTATCTAAATTTTCCAACAAAATAGTTTAGCAAAGTTTTAAACCGACGTTTCTCAATTTGCAAATTATAAATGAGATGAGCACTATAAATCCGGGGCATTTTACTATTTTTGTCTGACAATTCTAAATCCGTATCAGTCGTGTCCCAATTTGCCGATGTCATATTACCTCTTCCGTTACATAAATATTATACATACCGTATTCCTGCGGAATTAAAAGAAAATTTATCTACCGGAAGCCGGGTTATCGTCCCCTTCGGACGAAAAAAATATTATACGGCTATCGTCATTTTTACTCACAATCATGCACCTGCCGATTATGAGACAAAAGAGATCATCTCTTTATTAGACAATGAACCTATTTTACGGCGTCCTCAACTCAAATTTTGGGAATGGATTGCCGGATATTATTTCTGTTCTGTCGGCGATGTGTATAAAGCGGCATTACCGTCGGGGTTAAAATTAGAAAGCGAAACCTTGGTTTCTCCTAACCCTGATTATGAAGAAAATCCGGACAATCGACTGACAGAAAGGGAGTCAATATTATTAGACGCACTAAGCAAGTATCCCAAAATCTCAGTACAAGATCTGGAAAAAGAGAGCGGGTTACGCAATATTTTACCCGTTATCCGTACTCTGCTCGACAAAGAGGCCTTATTCATTACAGAACAGATAAAACGGAAATATCGTCCTAAAACCGAGACATATATAAAACTGGCTTTCGGACCGGAAGAACAAGAGAAATTACGGCCCATTTTCGAACAATTGACTCCTGCCAAGAAACAGCTCAAATTATTGATGGCCTATCTCGAATTGTCATCATTCATGCAAAGAGGGCAATTTAAAGAGGTATCCCGAAACACTCTGCTCGAAAGAGCCGATGTATCCTCATCTGTCCTTTCAGGGCTGATCGACAAAGGAATACTGATCTCTTATAAACGGGAGATAAGCCGATTAGACACTTCCGGACGGTCTGCCGAACCTGCTCATGCTCTCAATACAGTGCAGCAAAAAGCTCTTGACCAAATATTTCATTCTTTCAAGGATAAAGAGGTTACTTTGCTGCACGGTGTAACTTCCAGCGGTAAGACTGAGATATATATCCACCTGATTCAAGAAGTCATTCAAAAAGGGAGACAGGTGCTTTATCTCGTTCCCGAAATAGCTTTGACCACACAACTTACAACCCGACTACAACGGGTTTTCGGAGACAGTCTTGCTATTTACCATTCCAAATTTACGGATAACGAACGCGTAGAGATATGGAACAATCTCCTAAAGGACAAAGGAATACGAGTCATTCTCGGAGTGCGATCCTCGATATTTTTGCCTTTCAGAGACTTAGGACTGGTTATTGTAGATGAAGAACACGAAAATACGTATAAACAACAAGATCCTGCACCACGCTATCATGCCCGTAACGCAGCCATCGTATTGGCATCGATGCACGGCGCAAAAACATTATTAGGAAGTGCAACTCCGGCTTTAGAAAGCTATTATAATGCACAACAAGGGAAATATGGATTCGTAGAACTTACCTCCCGATTCGAAGATATACAATTGCCCCGAATATTAGTAGCCAACACTCAAGAACTTCGTCGCAAAAAACAGATGACCGGCAATATATCTCCTCTGCTTCTCGATGAAGCCAATCAGGCCCTAAAAAGAGGAGAACAAGTCATTTTATTTCAAAACCGTAGAGGTTTCGCCCCGGTAATAGAATGCAAACTTTGCGCCTGGGTTCCCAAATGCAAATATTGCGACGTAACGTTAACCTATCATAAACGATATCATCAGCTTACTTGTCATTATTGCGGATATACATGCGAAGTTCCCAGACAATGCCCGGCCTGCGGACATACCGAAATCGATATTCGAGGATTCGGGACAGAGCGCATCGAAGAAGATATAGCCCAATATTTTCCGGATTACCAAATCGCCCGTATGGATCTGGACACCACTCGTACACGGAAGGCTTATGAACAACTGATCGAAGACTTCGAACAGCACAAAACTCAAATTCTGGTCGGGACTCAAATGATCACCAAAGGACTGGACTTCGATAATGTAAGCGTAGTCGGTATTTTAAGTGCCGATACAATGATGAATTTCCCTGATTTCAGAGCTCACGAACGGGCATTTCAGCTTATGGCTCAAGTTGCAGGACGCGCCGGACGAAAGAAGCGTCAGGGTACTGTAATTCTGCAAACGGCACAGCCCGAACATCCGCTCATACAACAAGTTATCAACCACGACTACGCAGGAATGTTTCATACGCAATTGAAAGAGCGTCAGCAATTCTCCTATCCCCCTTTCTTTCGGTTGATATATATTTATCTGAAACATAGGGATGAAACAATTCTCAATTCGGTTGCATGTTCTTATGCAACACGTTTACGACAAGTTTTCGCTCATCGCATATTAGGCCCGGATCTTCCTCCCGTTGCCCGGATACAATCTCTATATATCCGCAAAATCGTTCTAAAAGTAGAAAATAATGCATCTATGGCAAAAGTGAGAGAACTCTTATATCAGGCTCAAGACGATATGTTAAAAGACGAACGGTTCAAATCTGTTACCGTATATTACGATGTCGATCCTATGTAAGAGCTTGTCTAAATTTTCCAACAGAAAAATATTATCAGGTCATTTTTGCGCTTTCTTCCGGTCTTTTTTCCCGTTTCCACTCGTCAGATAGCCCGCTATCATCCTCCTAAAAACAGAAAAACATCCTCGAAATAAACTCTCAAAACTGACCCGAACAAAATTTACGACAGGCTCTAAGAGTTACAATAATACTTTTATTTTGAGTAAACTCAATCCCCCAATAAATAAAAGTTTGATTATCCAACCGATTATCAACGAATAGTTTATAACTTACAAATTACATCGGACTATTAACAATGTTATCAACAATTCATGTTTATAACTCTTCTGATAAAAAATATAACTTAATAAAAATAAAGACATTAACATTATCAACTGTTGTTAATAACAAAAACAGAAGTCCAACGAGTAACCGATTTTTCGACCTGTGTTTTAGCCTCTTTTCCGCAATGACCGAGTTATTAACGGAACACAATCGGAGTTATTCACAAAAATACCTAACTTATGCACAACACTTGTTCATATCCTTCTCAAAATTAATTTATAATTACCTATATATCTGACAATTAAAATTATCAACAACCGTTCATATCCCCTGTTCATTACTTAATGTCGAATATTCTAATGTAAACCGAATAAAATTAACCCGAATAGATATGATTTATCAAAAATTAAATACGGAAAATTTTCCACAATTAAATATCGTTTGTACATTTGCAATCGTAAAAAAGAGTTTAATTATCAACTAATAAATAAAGAATTATTATGTCAAAAGTAACAGTCGTAGGTGCAGGTAACGTAGGTGCTACATGCGCAAATGTATTGGCTTTTAATGAAGTGGCCGACGAAGTAGTATTGTTGGATATCAAAGAAGGCGTAGCAGAAGGTAAGGCATTGGACATGATGCAGACAGCAACCTTGCTCGGTTTTGATACTCGTATCACAGGAGTTACCAACGATTATACAAAAACCGCAGGTTCTGACGTTGTTGTCATTACATCCGGTATTCCTCGTAAACCGGGTATGACTCGCGAAGAATTGATCGGTGTAAATGCAGGGATTGTAAAATCGGTTGCAGCAAGTGTATTAGCACACTCTCCTAACGCAATCATTATCTGCGTAAGCAATCCTATGGACACTATGACTTATTTGATTCAGAAAACTTCGGGACTTCCTAAAAACCGCGTAATCGGTATGGGTGGAGCATTGGACAGCTCTCGTTTCAAATGCTACTTAAGCAAGGCCTTGAATGCCAACCCCAATGAAGTGGAAGGCGTTGTAATCGGCGGTCATGGCGACACGACAATGATTCCTTTAACTCGTCTTGCTACCTATAAAGGTTTGCCGGTATCTCAACTTCTCGATGCCGAAACTTTAGAAAAAGTTGCTGCCGACACTATGGTAGGAGGTGCTACATTGACAAAATTACTAGGAACTTCTGCATGGTATGCTCCGGGTGCGGCTGCTGCATACGTTGTTGAATCTATCCTTCACGATCAGAAAAAAATCGTTCCTTGCAGTGTATATCTGGAAGGCGAATACGGACAGTCAGACATCTGCATAGGCGTTCCGGTTGTTTTGGGTCGCACCGGTTGGGAAAAAGTTGTCGATTTCAAACTTAATGATGCAGAAAAAGAGTTGTTCGAAAAAAGTGCTGCTGCCGTTCACAAGACAAACAGTGTACTTCACGAGATCAAAGCTCTCTAAAAATTACCGTATTTTCGATAATAAAAAGCCTGTTTGCAAGTTGCAAACAGGCTTTTTCATTAATAGCCTGTTTAAATCGATAAAATTATATATCCGAATCTTTCGAGTCTTTTGCAACCTATTTTCTCATTCCGGTACACCACACAGTCAACTGCCGCCTTTAACTTCTTCCGAAAGGAACTCCCAAACCTGACCCGAGTAAAATCTAGCAGGTTTCAAAACCAGATTTTAAACACAAATAACCATTTTTCATACATCAAGGTTAACGGATATTTGTACTTTTGGAAAAATAAGATCAATTGTCACCAACTAATACAAAAGAAATATGCAAATCGAAAAAATTGATTTTTACGGAATGTCAGCCATTCATTTCGAAGCAGGCGGATATGAAGCAATTATGATTCCCGAAATCGGGGCTAATGTCGTTAAACTAAGCCATAAAGCTTCCGGCACAAATATATTGCGAACTCCGGCAGAAGACGAAATAGAGACTTTCAAAGGACGACCTCAAGTATTCGGACTTCCGCTTTTATTCCCTCCTAACCGTATCGAGGACGGAACTTATTCATTCGAGAACCGCACATACAAATATCCGATTACCATTCCCGCTCAGAACAATTACCATCATGGGATCATTAAATCCCAGCCGTTTATAATTACCCGGACAGAAACCGGAAATGACTACATAGAAATAGAGGCTTCTTATTTCTCTAACTTATTTAATGATCCCATTTATAAACATTTTCCTCATGAATTCATTTGCCGCATGATTTTCCGACTATCGGCAGAAGGTTTAAAACAAACTACCGTTTTCATCAATCAAAGCAAAGAAAATATGCCTATAGGCATAGGATTCCACACTCCTATCAATGTTCCCTTCACAACAAACGGAAAACGAAACAACTATAAACTGAAACTGTCGGTGGGAAAACGCTGGGAAATGAGCGAACGTTCGCTCCCGACCGGAAAACTCAACGACTTGAACGAAGAAGAAGCTCTACTGCGCACCGAGGGTCTTTATCCTTTCGGCAAAGCAATAGAATGGGCTTTGACTAACGAACCGCTATCGATAGACGGGAAAAACTATAACGGAGCTATTCTGACCGATACAGAAAAAGGAATAAGCGTATTCTATGAAACCGACGAGCAATTTAAACACTGGACTCTCTGGAACAACGGTGGCGAAGTTCCTTATGTATGTCCTGAACCGCAAAGCTGGGCAACGAACGCTCCGAACTTGAAACTGCCGGCACAACTCACCGGTTTTCAATTTATAGAACCCGGAAAAGAGTGGAAAGCCGTAACACGGTTATATGTGAAATAGGGATATTCAGTAAATGTCCCTAAAAAGTAAGATGGCATATAAAGTCGAT
>ERZ1673693.2447-NODE-2447-length-10507-cov-7.161213_pt1 | contig 10507 bp, 7 predicted proteins | sample MGYA00580223_ERZ1673693 | MGnify/ENA primary metagenome ERZ1673693 (study PRJEB41218, sample SAMN15661741) | gut metagenome | host: Homo sapiens | place: Canada: London | collected 2015-08-20/2019-03-30 | study: EMG produced TPA metagenomics assembly of...
CATTTAAGAAGATATAAAAAGATAGTCAAAAAGACATATATAATTTGATAATAAAAAATCACGATTTGTTGAAATTTGCTTTCATTCATATTATAATAGGTAAGATTGCATATTTTTCGACATTTTTTTACAGAAATATGGATTATGCGTTAAATTTATAAAGGAGGAAGGCTTTTGCCTTAGTTTTTATGAATACATATAAATTAGGTATTGATATCGGTTCTACAACCGTAAAAATTGCAATTCTCGATGAGAATAACCAGATTCTGTTTTCTGATTATGAACGTCATTTTGCTAATATTCAGGAAACATTACAGCAGCTTCTGGAAAAGGCCGTAGACAAACTGGGAACATTTCATGTTCACCCTGTCATTACGGGTTCCGGCGGTCTGACACTTGCTACCCATTTGAATGTGCCGTTTACACAGGAGGTTGTTGCGGTATCGACAGCCTTACAGGACTATGCGCCACAGTGTGATGTTGCAATCGAACTGGGCGGTGAGGATGCCAAAATCATTTACTTTACCAACGGTGTTGACCAGCGGATGAACGGTATCTGTGCCGGCGGTACCGGTTCTTTTATTGACCAGATGGCAACACTTTTACAGACAGACGCTTCCGGTTTAAATGAATATGCCAAGAATTATAAGTCCATTTATCCGATTGCCGCCCGCTGCGGTGTATTTGCAAAGTCGGATATCCAGCCGCTTATCAATGAAGGGGCAACAAAGGAAGACTTATCTGCTTCTATTTTTCAGGCGGTTGTCAACCAGACAATCAGCGGTCTTGCCTGCGGTAAACCGATTCGCGGAAACGTTGCTTTCTTAGGCGGTCCGCTGCATTTCCTGTCTGAATTAAAGGCTGCATTTATCAGAACATTAAGCCTTGCGCCGGATGAAATTATCGCACCGGAACATTCACACCTTTTTGCAGCAGTCGGTTCTGCCATGAATTATAAGGAAGAGGTCTGCGTTCCCGTTGAAGATATTATCAAACGGTTACAGGGAAAGATTAAGCTTGAATTTGAAGTAGAACGTATGGAACCGCTTTTTAAGAATCAGGAAGAATATGACACGTTCCAGAATCGTCATGCCGCTCACAAGGTTGAAACACGCTCTTTAGCCGAATACCGCGGAAACTGTTATCTGGGTATAGATGCCGGTTCAACAACGACAAAGGTTGCCCTTGTCGGCGAAGACGGAAAGCTTCTTTACTCTTTCTATAGCAGTAACAACGGCTCTCCGCTTGCAACAACAATCCGTGCCATCCGTGAAATTTATGACCGGCTTCCACAGGGCGCAAAGATTGTCCACTCCTGCTCAACAGGATACGGCGAAGCATTAATTAAATCTGCATTGATGCTCGATGAAGGCGAAGTAGAAACAGTTTCCCACTTCTATGCCGCCGCATTTTTTGACCCGGAGGTTGACTGTATTATTGATATCGGCGGTCAGGATATGAAATGTATCAAGATTAAGAATCAGACCGTTGATTCCGTACAGTTAAATGAAGCATGTTCTTCCGGCTGTGGTTCATTTATTGAAACCTTTGCAAAGTCCCTGAATTTCAGTGTACAGGATTTCGCAAAGGAAGCTCTATTTGCAAAGCACCCGATTGATTTGGGAACACGCTGTACCGTATTTATGAATTCCAAGGTTAAGCAAGCACAAAAGGAAGGTGCTGAAGTTGCCGATATTTCTGCCGGTCTTGCCTACTCTGTTATTAAAAATGCACTTTACAAGGTTATTAAGATTTCAGACCCGGGCGATTTAGGAAAGCACATCGTTGTACAGGGCGGTACATTTTATAATGACGCTGTTCTGCGCAGCTTTGAAAAGATTACCGGTGTCGATGCCGTCCGTCCGGATATTGCCGGTATTATGGGTGCTTTCGGTGCTGCTTTAATTGCAAGGGAACGTTATGACGGCATTTCGGATTCTTCTATGCTGTCTATTGATAAAATTAACAGCTTAACCTACGAAACAAAACTGACCCACTGTCAGGGCTGTACCAACCACTGCTATCTGACCATTAACAAATTCTCCGGCAACCGCCAGTTTATTACCGGTAACCGCTGTGAGCGTGGTCTTGGCAGGGAAAAGAGTACCGAAAAACTGCCAAACCTGTTTGACTATAAGTTAAAACGTTTATTTGGTTATGAACCGCTTTCCGAAAGTGAAGCTGTCCGCGGTGTTGTCGGTATTCCGCGTGTACTGAATATGTATGAAAATTATCCGTTCTGGTTTACATTTTTTACAAAGCTCGGTTACCGCGTTGTCCTTTCACCGCAGTCCAGCCGTAAAATTTACGAACTCGGTATCGAATCCATCCCATCTGAGTCCGAATGTTACCCGGCAAAGCTCGCACACGGCCACGTTTCATGGCTGATTAAGCAGGGTGTAAAGTTCATCTTCTACCCTTGTATTCCGTATGAGCATAAGGAAATTGATAAGACCAACAATCACTATAATTGTCCGATTGTAACGTCTTATGCCGAAAATATTAAAAATAATGTAGAAGAATTAATAACGGAACACATTGATTTCCGCAATCCTTTCCTTTCTTTTGAAAATGAGGAAATTCTCGCAAAACGTCTGCGCGAGGAATTCCCGGATATTCCGAAAGCCGAAGTCACTGCCGCCGTTTCTGCCGCATGGAAGGAAATGATGCAGTCCAAGGAAGATGTCCGCAAAAAAGGTGAAGAAGTTATCAAGTTCCTTGATGAAACCGGAAAACGCGGTATTGTCCTTGCCGGACGTCCATACCATGTAGACCCTGAAATCAATCACGGTATCCCGGAACTGATTAATTCCTACGGGATTGCCGTGCTGACAGAAGATTCTATCTCCCATTTAGGCAAGGTAGACCGTCCTTTGATTGTTATGGACCAGTGGATGTATCATTCAAGACTGTATGCCGCCGCAAGCTATGTAAAAACAAAAGACAATCTGGACTTAATCCAGTTAAATTCTTTTGGCTGTGGTCTGGATGCCGTTACAACCGATGCTGTCAATGATATTTTAACAAAGGCAGGAAAGATTTATACTGTATTAAAGATTGATGAGGTCAACAACCTCGGTGCTGCAAGAATCCGTGTCCGTTCACTGCTTGCCGCACTGCGTGTTCGCGAAAAGAAACACTATCACAGAAAGATTGAATCTGCCGCATTTGAACGTGTGGAATTTACGCCTGAAATGCGTGAAAATTACACCATTCTGTGTCCGCAGATGTCACCGATTCACTTTGAACTGTTAGCACCGGCATTAAATTCATGCGGCTACAATTTTGAAGTATTGGACAACGATAACAAATCTTCTGTTGATATCGGACTGAAATATGTAAATAACGATGCCTGCTATCCGTCCCTGATGGTTGTCGGACAGATTATGAGTGCCGTACTTTCCGGCAAATATGATTTACACAAAACCGCGATTGTTATTACACAGACCGGCGGTGGCTGCCGTGCTTCCAACTACATCGGATTTATCCGCCGTGCGCTGACAAAAGCAGGACTGGAATATATTCCTGTTATTTCTATCAGTGCGCAGGGTCTGGAGTCCAACTCCGGCTTTAAATATTCACTGCCGATGTTAAAGAAAGCCATGCAGGCTGTTGTATACGGCGATGTATTCATGAACGTCGTATACCGTACCCGTCCGTATGAAAAAGTACCGGGTTCTGTGAATGCCCTGCATGAAAAATGGAAGAATATCTGTATCCGGCAGTTGACAAAGGATAAGGTTACCATGCGTGAATTTAATAAAAATATCCGCAGTATTGTCAAAGAATTTGATGAGATTGAATTACTGGATATTAAAAAGCCAAGAGTCGGTATTGTCGGAGAAATTCTTGTAAAATTCATGCCTGCCGCCAACAACTATCTTGTTGACTTATTGGAAGCAGAAGGTGCGGAAGCGGTTATGCCGGATTTAATGGGCTTTTTGCTGTACTGCGCAGAAAATGCAAACTTCAAAAAAGACTACCTCGGTGCTTCAAAGAAGTCTGCATTTATCAATAATTCTGTAATTAAACTGCTTGAGTGGTTCAGAAAGGGTGCAAAACAGGCATTAAAAGAAAGCAAGCGTTTTACACCGCCTGCTACGATTCAGGAAACTGCAAACCTTGCCAAAGATTTAGTTTCTTTAGGTAACCAGACGGGTGAAGGCTGGCTCTTAACCGGTGAAATGATTGAACTGATTCACAACGGTGCCGGTAATATTGTCTGCTGTCAGCCGTTTGCCTGCCTGCCAAACCACATTGTCGGTAAAGGTGTTATTAAAGAGCTGCGTGCGGCATTCCCGGAAGCTAATATCATTGCTGTTGATTACGACCCGGGTGCTTCCGAAGTCAATCAGCTGAACCGAATCAAGCTGATGCTTGCAACTGCAAATAAAAACCTTGAAAAATCTGAAAATTAAGGGTATACTATATTTATAAGTGGTTTGATAATTTTATAACGAAAGCTGGTGTAACACATGAACTTTTTATTATTTTTAGGACCAATCATCGGCGTAGCGGTTTCTATCTTCGCAGTGGTTGTTCTGATTTCCGTTATCGGTGCTGTCGCCGGTACAGAAGAAGATTTTGACGATTAAATCTAACAAAAATCAAAAGAAGCGGCTGTTTTTACTGCGCCGCTTCTGTAACATCAAAGAAAGATGCACTTGTTATGGTGCATCTTTCTTTTTTATGTGATGTACGTTAATGCTAAAACTCCCGGAACACATGGCAATACGATAACATATCTGCCCTATGCTCCGGGAGTTTTATTTTAAGATTTTAACTATTTATTTTATATATTTTCAATCTGCCAGTCTATCGGCTCGATACCATGTTCTTCCAAAAACGCATTTGCCTGACTAAAATGCTTACAGCCGAAGAATCCTCTGTATGCCGACAACGGACTTGGATGCGGCGCTTTTAATATCAGATGTTTCGGATTCGTCAGCATCGGAATTTTGCTCTGTGCCGGTCTGCCCCAGAGCATGTATACAACCGGTCTGTCCTGCGCATTGACTGCATGAATTACCGCGTCCGTAAACTGTTCCCAGCCGTGCCCCTGATGTGAATTTGCCTGATGCGCACGCACGGTAAGCACGGTATTTAACAGTAATACACCCTGGTCTGCCCATTTTTTTAAATAACCGTTATTCGGGATATAGCAGCCGCAGTCATCATGCAGTTCCTTATAAATGTTCTGCAATGACGGCGGAATATCCTTCTGCTCCGGCAGAACCGAAAAGGACAATCCATGTGCCTGATGTTCATTATGATACGGGTCCTGTCCCAGCAATAATACCTTGACCTTGCTAAGCGGTGTAAAATGAAATGCGTTAAAAATATCCTCTGCCGGTGGGTAAATCACTGTGTTTGAATATTCCTCTTTTACAAACCGGTATAAATCCCGGTAATAGTCTTTTTTAAATTCATCCTGAATTGCCGGAAGCCAGTCATTATCTATCATACTCATCGTTTCCACTGCCTCTTTTCCTGCTTTCGTGTTTATTCGTACATTTGTGTTATCGTATTAATCCTCATTTCTGAGCAACTTGTTGCGAAGATGCGATGAGAAATTCGCACAGGCGATTTCTCATCTGCCATCATAGATGTCTGTTTTCACACTATCTGCCTATAACCTGACGGAAATGCCTTTTCCGGCAAGATATTTCTTCAAATCTCGGATTTCCATTTCTTTATAATGGAATAATGACGCCGCCAGTGCCGCATCTGCCTTGCCTTCTGTAAATGCATCATAGAAATGTTCCATATTACCGGCACCGCCTGATGCAATCACCGGAATAGAAACATTTCCCGCTATGGTACGGGTCAGCTCAATGTCATATCCTGCTTTTGTACCATCACAGTCCATACTCGTTAAAAGAATCTCTCCGGCACCCAGCTTTTCAGCCTTCAATGCCCATTCTACAGCATCCATCTGCATATCAACCCGTCCGCCGTTTTTATAAATACTCCAGTGTCCGTCTTCCTGACGCTTTGCGTCAATCGCAACCACCACACACTGACTGCCGAACTTATCTGCCGCATCACTGATTAACTGTGGATTCATAATGGCAGCAGAATTAATAGAAATCTTATCTGCACCCTCTCTTAACAATACTTTAAAATCATCGATACTGCGGATTCCACCGCCAACCGTAAACGGGATAAATACACGTTCTGCCACTTTCCTTACCAAATCAACCGTTGTATTTCTTCCGTCACTCGATGCCGTAATATCCAAAAACACCAGCTCATCTGCGCCGGATTTATCATACATGGATGCGACCTCTACCGGATCACCGGCATCTCTTAAATCCACAAAGTTCGTTCCTTTTACCACTCTGCCATTCTTACAGTCAAGACATGGAATAATTCTTTTTGTAAACATCGCCAATCTCCATCCTTTTTATTTTTACAGTTCTGAAAAGTTCTTTAAAATCTGAAGTCCGATATCACTGCTCTTTTCCGGATGGAACTGGCATGCAAATACATTCCCGCTCTCAACGGAAGCATGAATATGCGTTGAATATTCTGTACTGGCGGCAACAATCTGTTCGTCCTGCGCCTTTAAATAGTAAGAATGTACAAAATATACATATGACTGATTCGGAATATCTTTAAAAAGCTTTGCCTGCGGTTTGATTTCAATGGAATTCCAGCCCATATGTGGAATCTTTAAACCTTCCTTTGGCGGTATTCTTAAAATTTCACCTTTCAAAATACCAAGTCCCTCTGCCCCCGGTGTTTCATCACTTTTATCAAACAGCAGCTGTAATCCCAGACAAATTCCAAGAAATGGTGTATTCTTGCGTGTAACCTCTTTAATCGTGTCTACCAGTCCGAACTTGTCCAGATTGTTCATGGCATCCCCAAATGCACCGACACCCGGCAGAATAACCTTATCTGCCTGCAAAATTTCAGATGAATCTCTTGAAACAATCACTTCCTGATTCAGTGATTTCAATGCCTTTTCAACGCTTTTTAAATTTCCTGCATCATAGTCAATAATTGCTATCATTCTTATGCCTCTCCATATGCTTCGATTTTTAAGTAGTACTGTGTAAAATCTTTCTTAGATAAATCTACAAGTGTTTCTGCTTCACTTTCTGAAATGCTGAAACTCTTCTGCAATGCGGTAACAATCTGCTTTTTAATGGCTTCTACATCATCACCCACACCTAAGAATTTTGCTTCGTCAATATATGTATCATAACGTTCCATGCCTTTAATTAAAGCATTTAATGCTTCTGTCTTGCGGTTCATTTCCATATACGTATTGTATGAGTCATACTGACGCTGTACGTACATAATGACACCGACCTGTCTGTAAATATCCTCATCTGCATCCCGCAATTTCATTCCTGCAAGCTGGTCATATGCTTTTTCATACTTATCATTTTCAAGATACTTATTGGCTCTTGTCAGTGAAAAGCTGTAATGGAAGCTTGTAATCAAAATATTAATCAATACAACAATACCGGCAATTAATAATACGAATAAAATAATAGACTTTGTCTTAATCCGTAAAATGTCACCCGGCTTTGACGGTTCTTTCGGTTTCTTTTCTTTTTTCGGCTTTTCCTTCTTTGGTTTCTTTTCTTTCTTCGGCTTTGCAGCTTTTTCCTGCTTCTTCTGCTCTTTCTTTTCCTGGGCGGCCTGCTTTTTTTCCTGCTTCTTCTGCTGTTTTTCTTCGTACTCAGCAGCTTCTGCTTCCTGCTCTGCCTTATCTTCCTCTGCCGCTTTTTTCTTATATTCCTGGAAACGGTACTTAAACTTTGCAAAAAAGCCCTTCTTCGGTGCAGCTTCTTTTTCTTTTAATTCTTTTGCCTCACCGTCCGCACCGTACATTTCTTTTAAAACGCGCTCATTCTCATCTTTTGGATTTTCCGGCACTTCCTCTCCTGAAAGAAGCTCATCGCCTGCCGCTTCTTCCGGCTCTTCCTCAACACTTTCAAAGAAAATATCCCTGACTGCGCTAAAGAATCCTTTTTTATCCTTTTTGGCTTTCTTTGCCTTCTTATCTTTTTTCTTTTTATCAGATTGATTCTCTGATCCGGCAGCTTCCTGTTCTTTTCCCGGTTCAGCCTGTGTCTGTGTTTCCGCTTGTTCCGCCGGTTCTGATTTTTCGGTCTGTGTCCCGGCTGTTTCAGTCTGTTCTGCTTCAGCAGCTGTTGTATCCGGTTGTTTCTGCACCGCTTCTGCCTGCTCTGCTGATGCCTTGTCAGACTTCTCTTCCGGCTGTGATGCAGCCTGTACCGGTTCATCTGCATTTTCCTGTGATGCCTCTGCGGCACTGTCACCATTACCGAATAAATCCTCTACGGAAACACTGTCTGACGTTGCATCTTCGATAATATCATCTAAATTCATATCTGCTATTCTTTTAATTTCCGCGTCTGAGAGCAACTCGTCCTCTTTGCCTGCTTCCCCTGCATTGTCTATGTCCTGTAAATTTTCTGTTTCTTTGTCTTTTAATTCTTCATCTAATTCAGGCACTTTTTTCACCCCATATCTTCATAATAATGTACAATTTGTATCTTTCCGATAAATAAACCCGTACTATAAAATAGTACCATACTTACGCAAATTTAACAATATCTGTTAATTTACTTTTCCTTATTGTGCTAAAATTTTTTTTAATTCCTGCAAAAAATCATAAGAAGATTCCGAAACTGCAGCTGCACGCTCCGAAATATTCTCGGGAAGCTGCGGCAGTTGTCCGTTAATGCGATATAACACAGATTTCTGATTGATAAATGTAACCTTTTCAAACGGCCAGCGAATCAGGTTCGGAATCAAAAATCCTTCTCCCAATTCAATCAGCATCAGCTTCTTATTGAGAGTTGCAGACAGCCACTTATTATATAAATCCCACTGCTTCTCAACTTCCTCTTTTTTCTCTGATGTGATCTGTTCTGCTTCAAGGAGCAGCGGCTGAACTACTCTTTTCGGATTCAGACTTCCCCATGAAAAATCATTTTTTTTACTGGAAGTAATACAAAAATAATTCTTTTTTTCAAGATATGGTGCATAAAATGCCAGTAAATCCTGATATTCCTGCTTTTCTAAATATGCATTCCATTCTTCACCAATCCCGATTACAACCATCTCGGCATCCCGATATTTATCTATAAAATCAGAAAAAATCTGCTTTTCCATGTTTGTTTTACTCTCCGTTTCATACTAATATGTCTGTGCCAGTCTAAATATGGCCGTACACATTTTTACTATTTTCCTATAAGTTCCGCTATAACATGATTACAGCTCCTATAAAGTAAAAGACTGCCGCATAAATTCTATACGGCAGTTTCTATCGTCCATCATTACTTTAACAATAATTTATCGATTTCCTGTACCAATAAACCAATCTCCGGCTTCGACAACTGAACATCTGCTCCTAAGGATTCTCCTTTTAAACGCATCTGCTCATTAATCAAAGATGAGAAAATCACAACCGGTATGGACTTTAAATCATTATCCGTCTTTACCAGCTTTGTCAGTCTGTGTCCATCCATCAACGGCATTTCAATATCAGTTATGATACACTTAACGTCCTTTGGCTCTTCCCCTGATTTAACCTTCATGAGATAATTCCATGCTTCCTGTCCGTTATTGCATAACGTCAGGTTGTTATATCCTGACTTGGTTAATGAATCAGAAATCAGCTTAATCAGCAATGCTGAATCCTCTACAATCATAATATGGGAATCGTTCCGCTGTCTTCCTTCCAGACCGGAAATTTCTGATACCTTTAAACCGGTTTCCGGGCTGATGTCCGAAACAATACGTTCAAAATCCAGAATGACAATGAGCTGATTATCAATCTTGACAATACCTGTTGCAATACCACTGTCTGCCGTACTGATTGTAGAATCCGGCTTAATAATATCTGCCCATGACACTCTGTGGATGCCTACAACGCTATGTACATGAAAAGCCACATTTAACTGATTGAAATTTGTTATAATAAACATGTCTTTTGTGATATCCGGTGAAGGCTGTGCCTTAATAACCTTTGCCAAATCCACGACTGTAATCATTAAATCTCTTGGCATGAAAATACCTTCTACACATGGATGTGAATTCGGTACCGGTGTTACCGGGCTATACTGAACAATCTCTTTAATCTTTGCAACGTTAATTCCATAGTGATTATTTCCAACTGTAAACTCTAAAACTTCAAGTTCATTCGTACCGCTTTCCATAAGTATATTCGTTTCCATGATTTATCCTCCAATTTACGTTTAATGTTAAAAATATTATAACAAATAAAGGTGTGAATTTCAATGCTTATAAAAGACAAAATAAAAACTGTTTTCTGTGCCACTTTCAGCAACAAGACGACAAAATACAGAATAAAATATAAGATAAAATTATACAACAGTCTTATATAATAAAAAAGCTGTTATGTACCGAAACACAACAGCCTGTATATTTTAAATATTTATATTCCTGTTCCTTCAAAACTGCACATTAAAATTCTTTTTCATCCGATTATCCTTTGGAT
>ERZ1673693.2471-NODE-2471-length-10392-cov-25.639644_pt1 | contig 10392 bp, 9 predicted proteins | sample MGYA00580223_ERZ1673693 | MGnify/ENA primary metagenome ERZ1673693 (study PRJEB41218, sample SAMN15661741) | gut metagenome | host: Homo sapiens | place: Canada: London | collected 2015-08-20/2019-03-30 | study: EMG produced TPA metagenomics assembly of...
TGGGAGAAAGGGGAATAATCCATTACCCTCAAAAGAGGATAATTGGATTATACGTGCAAAAATGGGTGAGAATAATTACAAGGTTGAAGTTCACAACCTGACAAAGAATTTTGGAAGCTTAAAGGTGCTTAACGATATTTCATTTAATATTAAAAAAGGTGAATTTGTCTGTATTGTAGGGCCAACTGGTTGCGGTAAAACGACATTTTTAAATCTCTTAACAAGAATTTATATGCCGACCAAGGGGGACCTGCTCATTGATGGTGAAAGTGCGGATCCGAAAAAACACAATCTTGCATTTGTTTTCCAGGAGCCGTCTGCATTGCCATGGAAGACAGTAGAACAAAATCTCCGCTTCGGACTGGAACTGAAAAAATTGCCGGAAAAAGAGATTAAAGAGCGTGTTGATAATATTATAAAGTTAATGGGACTCGAAGAATTCCGTAATTCTTATCCGCATCAGTTATCTGTTTCTACAGAGCAGCGGATTATTATCGGAAGAGCATTTGCCATGAACCCTGATCTTCTGCTTATGGATGAACCGTATGGACAGATGGATATTAAATTAAGATTCTATCTGGAAGATGAAGTTCTGAAATTATGGAAAGAAACAGGTGCAACGGTTGTATTTATTACACACAATATTGAAGAGGCTGTATATCTTGCAGAACGTGTCCTGATTTTAACAAACAAACCAACAACGATAAAGGAGGATCTGAAAATTGATCTGCCTAGACCGCGTGATGTTACATCTCCGGAATTTATTAAAATTAGGCAGTATGTAACAGACCAGATTAAATGGTGGTAGAAAATAGGAGGAAATATATGTATGATGTATTGATTGTCGGATGCGGCGTTGTGGGGGCAGCGACTGCATATCAGCTTTCGAGATATAATCTGTCTGTCTGTGTATGTGAACGTTATAATGACGTGGCAAATGGCTGTACAAAAGCCAATACTGCAATTTTGCATGCAGGGTTTGACTGCCCGATTGGCAGCACGGAGGCGCGACTGAATCTGAGAGGCATTAAACTTGCAAAAGAAATCTGTGAAAAACTGGATGTTGAACGTATAGAGATGCCTACATTTATCATTGCCTTTGATAATGAGCATGATCTGAACTACATTCAGGAATTATATCAGCGTGGGGTAGCGAACGGCGTTGAAGGAATAAGAATTGTAGACAGGGATGAGGCACTTCAACTTGAGCCGGGGCTGAATCCGGAAATTAAAGCCGCATTATATGCACCAGGTTCTGGAATCATTAATCCATGGGAATATTGCATCGCCATGGCGGAAACGGCTGTAAGGAATGGTGTGGAAGTAAAACTCGATAGTGAAGTAACGGCGATTGAGAAAAAAGACGATTATTTCATTGTGACAACAAAGACCGGTGTTTTTGAAGCAAAATATGTTATTAATGCCGGTGGTGGCTGGTCAGCGCAGGTATATGAACTGGTAGGAGGACATGATCTGCAGCAGACTAATTTTGCAGGTCAATATTATGTCTTAGATAAAAATCAGGGGGAAAAAGTGCACTCCATTATTTTTCCATGTCCGGACGAACATGGATTTAAAGGTGTTTGTGTTACGCCGACTGTCCATGGCAACTTACTGGTAGGACCGGACTGTTATAATGTACCGGATGGTGATCATGTAGGAACAGATCCGCTGACATTGGAAAATCTGAAGGCAGAGGGACATAAATCCGTGCCAGATATTGATTTTAGAGAAATAATCCATGAATATGCTGGCGTTCGTCCAAATACTCAGATACCGGATTTTGTAATTGGTGAATCACCAATTTGTCCGCATTTCATTAATCTTGCAGGAATTAAATCACCTGGACTTTCAAGTGCACCGGCCATTGCTGAAGAAGCAGAGAAGATTCTTCGGGAATGCGGTCTTAAAATAGAAGAAAAAAATCAATTCTGTGATACGAGAAAGCGTATTTTATTCCGATATTTAGATGATGAGGCAAAGAAAAAACTGATTGAAGAGAATCCCTTGTATGGAAGAATTATTTGCCGTTGTGAAACAATAACGGAAGGAGAGATTGTTGAGGCAATTCATCGGCCTATTGTTCCAAAAACAGTGGATGCAATTAAACGACGTTGCAATGCAGGTATGGGACGGTGCCAGGGCGGATTTTGCGGACCAAGAGTTCATGAAATTCTTGCCAGGGAACTGGGGATTGATGAACAGGAAATTTTAATGGACGAACAGGGAACCTTTATTATTACATCTACGATTAAGGAGGAGTCATAATGAAAAAAGTATATGATGTCATCGTAGTCGGAGGTGGACCGGCTGGGTTAGCAGCAGCTTGCAGCGCAAAAGAAAACGGAGCACAGGATGTTTTGGTTCTTGAACGAGATAAGGAAGCAGGAGGAATCCTGAATCAGTGTATTCATAATGGATTTGGCTTACACTATTTTAAAGAGGAATTGACAGGACCTGAGTATGCGGCACGCTTTGTTCAAAATGCCGAGACACTTGGAGTAGAAATTATGCTGGACACGATGGTTCTGGCAGTAGAAGGACATCGTGTGACAGCATGTAATACAGAAGACGGACTTATGATGCTGGAAGGCAAAGCAATTGTTCTTGCAATGGGATGCAGAGAAAGAACACGGGGAGCAGTTGCGATTCCGGGTGATCGCCCGTCCGGGGTATTTACAGCAGGAACGGCTCAAAGATATATAAATATTGAAGGTTATATGGTGGGAAAAAGAGTCGTGATTCTTGGCAGTGGAGACATAGGTCTTATTATGGCAAGAAGAATGACATTAGAAGGCGCAAAAGTATTGGCTTGTGTAGAATTAATGCCTTACTGTAACGGCTTAAACAGAAATATTGTGCAATGTCTGAATGATTATGATATCCCACTTTATTTATCACACACTGTAACAAATGTGGAAGGTTTACACCGGGTGGAAAAGGTAACAGTGGCTGAGGTTGGCGCGGACAGAAAACCAATTCCTGGAACGGAAATCGTGTTTGATTGTGACACTTTGCTGCTGTCAGTTGGTCTGATACCGGAAAATGAATTGACAAGGAAAGCGGATATTCCGTTAGATATGTCCACAAAAGGTGCGCTTGTATACGAAAATATGGAAACACATGAGCCTGGAGTTTTCAGCTGCGGTAATGTCGTGCATGTGCATGATCTTGTTGATTTTGTAACAGCAGAGAGCCAGCGTGCAGGAAAAGCTGCTGCAGAATATGCGGCAGGAAAAAGAGTGCCAGAGGATGGCAGAATGATTGAACTAAAAAAGGGAGATCATGTGACTTACACAGTGCCACAGGCAATCCGAGTGGAAAACGCGGAAGCGGGTGTTGATGTTTCTTTCCGTGTGAATGCCGTTATGAAGGACCAGGAAATCTGTGTAAAAGATGGAGATGCTATTATCGCACATTATAAGAGAGAACATATGGCACCGGGGGAGATGGAGCATATCAAGCTTCCGGCAGCTATTTTAAAGAAAGTCGAAAATCCCACAATTGAAATATCGATTGTGTCTGCGGAAGGAGGTACCGGAAAATGAAAGAACTAATCTGTATAGTATGTCCAAAAGGGTGCCACCTGCAGGTGGATGAACAGAATGATTATCAGGTTTTTGGCAATTCCTGCCCGCGAGGCGCAGAGTACGGGAAAAATGAGTTACTTCATCCAACCAGAGTGCTGACAAGTATTGTAAAGGTGACCGGTGGAAACCATCATTGCTGTTCTGTAAAGACAAACGGTGGGATTCCGAAAGAAGATATCGAAAAAGCGATGGAACTTTTGAAGCCGGTTCAGGTCAAAAGTCCGGTTCATATCGGAGATGTGGTCGTAAGCAATGTGTGCGGTACCGGGGTGGACTGGATCGCGACGAAAAATGTCTAAGGTATAAAAGAATAAAGAGTTGGAAAACAGTAGTATTAAGCTGTAATAAAACGAGAAGCACTTTAAAGGGCAGATATATAGAAGTATGTATGCTGCTCTTTTTTGTGTGGGAATTAGAATATGGCACAGAAACATTAACTATTCAATATGCACAAAAAATAATTTTAAAATTATATAAAATATAGAAAATGCATAAAAATACAAAACAAGGAGGTATTTCAATGCAGAAAAAGAGTTATTGGAAAATGACGGCACTATGTCTGATAGTTATTCTGGTGATGGGAATTGTATCAGCGCTGGTAAAAACACAGGCAGGTAATATCTTAATTCGGGAAGTAAAGGTTTCAACCAGAGGAGGAAGCTTAAGCGGAATGATTTATGTTCCGAAAGAGGCACTGGAGAATGATGGAAAAGGAAATTATACAAATAAACGACCGGTTGTTATTCTGAGCCATGGATATTTGAATTCAAATGAGATGCAAGATCCTAATGCGATTGAATTATCAAGAAGAGGTTATATTGTATTTTCTATGGATATGTATGGTCATGGAAACTCAGATCTTCCTAATACTACCGATGATCCGACTGGCACGGGAGCAACGTTAGGAGCTCTTGACGCATACAATTATGTTCTTACACTTCCATATGCAGATACTACAAGAATTGGATTTGTGGCACATTCCATGGGTGGTATGAACACTGGAAATACAGTTGCTTTGACAGCTGGTTTTTATACACTGGAAGACAGACTTTTAAATATGCTTCATGACGAACTCGGTGTCGAAATTACAGCAGAGGAGGTAGCAGAACAGAACCCGGATCTGATAGCAGATACGTTGGACGATTACAGTCAGGGAGTTTATGAAATACGTAAAGAAGAAATTACGGAAGAATATGAAATCCGACCGAAGGCAATTGTATTTATGGGATCTGGACCGGGCTTTGCAAGTATGACACAGGCACATGAAGTCGAGGTTGCCGGCAATTCGGTATGGCGTGATTTACAGGCAAATGTCGGAGTGGCAGATAAAGAGTACTTTTATCATTGTTGCATAACCTCGCATTTCTTAGTTTTTCTTGGTTTTTCGGGCTTTGTAAGCCTTTGTAAATTTTTGCTTTCTGGCATAACCTGGTTTATTTTCGCATAATATCGTCCGCAAAAGGTGTAAAATAAGGTGTATGTTTTTCTATTTTATACCTTGCTATTTTCAATTAAAAATCGTAATTACACAACCTGAATCCGGGCAACTTCTTCCCTGGCATCCTCAAGATTTACATGCGTATATGTATTCAGCGTTACGCTGATATCTGAGTGGCCCATCAAATATTGCAATGCTTTTGGATTCATTCCGGATTTTGCCATATTTGTGCAATAGGTGTGCCGGCATACATGCGGTGTAATGACAGGCATCTGTACTTTATAAGTATTATTATACTTCTGAATGATGTGTTGAAAATAATGCTCCCAGTGCAGGGAATAACAGATACTTTCATTTTTATCAAAGTATAAGAATCCACTTTTTCCATCTACCATAGGTTCTGCTTTGGGTGGGTTTCGTTTTTCTATTATTTTCCGAAAGCATTCCTCTACATCTGCAGTCATAGGTATCTTTCTCGTTCCGCTGGTTGTTTTAGTCTCTTGAATATAATATCCGATTTTTGATTTTTTCTGCAATTGATGATCGATGTTGATCGTATGCTCCTTAAAATCAATGTCAGAAATGGTCAAACCACAAAATTCCGAGATGCGAAGGCCGGTTTTAAATAATATGTAAATCCCCTCATAATACCTGCAAAAATGAGGATCCTCCTTCACAAACCGTAGGAACTTTCGTTCCTCAGCCCTGCTGATTGCCTCTCTTGTCACACTGTCATTCACAACCACTTCCATTAGCTGAAACTGAAATGAATTTTTCCTGATCAGATCATCATCCACTGCCAACTGAAATGCCGGACGAAGAACTCCTCGGATTGAATGGATGGAACTATAACTTTTCTTTTCTACCTGCTGAAGATGTATCAGCCAACATTTTGCATCCGAAATCCGAACCGTATCAATCCTTCTTTTTCCAAATGGATCTTTCTTCAATAAATTGATAACTGTTCCGTATCCTGCAACTGTAGTAGGTCTGACACCGGTTTTTGTTGATATATATTTTTCAACCAGTTCCAGTACCGTCATATTTCCGCCATTTGTTGCAATCTGCTCAAAATGGTCCGCCTGGATTTTCTTCTCCATCTCCCGAAGCGACAAAGTACGGCGCTTTCCTTTCGGAGTTGCATCGTTATGGTCTAAGCGCCAGCTATATACGCAGCGCTCCTTTCCCATCTCATCGACATACTTAAATCGATATCTGCCATCAGATAACTGTATTTCTCCATTGTGTAATATACGTCCTCTATGATCTCTCCTTTTTTCACTCATAATATTTTAGTCTCCTTCATCAAATGTTCATTTAACTTGGAAGACCGTCTCGGTTTATTCATTATACCACAAGACCTTTCCTTCGCTAAGATAAAATGAATATTATTTTCATTACTATTTCTTCTATTCTGTCACTTAAACTGTGCTGGCTGTATCCAGATAATCTTCAAACAATTTCCTTTTGAATCGAATATGAGAACCTACTTCCAAAATGAAATCCGCTCCCTCATTTTCACCTGCGATTTGTCTCAATCTCTTTTCTCCAATTCCGTAATATTCTGCTGCTTCGGATACATTTAAAGAATATTTCTCCCAAACAGGTATTGTTTTTTCTGTATGATTCATTCGCAGTCCTCCTCCCCTCTGTTTGTATTCAACAACGTTTTCGCTTTCTCCATTTTCATACTTGCAATCACTTCTCTCTTACTTGTGCCTCCAACATACATAGGCGTACACATTTCTAAAATACGGTCATAGATACGTCTTTTATCTAACATGGTCTCGTTTTTTATTTCTTTCAGCGGAAGATTGGTCGTAATGATCAAAGGTCGTCCTGAACGGATTCTTCGATCTATGACGCTAAAAATAATTCCTAACGCATATTCTGAATTTCGTTCCACTCCAAGATCATCAATAATCAAAAGCTGATAAGACGCCAATGCATTGATATATTCCGTTTTGTCTGCCAGTGGAAATATATCATCAATAATGGTATTGAAATTTGTCATCTTTACCATTACTTCTTGCTTAAGAAGTTCATTGGCAATGCACCCCGCAATAAAACTTTTCCCGGTACCAACCGGTCCCCAGAACAAACAGCCTATATGATTTCTTTTCATTTCCTCCCAGTTATCAACATATTTTTTTGCTCTATGCATTACCGTATCTGACATATCTGCATTCTCAAATGTCCACTCTTCCATTCTGCTCTCGTCAAAACAGATGCTCGTATTTCTGCTGACTAATTCCCGGTGCTCTTTGTCTTTAAAATATTTTTGTTCTTCTTCATACGCTTTTCTGTCACAGGCACATTGCCTGGAATGTTTCTTCATCCCCATAAATCCACCCTCAGGAAAAAATGCTTCTTTCGCTTCCCCACAGACTTTACAGTATTGCAAACCATCACTGCCTACACATACAGTATCTTCTTCTCTCATCACAAACTCTCTCCTTCCCCATAGCAATAATTTACTTCATGATATTTATTTCTTTTATATTTCTCAGTTACTTTACTAGGTGCCACATTTCCGACTCCTGCACAGCCATTTTTACGACCAGATGAAGGTTGCTTTTCCGACTCTGTTGCAACCATCTTTTCAACCGCCTTATTCTCAACCAGCTGTAAACCAATCTCATCAGATGGAATTTTTACATATAAATGATTGGGTTTTGAAAAACCACCAGATCTGCGAACCAATAGTCCCACATCATCTAATTCCTTCAATGCTGTTTTTACAGAAGATTTACATTTGCCGATTTGAGCAGACAATTCCTCTATCGGAAAAATCAGATAAACATTTCCATACTTGTCTATCCAGCTATTCTTTCTCGATATCCGTGCCCGGTCATACAAAATCATATAAAGAAATTTTGCAGTTTGGGAAATGCGCAGTTTGAGCAAAAACTTCGGAAACTGGAAGTACTGAAGCATCTGCTCTGACTCCTTCATGTATTCATATTTCATTCTTTTCTCGCCTCGTTTCTGTTTCTAATTGTTGTAAAAATCATTTTTATACCGGCTCAAAAATGTCCTTACACATATTCAAAAGATGAAGGGCATAAATACAGGTTCTTGATAAAAATTTTTTAAATTTTTCCTGTCCAAAATACCCTTACATAAAACGAAACGCTGAGAGGCATTTTTACAGCCCCCTAATGAAATTTTTTTAATTTTTTTGATTAATTGAATATTTGAAAACAAAAAAACACTCACCTATTCCAGGTGAATGCCTTATCAAAATTTCCTTATTTTGTTGTCTATGACGCTTATTCAGATATGCCTGCATATCTGCTAAAATGTAATTGCCAGCAATTATATTTTCACGTGGGTATGGGGACGTAATCCCCATCAAGTCTGCCACTCGTAAGTAATACAATATTGTCAAAATGACAATACTGTAATACACGGGTGGATCTTGCTCTGGTTGTAACGTATGAATTCATACAATAATAGGCCCAAATGGGCACTTTCACCATTTGAGCCTATATATTATATATGTCTTTCAAATGATAGCTTAAAAAATAGCTGTCTAGACGGTATGTTTTTAACGTAGAATTGATTTTATGGAAGACAAGGCATGGAATGCTTTGTACCTTTAATGGAAAAATTTAATGATATTTACCATGTACAAAAAAGAAACGGCAGATAAAAAACATCACACGAATCCTTATCGTGCTGTAAACTATATAAGAGATGAGAACGGAAATCCTATATGCCCTAATGGACGTAAATTTCTTTTCAAACGAAAACAACATGTAAGATATAAAAAATATGGACGTACAGAAGAAATCTATCCAAGCTTATTAAGTGTACCCTTTTTACATAAAACAGTGACGATTTTCAAAAAACATATATTAATGTAAAGAAACGCCAGAACCAGCATTTGTCGGAACTAGCGTTTCTTTAGCAGAGACTTATTTTACAGCCCCGTTTTTTGCTTATATTATTTTCCTCCGTTGGATTCCAATTTTGGAAAGAAGATGACTATCTTAAAGCCCTTTTCCCACGGGGAAGCAGCTTCCAGACAAAGGTTTAGATCGTCAGCCATCTTCTTAACCAGGTAAAGCCCTATACCGGTAGCTTTCTTTCTGCTGTCAGTAGAATCCCCGGTAAAGCCCTTTTGAAAAATATACGGCAGATCATATTTTTTTACACCGATGCCATTATCCTCAACTGAAAGGACATCTGCGATCTCCGAATGTATCATAGAGATTGTTAGCATGGGACTATCGCTGCTATATTTTATGGCATTGCTCACGATCTGTCCCAACATAAACTGAAGCCCTCTACGGTCTGTATAGACTGTTTCAGATTGCAGTTTATTGATAATTACAAACTGCTTTTCTTCCAGAAGTGGGGCATAGTCCTCCAGAACTTCCCCCAAGCAGTCATTCAAATTGATATCCTTAAACTGATAATCCTTTGTACTGCTCTTTAACCGGGCATAGTATAACATCTGAGTGACATCCTCCTGAAGCTGACTGCGGACATAATCCAGTTTTGCTTGCAGGGGAGGAGACATTTCGTTGCTCCGATTATCCAGGAGCATGGTCAACAACGATAGGGGCGTTTTCGCTTCATGTGCCCAGCCCTCCACATATTCTTCATAGTCCTGTAGGGCATCTGCCATACTGTTACTCTCAGTTTTGTGTTCCTGTAAAACTGATGCCAGAAGCCGGATAGATTCTCCTTCTTCCCGGCTGATGGCACTGAGCAGCCGTTCCTCGTTGCAGATGGTAGGATCACTGAGGAAATCCCGGAACAGCTCTCGGCGGGTGGTCTCCCGCTTGTTTAGTACAAACAGAATTGCTGAAAACAAAAGGAGGCTTGTCAGAACTACTAACCCACTCAAGGTTTGAAATGCCTGAATGTCAGAAATCCAAAGAATGATAGCACAAAAGCAATCCACGCCCAACAGCAACAGCAGCCAGGGGTAGTACCGTTCTATCATGCGCCAAAGCCGCTTCATGGAGCCACCCCCGTTTCCAGACGATAGCCCATCCCACGAACCGCAACGATTCGCTGCTTCATCTCAAGACCGGACATCGTCTTTTTCAGCCTGGTCAGATTAACCTGCAAGGCATTTTCGTCTATGTATTCCGTGGTTCCCCATAGTGCTATGCAAAGTTGCTCCGTCGTGACCAGAGCATCGCCGCCGGACAAAAGAGCAACCAACAGTTTTCCCTGATTTTTTGGAAGCACGACAGAGGTATTATGAATATAAAGCGTGTAGGTCTGCTGGTCTAACAGGAAATCTGGTCCCTCTATGAGATTGGTACGGCCTTCATACCTTTTGAGAATATTGGATACCCTGGCAAGAAGTCGATCTTTTCTGCACGGCTTCGTCAAATATTCATC
>ERZ1673693.2484-NODE-2484-length-10345-cov-3.938678_pt1 | contig 10345 bp, 8 predicted proteins | sample MGYA00580223_ERZ1673693 | MGnify/ENA primary metagenome ERZ1673693 (study PRJEB41218, sample SAMN15661741) | gut metagenome | host: Homo sapiens | place: Canada: London | collected 2015-08-20/2019-03-30 | study: EMG produced TPA metagenomics assembly of...
AATATTTCTATTCTTTTCAAAGCCAAACTACACAAAGTAATTTCATTTCAGAGATATTATATCTATAGTTAAATCGTCAGTATTATTCTTTTCGTCTAAAACATTGTCAACAAAAAGAGCTATACCACCATAAGTTGCATTCCAACTTGTAAAAGGACTATATCTGCAATTAGATAATTTCGTTTCACCGATTTTTTCCATATTTTCATCGAACAGCATTAAATATAAGTCACGCTCATTGATAAGCTTCTCCATACCTTTTTTTTCATCAAAATCAACTTTATCAGCATGTAAACGAGCATATATTTTATATTTAGGTAAATACATGATATCATAAAAATGAGAATTTTCGAGCCAGTGTTTTTCCAAAGTAGCATAATCCCCGCTTGTCGTACATTTCTCTATTATATTAGAAGTATAGTGACTGTCTGCCAATATGTATTTCCGTTCGTTTGTTCTTATGTCTAGCATATAAATAGAAGATTCAACAGGATAATTGTATACAATATTTTCACCTACAAAATTAACATTGGGGAAATTGATATATGCATATCCCTTACTCATATCAGGAACAACCTTAGACGATGATAACTGATAAGTTGCCATCTTGCCAACTTCATCTATAAAAACTTCTTTTACTATGAATGTGTTAGAAGGTGTATGTTTTACTAAAAACATTAATGAATGACGAGAGGCATTATAAAACAAGTGAGAAGTGAACATTGCATAATTAGTATTTATTAGTAACTGCTCCTGATCCTCCAAATATTTCTTTAAATCAATCATTCTTTTTATCGTTCCCACACTATCAATTAGGAAAGCGCGTTCTGACTCATCAGATATCCATACAGAATCTAACGATTGTGCATATATTCCCGACAAGCGGACAATAGCATCAGGACCATCGCCTGGCAATACAATCTGAGTTACCGACTTAGATTTCAGATTCATACAATCCAACGAATGCAATCTATAATTATAACCAATCAAATAATCTATTGAATCAACATGAACAGACGAAGATAAATAGTATGATTTTAGTTGCAGAACATCTTGTGGGGGAAATTTAATTTCCCCCACCTCTATTGCAATCTTATCATTATTATCATTCTCTTTCCCCGTTTTTTGTCCTGTGCACGACACTAAAATCATACACAACATAAGAAAAAAGATTTTTAAATATGACATAATAATCAACAATAAGTTAATTTTGCACATCTGTTACCTTCGTCATATTTCTTTGAACTACACTCTGCGCCAGCATGAGTAGGGCATGGATGTAAATAATATGAGCCACTAGTTTCTCCTCCCCATGCAAAAGCTTCTACGTTAGCTAAAACCAGATCTGACAATTTTGTTTCATTTTGTGATATATAAACATTGTATCCTGCAACTATTGCAACTACTACCACAACTACCATACCTAATAATTTCTTTTTCATATTTAATACTTTATATTAGTGAATAAACTTTCATTTCTTCTGTATCTATTTTCAACAGAATAGCAATAGTTTGCTACATTAATTTTTTATTCTTATGTTTGCATCGGAATCTTTTTTTAAAGGTTAAGGAGCAGATGATATGTAAGCAAATCCGGCAAGATGAACAAACTCATCATCCTGCTCCTTTTTAATCAAGTTAATTATCTAATCTTAGCCAAAGCTAAATTTCAGTATTGGCTGATCGTTATTTACATCCGTCGCCATAATCGTTTTAGTAACTTCATCCACCCAAATACCATATATATAATGGTCTAGCACATATTTACATAATGGTTCTCCTTTCAAACTAAAAACATAAATGTACTTACCTCCGTCAGAAAGCCTTCCGCTTTGTCTAGCTATATCTTTAAAAGAGGTTCCATGAAACACCGCATAAATAGCATCATCAGTAACTTGCACATCACTGAATCCCATAATACCTGTTGGTATACCATAGCCATCTGATACTTTGAATTCAGGTTCATCATATTCACCAACACGAATGACATGAGTACTATCTTTTAAATTATAGATTTCAACCACTTCTCCTAACTGAGTAACGGTAGCCAAAACACTATTATGAGAATTATAATCTAAAAAGCTGCGCCATGCCTGGGCTAATGCCGGACGGGCTTCTTGCAGGGCTTTCTTATTTGTCGTTGGTATAGTTCCTATTTTCTCTATTAGCTTACCCTTACAATCAACTTTTAAAAAGCGACTCTCACCTGAATAGTCAGGAATGACAAATGTTGTATCGTTATATATAGCAAAATCAAGTGGTCGAAGTATATCTTCATCCAATGCTACCGTTTCCTCACGAAGCAGTGAATCACCGGATGAAGAAAAATCTAACCTAGTTAATTCGCTTTTGTTAGCATCTAAAGTCCATAATGTATGGTTATGTAAACGGAAATTTTCCATTGACAACATTTCTAAAGGAGAATCACCCCGCCTACCGAAAGAGGATAGATACCGGAAACTTGGGTATTGAAATAAGTGCCCATAATAATCGGAACCATGCAAATCCAACACAATAGCTTTATCTCCTTCTATCCGTATCCGAAAAGGATAACGAAACAAGGCTGTATCAAGTTCTATTACTTCTCCTTTCAATTCTTTTTCTTGTGGAAATTGGGAATAAGGAAATACATTGTTTGCATATTCCTTATTTTTCGTTCCGCAAGAAATAAAGAGCAAAAAAAGAAGAAGAACAGCACTATTCTTCAAGACTGTAACCGCTAAAGACATATTTTACTTTAACTTTAGAGATTGGACAGTCGACAGAACCACTCCCAAGACAAGTATGAGGCATATCTTGCTCATAAGCAGCTAAAGCTTCCACATTATCTAATAACAATGTATTTACCCGAGGCTCTTTTAGTGAGTACTTTACAGAAATAACCGCTACTACCAAAATAAAAAAGAATAATAGTTTTTTCATATATACATAATTTTATCGATTAATTAATGGAAGCGAAAGTATGCAATTGGCTTACAACAACAAAGGAATTCACCTAACCATTTCTATCCAACCGATTCTATCCATTGTATATACTACTCTACAGAAAAGGTATTTATGCAAAAATCTCCCTTTTCATCGGAGATTATAGTTATTCAATCAAATTCTTCTAATATACAACTGGTAGCCAACCTTTTCATATCTTTGAACCTCAATAGAAGGAATATTTTCAAAGACTCCTCGTAAACGACTTATTGCATTATGAAGTCTCGACTCATTATTCGATTTGTTCGACCAAAAAATTTCTTGTATTTCTTCATCTTTTAATATAAATTCCGGAGCTTCCAAGAAATGTCTTAATAAAACAGATATTTGTGGTTTCATTAGAATTTCCTCTTTACCAACTATTAGCTTTTTTAAGTCTGCATCAAATATAATATTTTGATCTAATTGATAGACATGAGCAGAAGTAGGAATAAGAATATTTTTATGTTTTTTCGAAAGAAAAAACAACACTATAATACTAGTAATTATGAGTAACCAATAGATGAAAGCATAAATGATTCCTCTTGTACCTACAAGATCAAAAAACGAAAAGCTACAAAAGCCTTTTAATTCAACTTCGCAACGATAACCTATCGTTATATCAAAACAAGCTATATAATCTTCAAGAAGAAGGTCGTTCGGAAATACGCAACTTGTAGTATTTCCGTCTTTATCAGACAAGAAAAATTGTAAAGCAAAAGCGGTAAACATTTTTTGCTGTTCCAAGTGTTGTTGCCACTTCCCATATAAAGAATCCACCACTAAAGGGTGTTCTACCAAATAAGCGGAATGTAAAATACGCAATCGTGGATCATGAGCTATATTTCTTCTACTTTTTTCTCTATCCAAATAATACCCATGTTCCCCACTTTCATCTGTCAGATAAACAGTATCAGGATATTCCTCCAATTGACGTTTCCGTTCACTAGTGGAAAGATAGCCTTCAAAAGAATCTTCTTGCAATTGTCGCAATAAAACCTCTTTGAATGTTCTTTCCAACTTTTCGCAATACGCTTTTTTTCTAACACTATAATATAGCTGTCCTAAAATGAAAAAAAAGGCTATCCCCAAGAAAAAAACTATTAATAAAGGATACATCTTTTGTTTTCCAATATACACAATCATATCGCTTAGCTTTCTCATTAATCTCATCACGTGACTTATTTATCTGTTTGAATAGCGCAAAGGTAATAATTTGCAAAAACCAACGGACGATATTAAAAACTATTTTTAGCCATTCATACCTCTTTTTCCATGTACATCCAAGCAAACTACTTATCTTAATATTTCATTATCCAGCAATCGGCATTATTCCCCAGCTGATTAAGTTCTTATTCCGTTTTTACTATATATAATATAGGGTTATCATCGTCAACAAAATTAACGTCTTTAAAAACCGCCTTCCCTTTTTCCGTAAGTTCACTTCCTGCATTTTCAATGTCCATTGGACTCAAAATTGCAATAAATTCATCTTGCCCTTTCGTGAACTCAAAAAGAGGATATTGTAGTCCGGTTAAATCATCAACACAATTTTCAAATGTATATGACCGGGTTACTCCCTGTCTTTTATCATATACAGCAACACAAGGCATTTGCTTGTCGAAGAATATTAATTGTATGTAATTTCTATTTTCCGTTAAATATTTAATTTTTCCACGAGAATTTGCTAATTTCTTTTTTACTTCCCTATGAGGAATATCTTCTAAATCCTCAAAATCAATACTTTCTTCGCCAAAATTCACTTCATAGGCAACCTTTATTCTATGATCGGATTGCATCTCATAAATCTTATTATCCAAATAGATCCGATATAGCAAAATAGAATCTTGTTTAGAAAAAGGATGTATAAGCATCAAAAGATTATCTCCCATTCGTTTATTCGGAAAATCTTCATATAGTATCCTTCCTTTTATATCAGTCACAATAAGATTGCCCCTATCAAGTCTATCACACACAAAATGCAACTGATTTTTCTGATATTCCATAGCATCAGCAAAGAAATCGAGAGTTATTGTCCCAAGAGGCTGTCCAGACAAAGAATAAGTAAAGAGTTTTTTCTTATCACAAAGCACATAAATTAAATTCTTTTCCTTGTCTATGGAAAAATCATTAATTTGCATATATTCATTAGGCCCGCTCCCTCTTTTTCCAATAGCAAATTTATATTCTCCCTGGGTATCGAATACATACAAACGGGCACTATGCATTTTATCCAAAACAAATATCTTCCCATCATAAAATTCCAACTTACTTATCCCGCCTATCAGACAACTATCATTGGTTTCAAGTGGAATAACGGAAAAAGATGAAGCTATGCTTGACAACTTAAATTTCCCGCCATTAATCTCCTGACAATCAATCATCTTATATTCACCATTCGGAGTGTTTATAGTAGAAGACCGCCTGCATGAAGATACTAAAACTAAAAGGAAGAAAAAGAATAGAAAAACGATACTATTTTTCAGAACTGTAATACACACTGACATATTCCACCTCGATTTACCAATAGATGTAATCATGCTATTTCGTCTTGCCATTAATTTCATCACGTGATTTATTTATATGTTTGAATAACACAAAGATAATATTATTTATAATAACCAACAGATAATATTAAAAACTATTTAGCCATTCATTTCTCTTTTTCCATGCACATCTAAGCAAACTACTTATCTTAATATTTCATTATCCAGCAATCGGCATTATTCCCCAACTGGGAAACTTCATCATTTCAAATAATATTTCAATATTACAGGATTATCGTCTTCTTTCAGCGTCTCCATTTTATGAATTTCTTGTGGTGACATCAAATTACGATCCATATATTGAGACAACTCATCCGGTTGGCAAATAGCAAGTAATACATTATCTATTATACCAAAACAAGGATACATAAAGAAGGGCTTTCCTTCTTTCAACAGAAAACCTTCATTCTTTTTCCTATTATAAATATAATGACTGCCATATCCTCTCACTGCTTTAGCTAAAAAGATATATACATAATCATCATTGAAAAATTTAAGCAATGGCAAAGTCTTTCCTGATTTCCTCAGATATTGATATCTTTCCGTTGCGTCTTCTGTTATTTTTCTTCTTTCCTCATCAGAGTCAGTTCTCTTTCCGCTCGCCCTTCCAGGCAAGTTATCATCTTCAACTTCCGCATCCCCAAAATCAAGATACATAATAGGATTAAGTTTCTTTTCTTTCGCATTTATTTGATAGAAATAATTATTAAGTCCGAAAGGAACAAAATAAAATTGTTCTCCTATATGATAAAAACAATTATGCGCCATAGTGTTTTCGGAAATAGTTCCTTCATAATTTGCACTAATAGCTTCTTGAGTTCTCAAATTAACAAATGAAACTTCTTGATCCGTCCACATAAAAGGATTAGTAAAGATATAATTATCTGTATCTAAAGCCATCAAGTAATCCACAGGAAATTCCGGTTTAAACTTTCTCTTTGCCAATAGCTCAAATGTTGGACTATAAGTATATATTGTTCCATAAGGATTGAGCAGATCAATACCTTTTAAGTAAGGATTTAGATTAATATCCAATACCATGACGTAATCTTCCGGTCCTTGCCCTTTCATCTTCTTTGAATTTGCAACATATTGCCCATTCCCCGAAAATGTATAAATGATTTGATCACTTGTATAAATCACAAACATATCCGTCCTTTTATCATAAAGGACTTTATTACATCTATGAAATAAAGATGAATCATTCGTTTCCAAAGGCACAATCTCTATTTTCTCTAAAAACAATGAAACATCCTGCGAAACTTCATCTACTTCGACCGGTATTATTTCAATACCACTTAGCAAACTCTTATTGTTCGTGGAACACGCACAAATAATAATCGATAATACTATTAAACTGGCTGTTTTCATCATTAGTTTTCTATGGAAAATAGTACTTTTAGTTTTCATTGTGTGTCACATTTTTGTATGTCTTAACTACAAAGTTAACGTAATCTATGACAATTATAGAATATCACTCACTATTTTATCTTTTCTCATTAGAAAATCTGTCCTATTTTTAAAATTTCCCTATCAAATACTAAGTCAAAAAAGAAAATTACCACTCCGACCCTGCCAATGGCATACTTTATTTCTGTATCAACAGAGTGACGCTATCGCATACAAATAGCAACGGTATAGAGACCGGATAGCTACGCTATTCCGACCCTATACCGTCGCTATATAAAACCCAATATAATTGTGTTGATTTCTAGTCTCAGCGCTGTGTAGGCAGGGTAAATTCCTGCGAATCGCAAATTATTCCGTTCTCATCCGCCACCGCTACACGAAATGTTACCTCACCGTCTTTCAGTTTCTCGCCTGCATGAATGGAAGCGGTGTAACGAATACCTTCCCCCGGAAGGATTTCCTCTATCATCACAGAAGGAGAAATGCCGAGATGCTTCACCTTGCCCACTGTTTCTACCAAGGGGACAATATTATAGACAGGGTTCCGTCCTTCATTCATAATCTCAAAGATGATCTTGCTATTCTCTCCCGCATCAATCACATGACTACGGTTATCATCAATAAAAAGAATCCTGCGCAGTTTCAGCTGGGTAAGAGGTCGCTGCACCTGTGGCTGTTTCTTATATTTCCGGACACGAACTTCCCGTACTTCAGGAATATAAGCATCCTCCTCTATCGGTTCTTGTCTCGGTGCTGTCAATGCATTCCCTATCGCTGCACCGGCAATGGTCCCTACAATATTTCCAATAGCAGAACCGCGATAACCGCCTCTCCAGCCATGATTATTATCCCCGATAAGCCCTCCTATCGAGCCGCCCAGACTTCCTCCGATAGAAGCGCCTGCCATGATAGCTCCCGGATTTCCCATACGCCCCGATGCACACCCGCTCAAAATCAAAGCGGAAAGCAAAATTACTGTTATTTGTTTCTTCATGACCTTCTCTATTTAGTGTGTTACTATTTATTTTATCACTTTAAAACGGGCAAAACGCAATAATAGTTGTTTGTCACCCGCATTTTTGAAATGAATGGTTGCTTTCGCATTATCTCCCGTTCCTTCCACTTTCATCACTTCACCCAGTCCGAAACGTTCGTGCTCTATCATCTGTCCGGCACGTACTCCCGTCACCGACGCAGCATTCGAAGCTGCCGACTGTGCACTACTGCTTCCACTCACCGCACTCACTTTTTTCAGGTTTCTCGGCACACTGGGGGCTATAATCTGTGCTTTCGAACGTGCACGCTGTTCGGAAGAACTACTACCGAAAGAAGCACGCGACGGAGAAGCGGAACGAGTGAAGCCTCCCTCAATCTCCCTACGGAAACGCCCTGCGCCTTCATCAACCGAACGACTCACTCCTGCCTCATGCGGTAATTGCAAATAATGAACATCAATATCACGCAAGAAGCGGCTGGGACTTCCAAATTCCATTTTTCCGTAACGAAAACGGGTCTTTGCAAACGAAAGATAGCAATGTTCTTCCGCACGGGTGATCGCCACATAAAACAAACGGCGTTCTTCTTCCAATGCACGAGGAGAATCTCCTGCCATTCCACTGGGAAATAGATTTTCTTCCAGCCCGACCACAAATACGTTCTTAAATTCCAGTCCTTTAGCCGAATGCACGGTCATCAAGGTTATCTTTTCCCCGTCATCCGCTTTATCAGAGTCCTGATCGGTAAGCAAGGCAATCTCCGAAAGAAAATCGGTCAGGGAAATGTTCGGGTTACCTTCTTCCTGCCGCAAAGCACAAAAGTCATTCATCCCGTTCACCAACTCCTCGATATTTTCTTTCCTGCTCAAGTTTTCAGGCGACGTATCCTGACAGACATCATTGATGATACCGGACCGACGGATAATATCTGTTCCTATTTCGTATGCATTCTTATCCGCCTGACCGGTAATAAAACCCTCAATCAGTTCACGGAAACCTTGCAATTTCGCATGCGTCCCTTTATTGATATTGAGCCCATAACTCAATGGTTCACAAAGTGCCGCCCAAAGGCTGACGCCATTATCGGTAGCCGCCGATATAATCTTTCCGACAGTAGTATCCCCGATACCACGGGCAGGATAATTAATGATACGTTTGAACGCTTCTTCATCATTCGGATTCACCACCAACCGGAAGTAAGCAATCACATCCTTTATCTCCTTACGCTGGTAAAACGAGAGTCCTCCATATATCTTATAGGGCATACTTCGTTTCCGAAGTGCTTCCTCAAAAACACGGCTCTGCGCATTCGTTCGATATAAGATAGCAAATTCGGCATATCCGTAACGAAACTCCCGGCGCAATTCTGCTATTTTGTTCGCCACAATATCCCCTTCTTCCACATCACTGTAAGCTTGAAATACCCCAATCGGCTCTCCCTTTTCTTTCTCCGAGAATACGGCTTTCCGTATCTGACGTTCATTCTTCTCAATCAGACTGTTGGCAGCACAGACGATCGTTTGCGTAGAGCGATAATTCTGTTCCAACTTGAAGACTTTCGTATCCGGATAGATTTTTGTAAAATAAAGGATGTTATCAATATCCGCACCCCGGAAGGAGTAGATACTCTGTGCATCATCCCCTACCACGCAGACACGCTGGTTTTCCTTCGTTAGTTGCAGGACAATGCTGTGCTGCGCATAGTTCGTATCTTGATACTCGTCCACCAACACATAACGGAACTGATCACGATAACGCGCCAGCACATCCGGGAAATCACGGAACAGGATATAAGTATACACCAGCAAATCATCGAAGTCCATTGCCCCGGCCTGGCGACATCTCTCCCAGTAACGGGTATAAATATCACGGATAGCAGGCATTTTAGCGGCCATATCGCCTTCATAAGCCTCTTTGTTAGCGGCATATCCCGTAGGAGTGACCAGATGATTTTTGGCATTGGAAATACGTGCCTGTACGACTCCCGGCTTATAGGTCTTTTCATCCAACCCCATTTCCTTAATGATTGAACGAAGCAGACTTTTGCTATCTGCCGTATCATAAATAGTAAATTGGGAAGTAAATCCGATATATGATGCTTCGGCACGAAGGATACGGGAGAAAATGGAATGGAAAGTGCCCATCCACAAATAACGTGCCCGCTCCATACCTACCTGACGGGCAATACGCTCCTTCATCTCACGCGCCGCCTTATTGGTAAAAGTCAGTGCAAGGATGTTCCACGGGTTGTAACCGTTCTCAAGCAAATAGGCAATTTTATAAGTCAATACGCGCGTCTTTCCCGAACCGGCACCGGCTATTACCAGCGAAGGTCCGTCGTTATAAGTCACTGCAGCACACTGACTCTCATTCAACTCCTCTATATAATTGGTATTCATAACAGCATTATAAAAACTATGAGGATTTTTA
>ERZ1673693.2493-NODE-2493-length-10313-cov-17.438487_pt1 | contig 10313 bp, 5 predicted proteins | sample MGYA00580223_ERZ1673693 | MGnify/ENA primary metagenome ERZ1673693 (study PRJEB41218, sample SAMN15661741) | gut metagenome | host: Homo sapiens | place: Canada: London | collected 2015-08-20/2019-03-30 | study: EMG produced TPA metagenomics assembly of...
AAGAAAAGAAGTGGCTGAAAAAGATTGCACAGAAGTCGGACTTGCTGAAAAATCCGAACCCGCAGCGGGGGAGGAAATAAAAGAAATATATTACGGAGGAAATACAGATGAGATTTTGGGGCAAAGACAGAAAACAGGATAACAGAAAAAATATTTGGATTGAGCATCTCAATATTGATACAGGAAATTGGTTTCAAGTGTTTTCAGCTTGCTTAGGTAAAATGATAGCAATACAGACTGCTTGTAGTGAGCAGGTGGTAAAGGGGCAGGACTGGAATGTTGATTTTTCAGAGGGCGTAATACTTTTTGGAAATCAAAAGTATCCGCTTCAATTCATCGGAAGCGAGGCAACATCAAGTAACACATGGCTGTGGGGGTGGGAAAATGTCAATGGATTTTCCGAGAAAATTATTCAGGTAGCCACACACGCAAAAGTAGTGGGGGAACGCTGGAATTTAGAGCCACTAACGACAGCAGAATTTACATTGGACGATACATTCAACGGGCATAACCTGTCTATCGTAACTTGCGGCTTAGTTGATAAGTATTGTTATTACAGAGGTCCACATTCTGGTGGAGCAATTTTTGTTGCATTTTCAGGTGTTCCTGATAGTGTGTTTGCCTCCATCGATGTTCTAAAATTCGTATCTATAACGACGCAATGTATTCAACAATTTCATATTGATCACAAAATTTTTGTGGAGGGATTTCTCTCGTGGAACAATACGCAATATGAATGGAACAATCAAACATTACTCGCTCATTTTCAGCAAGATTTGAAAATTGACTTTGAACAAGTAAATAATTTTTGGCGTATTTGCGCTATGAATACCATTTTATCTGGAAAATAGCAAAGCCAGCCGAGCCAGTCAACGGTCAAGATGAACGGCACATTTTATGTGCCGCCGTTGACAGTCCTGCCCGTCTTTGCTGATGGGCAATCAAGGTGGGAAAGCCCAAAAATGGCTTTCCCGCCTATTTCAATTTTACGGGAGTAAGTCCACAAGTTCGGGACACTTTGTCACGAAGTCCAGCGTGGAACGAGGGACGGGGGCTTTCATATACGCCCTGTCTGCTGATGAAACCAGTCCTGCGCTTGCGGCTCCACGCCACGCAATCACAGCCCTGTTTTCCTGCCGCTTCAAATGCCCTTGCCCTCCCCGGAGGCAACCGCATTTTCGCAGCAACGCCGACAGAGCGTATAACACACTACACTTTGCAAGCAAAGTCGTGTGCCAAAGGGATACCCTTTGGAAACCCTGGACAACAAAACAGGCTGAATATCTCGCACTTTCCCGGTGCTTGATATTCAGCCTTTATTTGTTGTCAGCAGCCCCCGTTTCGTGGTCTGCGTGTAGTTCCTTGTAAACTGACTTAAGCCATTCACTAAAACGCCCGATACCCTCGGTGATGGCAGTTGCACCGAAAAAGAGGATGAAGCAGATGAACTCGGACACCAGCAGGATAAGAAACTGATCCCAAGTTTGACGGCAGGCGGTGTAGATGCCGCAGCCGAAGATGTAGAGCATCAGCGGAGCGACCACATAACTGGACAAAGTGAGCAGCCACTTTGCCATGAGAGCCAAAAACGCCACAAAGAGAGAAATCGGGAAAAGAACAACTTTCTTCAGCATAGACATCATATCAAGCACTTCCTTTCTGTTCGCCCTTATTATAAAGGTATCGACTACTACGTTGCAAGGATGTCAAGCATTATATGTACACCCGCAGTCCTCCAACTGCGGGAATTTTTATAGCTCTGCCAGCTTGGAAAGAATCTGCTTACCGATATCAATCAGTTCATCCAGCCGGGTGCGTAGATCGGCAAGGTCGGCAGAATAGATCTTGCCGCTTTCGTTGACGCGTTTTGCTACCTGATTCAAGTTGTTGCTGCAATTCTGGAGCAAATAAGCCATGCGCCGCAGCTGCGGAAGGTCGAGATTCAGGCAGTAGCCATCCAATGCCATTTTGCGGATATAGGCACTCAGGCTGTGGATGCCCATGCCATACATCTTATCTAAAATGCAGTTCCGTTCTTCATCAGTCACACGAATAAAGAGACGGTGTTCCCGCTTTTTCAAATTATCGGCCCTCCTTATCCAGATAGCTTTTGAACGGCTTAACAGGCTCTGGCTGATTGGCTTTTTCTTCCAGTGCAGACAGCACAGACGGACGAGTTGCGGGTGCTTCGGTTTCCTCTGCTTCTTCGGGAGCATCCTGCGAGGAACTGCGGTCACGGTCGATATTCAATAGAGCATTCAGTTCGGCAAGGCGAGCAGACTTTTCAGCCAGTTCTTCTTCCTGCGCGAAGGGCTTTGCCACTTCAACCTCTGCAGCCTGTTTCTGCTGCTCCAGATTTTGCAGAGCATTTTCGGCGTCTGCAATACGGTCCGTAAAGTTGTCGATGGCATTGTCCAGACGAGTGATGTTGCCGCGTGCATCATCGCCCAGCGACACCGGATAACTCAATTCTGCTCGGAGAACGGCTTGATGCTCGTTCTTGAAGCTGTCGAACCGGATGTTCAGTTCAAAGCCACGGTAGGTGCCCAGCAGCATCATGTCGGCATTGGGCATCTCCTGCCGAGCCAGCAGAAGCCGTTCACCAGCAGCCTTTTTGTCATCGTACACCATGCCCTTGATGGTCATACCGCAGAAGTTTTCTTTGTCCTGCGGGTGTGCTGCTGCAATCTGTGAATCCTGCTGCAAAGCAGCAATGCGAGTTTTCTTTTTCTGGATTTCTTCTGGGAATGTCTTGAGCAGCTTATCTTCCAGACGATATTTCTGATTCTGGAAGTCACCGCGCAGAACTTTCAATTTAGCCACCTGCACATCCAAATCCATCTTTTCCCGGATGCGAGGGTCGCCTGCACACAGAGCCTTGATTTCTGCGTAAGACAGAGCCTGTTCATCAATATCATCGCAGGAGCGCATGGGAGATTTGCTCGTCATAATCTGAGAAATGAACTTCTGCTTATTCTCAAGGGTCTGATAGAGGTAGGCGTCAAATGTCGATTCCGTGACGTAATTATAGACGTACACTTGTTTGTTTTGATTGCCTTGACGGATGATTCTGCCATTGCGCTGGGTCATATCAGACGGACGCCAGCCTACATCCAGATGATGCACCGCCACAAGCAGCGTCTGGACGTTGGTGCCAGCTCCCATCTTTGCAGTGCTGCCCAGCAACACACGCACCTGTCCGCTGCGTACCTTGGAGAAAAGTTCTGCTTTCTTGTTCTCCGTATCTGCGTTGTGGATGAACTCGATCTCCTGTTCGGGCACACCGGCGTTGAGCAGCTTGGTGCGAATATCATCATAGACGTTGAACGAACCGTCCCCCTTGGGAGTAGACATATCGCAGAAAATCAACTGGGTCAGCTTCTGCTCTTTGGTGTCGTTCCAGATGCGCAGGACGTTGTTGACGCAGGCATTTAACTTGCTGTTGGGGTCATCGGGCAGAGCGGAATTCATCAACCGCTGATCAAGACCGATTTTGCGGCCATCCGACGTAATTTTCAACATATTATCCACAGAAGGGTCAACAGAACCGCTGTGGACTTCGGCTGCACGTTCGCTCAACGCCTGCACCATATCCTGTTGGATTTCCGAAGGTTTGACCACCACCGTCTCAAATTTTGCATCAGGCACTGGGAGATGAAGCTGGTCGCTGGTCTTGATATCTGCTGCTTCTTTGAACATCGCCATCAGTTCAGGCAAGTTGAAGAACTTCGCAAAACGAGTGCGTGCACGGTAGCCGGTGCCTTCTGGCGCAAGTTCAATGGCCGTGGTCGTCTCACCGAAGGTGGATGCCCACGCATCAAAATGGGTCAGCCCTTTCTGCTGTAAGGTGTTGTACTGAAGATAACGCATCAGGGTATACATCTCGGTCATGCTGTTGCTCAGGGGCGTACCCGTTGCAAAAATCACGCCACGCCCTCCGGTGATCTCGTCCAAATAGCGGCACTTGCCAAACATATCGGAGGATTTTTGCGCTTCAGATGTGCTCAGTCCGGCCACATTCCGCATCTTCGTATATAAGAACAAGTTCTTATAGTTTTGGCTCTCATCCACAAACAACCTGTCTACGCCCAATTGCTCAAACGTAACCACATCATCTTTACGGTCTGCGCCTTGCAGCTTCTCCAGTTTCTGTTTCAGAGACTTACGCAGTTTTTCCAGTTGCTTTACCGTGAAATGCTCACCAACCTGTGCTTTCGCTTCTTCGATGGCCTCCTCGATTTCATCCATCTGTTCCTGAATCAGACGCTCCTGTCGTTCTGCGGACAAGGGTATCTTTTCAAACTGGCTGTGTCCGATGATAACTGCATCATAATCACCGGTCGCAATTCTCGCACAGAATTTTTTTCGATTACCGGGTTCAAAATCTTTCTTGCTGGTAACCAGCAGCTTCGCATGGGGGTACAGACGTAAAAACTCGCTGGCCCATTGTTCCGTCAAATGGTTTGGCACGACAAAAAGACTTTTCTGACACAAGCCCAGACGTTTCAGTTCCATAGCGGAAGCCGCCATCTCAAAACTCTTGCCAGCACCGACTTCGTGCGCCAAAAGGGTGTTGTACCCATATAGCACATGGGCAACCGCATTGCGCTGATGCTCTCGCAAATTGATCTCCGGGTTCATGCCCACAAAATGAATGTGACTACCGTCATACTCACGGGGGCGGGTGCTGTTAAAAAGCTCATTGTACCTCTTCACCAGCAGAGTCCGCCGCTGCGGATCTTTCCAGACCCAGCCAGCAAATGCGTCCTTGATGGCCTGCTGTTTCTGCTGGGCGAGGGTGGTTTCGTTTTGATTCAGCACACGCTTTTCTTTCCCATCCTCCTCGATGGTATCATAAACGCGGCTATCACGCAAATTCAAGGTGTCTTCCAAAATCTTGTAAGCGTTGGCTCGGCGGGTACCGTAGGTTTCAGTGGCCATAATGTCACCAAAGCCAGTAGCAGATTTATTGCTGATCCGCCATTCGGAAGTGTAAGGGGAGTAGCGAACGGTGATGGCATTGTTGTAGCGGATACGATAGGGCGGCTGAAAAGTTTCCATCATAAACTGTTGTACGATAGAGGGGTCAAGCCATGTGGCACCCAAACGCACATCAATTTCAGATGCCTCCAGATCTTTGGGCTGTGCCTTGGTCAGTGCGTCCACATTAACCTTGAACTCCGGGTGACTTTCCGCAGCAAGCTGTGCCATCCGCAGCTTATCGCGTACATTACCCGAAAGGTATTCGTCCGCAGTCTGCCAGCCGGCTTCCGGGTCGTCTGCATCGGCGGCAGGATCTTTGAAGATCACGCCGGAGAGTTCGGTGGTGATGCGCTCATAGTTGCCGGGAGTGCCCAGCAGTTCTGCCATATAAGGCAGGTCTACTTTGCCGTGTTCCCCGATGGACACCGCCAACGCTTCGCTGGGGGTATCCACGCTGGTGACAACACGCTCTGGCCGAATCGTCCGCTTGGTAAACATATCTGCCTTGGACTTGAGATTTTTATTCTCGTCCAGATTCTCCAGCGAGCAGAGCAGATAATAGGAGCTGTCATCATCGAACAGGCGGGCATTTTTCTTGTCGTTGATCAGACCGTATTTTGCAGTAAACGCATCGTAGGCATAATTCAGCTTTGCCTGCGATGCCTTGATATCCTCGTCCGGGAAGTCATTCAACTGCTGGTCGATCAACTCGTTGACGATCTGCCGCAGTTCCACCATGCCAGCCACACGGCCTTTGGCGTTGTCGGACAGTTCAATCTGTGTCATGATGGAGTTCTCGCGGTAGTAGATTTCACCATCCACCACAGTATAGCTGAAATTCTTCACGGTAGGGTCTGCGGGCAGAGTTTTGCGCTGCACTTCCGCATCGGCAACGTCCGGAGCGGCAATCTCCACCGCAGTGAACTGGCCCTCGATGTGCTGCACCGCTTCGGTAAGCTGGTCTGCAAGGTTTGCATCTTCGATTGGTGCAACGGTCAGGTCATGGCCGTACTGGGTGCTTTCTAGTTCCAAATTTCCCAGCACCATTTCCGGATGGTCTACAAAATACTGATTGATATTGAAGCCATCTTCGGTCTGCCCCAGCTGCACCCATGCAGGCTCGATGTCTGCAGGGCGGTCACGCTTCTGCAAAAAGAGGATATCCGAAACAACCTCGGTGCTTGCATTTGCCTTAAAAGCGTTGTTGGGTAAGCGGATGGCTCCCAGCAAATCAGCACGTTCCGCCATGTACTTGCGGGCACTGCTGTCTTTGCTGTCCATCGTGAAACGGCTGGTCACGAAAGCAATCACGCCGCCCGGTCGGATCTGGTCGATAGTCTTGGCGAAAAAGTAGTTGTGGATAGAAAAACCCAGTTTGTTGTACGCCTTGTCGGTGACTTTGTACTGACCGAAAGGGACATTACCTACGGCAAGGTCGTAAAAATCTCGGCGGTCGGTGGTTTCAAAGCCAGCAACCGTAATGTCGGCCTGTGGATATAGTTTTTGGGCGATGCGTCCGGTGATGGAATCCAGTTCCACACCATACAGACGGCTGTCAGCCATGCCAGAGGGCAGCATACCGAAAAAGTTGCCAATACCCATGGAAGGCTCCAAGATATTTCCAGACTGGAAGCCCATCTTTTCCACAGCATCATAGATGGCGCGAATTACCACCGGAGAGGTATAGTGGGCATTCAGAGTGGAAGCGCGGGCGGCGGCATACTCCTCTTCGGTGAGCAACCCTTTCAGTTGGGTGTACTCGGCAGACCAGTTTTCCTTGTTGGGGTCAAAGACATCTGCAAGACCGCCCCAGCCTACATACTGCGAAAGCACCTGCTGCTCCTCGGCGGTGGCACCGCGATGCTCCTGCTCCAAAGTGCGCAAGGTCTGGATGGCTTCAATATTGCGGGCGAATTTCTGCTTGGGGCCTCCGACACCCAAATTATCATCCGTGATGTGAAAATTTCCTGCGGCTTCCGGCATCGGTTCAGCGTTCAGGGCTTCGTCTGCGGCAGCAGCATCCGGAAAGGTCTGCCACTCGCTATTGACCTCCACAGAGATAGGCAACTTGTCCAGTTCCTCATCAGGTGTAGGTTCATCCCGCCGCAGACCGTCCTCGAATTGCTGCTTGTTGAGTACCTCGTTATCCCACGACTGCCCATGCGCGCTGGTGTCGATGCGCACATCGGTTTCGCCAACATAGCCGATTTTGCCTTCGATGGTTCGGGTGGGAAGGTCAACAACAACTTCGTCACCGACCTTGTAATCAACAGCCTTTTCAGGAGAAACGTCAATAATTTCATCCTGCTGCTGTTCATACAGTTCCCGGATATTGGGCAACCGTTCAACCCGGAAGATGGGCTGTCCGCTGTTGGTCAAGTCCATGTCCTGCAAGCTGACGGATTTGAACATGAAGTTGACGTGATCCACACGGAAATCCCGGCCATCTAGCTTGATGATGATGCCGATCGGCAGATAATCTTCCTCTCGCAGATATTTTGTCTGATGGTGGGTACCATCTCCGCCCTGTCCGGCTAGATAGATGCTGTTGCCCTCGGCCCACAGCTTCTGCGATTTTGCTACCCACTCTCTGCGCAAAAAGCCGGTCACTTTGACTTTTCCCAGCGCATTTTCCTGTGACAGCAAATTAGAACGAAAAACTTCCTTTACAGTGATTGCATCTTTGTCATAGAACAGAAAATATCCGCCCAGTTCAAAGCCAATCAGGGTATTGGGGTACTGCTCTTTCAGAGCATTGTATTCGGCAGCGGCATCACCATCCAGCATTGGGAGCTGTCGTTCCGCTTCCTGCACGGCGGCACGATGCTCTTTTTCCTTATCGGTCAGGTAGCGGTCAGACTGAATCATCAGGTCGATGTATTTCTCGACCTGTGTCCAGCTTAACGTAACCTTTTGATGATCCGGGTAGTGGTCAAATTCAAGTCCTTTTCCATCATGATTTACAAAACCGCTGCTGCCATCCAGAAAATCCTGCGAATGTCCGCCGATGCCGTACTCTTTCGCCAATGCTTTAGCGCGGAGTTTGCGGTCGGGCTGGGTCTGGTACAGTGCCATAATACGCTGCTTGCCACCCTCAAACCCGGAGCCGTGCTTACGCAGTTCGTTTTCGATTTCAGCCTGCGACAAAACAAAAGCAGAGGGCAATTTTTCGCTCTCCGCTTGGTCGATTTTTCCAATTTGTTCAGCTTCGGTAGGGATGTGGGCATCGAAGAAACTTAGCTGTAGATCAGCTCCGTCAGCACCAGTTCCTCGGCCTGCGCTTTCAGGCTGTTCATGTGTTGCACCCACGCCATCTGCCGGCTCTCTTTGTCCGGGGCCGGGTTCTGTTTCAGAAGCTGTTCCATGGTCTGCTGCATCCGGCTCTCTGCCGTCTGCTCCACCTCCATCAGGTGCGGGTACAGGCTCCCGTTCAGGAGCATCGTGTTGTACAGCACTGGGCGATGGTTCATCAGGTACGTCCGGCGCAGCCTGCCGTACTTGCCCAGCGGCTTCCGGGGCTGGTTCAGAATCAGGTTCGGGAGCTGGTAGTCCCCGACGGTCGAGTAGGTCACGTTCCTGCTGTTCGTATTCATATTGGCTCCTTTCTGCATTGCGGCGGCGAATGGTTTTTTTTACGGTGCGCTCGATGTTCCGCAGCACCTCCCGGCTCATGTCGCTGACGGCTGCGCCGAGGGCGTAGACGCTATCCGGGGTTGAGAAATTGTAGATTGCCTGAAAATCGTCCTTGTCGAACCAGCCTGTCGGCTCATAACCACAACGTTCCAGCAGCGTGTAGGTGACGCTGATGGCGGCAGCGGACTTGAACTGCATCTCCACCCCGGCTTCATCATAATCCATCAGAAGCGAACCGTCAACGATGGCGAGAATGTCACCACTGTTGTTGTCCCAGTAATCTGCCACCAGTTTCCCGGCAACATCCGCAAGCTGCTGGCTGACACGCTCTCCGCTGATGCCGTAGGTGGCGGCGAGCATTTCTGAAACCGGCTGCACCAAATCGGGACCGAGCTGCCACACCTCCGGGTCACGGGAATTGCGGCGCACCCCGGTGTCCGACACATCGAAAACGTAGTGCAGGCGCGGGAATCCGCTGGATTCGTCCAGCAAGGCGATGCCCTTAGAGCCACGCCTGACATAGCGGTTCATCCGGTTGCGCCAAATGTCAAATTCGGCGCAGGCGGTGGCATCGGGCCGCTGAGCGTAGATCATAAGCTGGTCGGCAAAGGGGTACTTGTACAGCCGGGATGCGGTGGTCAGGTAATCCGTCCAGCTTTCCCAGTACCGGGTCAAGCCGTTTGCCGTGCGCTGGGCAAGGGCAAGGTATTCTTCGGTTTTGCTTGGCATTTTGGCCTCCTTCTTCAGATTTTAGGGTATAAAAATAGCGGGCAACCGTTTTTGGGTTGCCCGCCAAGGGTATATAATAATTGGGTTATCGTCGACTTTGAAGTTTTGATGATGAATGTCTATTTTTCATCGCTTTCGGGCGGACGAACATAACGTAACATTTTTCTTTCACAGGCACCAAATTCCAAATAGTTGTTTTTTGCCTCGTTTAGAGTTATTCCATGATTCAAGTCACTGGGGTCGCTATCAGAAGTAATAAACGGGTCATTCTCCCAAAAGCAAACTGGGCAAATGTACCCACAATCTTCCTTTGGTGGAACATTATAAGTAAAACATTCGCAGCATGGACATTGATACTTTTTCAAATAGATGCACCCCCGCAAGCACCGACTTGTCAATTTGTATATGGCTCTGTGTCTTTTCCGTCGTATACAATTACTTTAATGTTGGTGGCTGCATCAACATCCGCATGAATACCTACGGTATATTCTTTGTCCGTAACATTCGCAAAAGAGTAGCAGCCTCCCGCAGAAATATTGCCAGATACGATTTCCTGTTCGCCTTCGCAGAGCAAATGCACCACAATTTCAAAATCATTCCTATTCTGAATCGTCAGTGTGCCCGTTTTGGATGAAACCTTTACATTAGAATAAGTGATTACATATTGGGCAGATGTTGATTTTTCTGTACAAGACACAGAGCAATCCCATTGGATTGCAGCCTTCGCCTTTCTGTAGGATTCCGAAGATCTATACGCCGAAATTATAATGATTGCGGCTACGGCAAAGACGCTCACGATAATGAACACTATTGGTGCTTTTTTCTTCATAGTCTTTATCTCCAAAATTTCCAATTCATTGAGTTGAGCATATTACATACGCGAACACTCCAAACCTACAGCTCAGTTTCCACCGCAAGCTGCTCCTGCTTCTCTTTTTCATCAGCGATTTGGACATCAACATCTTCGC
>ERZ1673693.2540-NODE-2540-length-10155-cov-4.083663_pt1 | contig 10155 bp, 12 predicted proteins | sample MGYA00580223_ERZ1673693 | MGnify/ENA primary metagenome ERZ1673693 (study PRJEB41218, sample SAMN15661741) | gut metagenome | host: Homo sapiens | place: Canada: London | collected 2015-08-20/2019-03-30 | study: EMG produced TPA metagenomics assembly of...
CGGACGGCACAAGCAGCCCGTCCAGCGCGTCGGCCGCCGCCCGGATCGCCGGATCGCCAGCGATGGAATCCGGGAGCAGCTCAAGAAACGGCGTGGAACCGATGCGCCGGCTACTCATCTTCAACCCCGCCGAACGTCATGGCCACGGACGTCTCGCGCGCTATCTGCGTCTCGGTGAGCCGCTGGAAAACGGGTGTCGCCAGTTCCACGCGCTTGGCCCCGGCGTTGCGCATCCGGGCGATCAGCTCGTCCGGGTTGATGTCCCGCCCCGGCTTCGACCGCTGCCAAAGGCGGTATCCTTCCACAGCGGCGTCCACGGCCTTCGTGATCGAGGCCAGCAGCGTGGAGTCCGACGACGACAGGAACCACTTCCCGGCAAGCGTGTACTCCACCGTCTCCGGCGACCCGACGAGCACCTTGTCGGTGAGCGGGCGCACGTCCTTGGGCGTCAGCGCGTTCTCCACCTCTTCGATCATGGCTTCATCCGGCAGTTCCCCGTCCGTCATGACAAAGCGGACGTCAACGATGCCCGGCGTCGGGGATGTGACGCTCACCGCGCTGATGTCGGCGCTCACCGCCTTGACCCGCGCTTCATACGCGCCGTTCGGCCCGGCAACGGAAAAGCTCTCCGGAGCCATGCGGATGCGGTCGCGGAACCGCTCGTCCCCTCCTCGTCACAGCCGGAAAGCGTGGTGGCCACGTTGCTCACCCGCGTGATGTACGGCAGCGGATCGACGAGGCGGCATATCTGGCCCGGCAACAGGCCGTTGCCCGAGGCCCCCGCTTCCGTGGCCTTCGCGGACGTTTCGACAAAAAGCTCCCCCGCGGGAAGCACGGCGTCGGACAGCGTGGCGAACATGACCCCGCCGGACTGCGTGGTCACGCGCGTCCCCGCAGGGATGGGCACGGCGAAGGCCAGCGCCCCGTCGACGCCGAAACGCACGGTCGTCCGGGCGGGCTGCGGCTGGATGCGGATCACGCCCATCGGCGCGCCGAGATGGTCGAGATGCCCGCCCCGCGCGTAGGCAAGGAGGTTCTGTTTGCCCGCCAGATCGATCAGGCCGTTCTGGACCGAAAGGATATAAGCCAGCGATTCCAAAAACAGGCGCACGGGATCGCCCGGCTGGAGCGTCGCCTTGGCGATGGCCTCATACGCCGTGATGATCGCCGTCTCCGTCTCCCCGGCGCTCTGCGGAGCGAAAGAGACGGACGGCAGGCCCGAAAGATCAGCGAAAGTCATTCAGGTACTCCTTGCGGATTTCGACAGTGACCACGGGCGTCAGCTTCCCGTCAGCAGCGCCGGACGTATCCGTCCTGAAGGTCACGCTCTTGACCTTGATGCGCGGGACGCAGCGCTCCAGCCCCCGCCCAATCTCCGCGACGAGCAGGGGCCTCGACTCTGGCAGCGGCAGGTCGATCAGCTCCCACGACAGGCCGAAATCCCGGTCGAGCGGCACGCTCCCCTTACGTGTGGCCAGCGCCGTGCGGATTTCCTGCGCCAGACCGCGCAGACCCGTCGCGCCGATCTCCACGGACGCGGGCACGCTCATGTCCACGGTCAGTTCCATCAATTATACTCCGTGAGGTTCAGGGCTATTTCGGCGCTCATGGTCACGCCGTTGTGGAAAATCCGGTGCTGCACCTCAACGCTTTTGAGCACGTACAGGCCGTAGTAGGTCAGGCCGAGCACGAGCGGGACCTCCTCGCCGAGCACCGCCAGCTCGCGCAGGGCGTCGATCCGCATGTCCACGGTGAGCGCCAGCGGCGTCAGCGGGAAAAGCTGGACGGTCAGGCTGAGGGTATCCAGATTGCGGCCCGTGTGCTGCACCTTCGGAAGCCCGGACACGCATTTGTGCTCGGCAAACTGGATCTCCCGCTGCTGCTTGAGGTCGCGGAACGTCGCCACCTCCGCGTCGGTCACGGTGAAAAAGAAGGTGCCGAGGACGCCCTGGTACATCATTTGGGCGCTCCGGTGGTCCCGCCGTGCGGACAATCATGGACATGGGCGAGGAAGGAAATGCCGTTCACGGTCACGTCGCCCCCGGTGACGGTTATGTTGCCGCGATGCCGGATGTTCCCCTGCGTCGCGGCCTCCGTCCCCCCGCCTCCGGACCCGCCCATCGAGAGCGCGGGCGTGTTCAAGCCGATCTTCGCCGCCGAGGTCAGCTCCAGCGCGCCGCCAGCCGTTACCTTGCCGTTTCCTTGAAGCGTCACTTCAACATTTCCGGTCACGCTGGCCTCCACGTCGCCTCTGACCGAGGCCCTGAGTTTGTGCGCGGCGCGGTCGTACTCAAGCGTCGTGCCGTCGCTGAACGTCCGGTGGAACTTGTCGCCGCTCGACACGGGCGGCATCTGCGCCCCGTACATGGAGCCGAGCACGAAGCCCTCCTCCAGCCCGTTGCCGAGGAACAGGCACAGCACCTGATCCCCCACGTCCGGCAGATCGAAGGCCATGTCCGCGCTGGCGCGGGGGACGAGCACGGGGAGCCATCCGGAGACGAGCTTCGCGGTCACGGTGTCGCGGAACTCCACCCGGACGCGGTGCTTCTCAGGCTGGCGGGACACGACAAAGCCCACGCGGGCAAGTTCGTTCATCTTCATATCCATCAGTAATCCAGCGCCTTTTCCAGCTCCAAGCTGGTCGTGTATCCGCCGTCAGCCGAAAACGTGTGCGTCGCCTGGGCGATCACGTACTTCGAGTCGAAGCGGCCCCATCCCTGAATGTCCAGCACGGTGCCCGCCCGGAACCGGGTGTCGCCCATGCCGGACAGCGAGGCGGTCTGTTCCTTGCGGTTCTTGTCGCGCAGCTCCGCCTTCGCCATGCGCTCGGCCTGCGCCTGATTCTCGATCCGCTTGTTGATGTAGAGCACGCGCCCGGTCGTCGGCGGGATGTTCGGCTCGTACTGCGTCTCTATCGTCTCGGAATCCGCCGCTTTCGTGTAGCCGACCACGCATTGCGTGTAGATGCCCTCGGTCGTCCGCTTCGCCCGGAAGGACTGGAAGTCCAGCCCCTCGCCGGGGTCGGCCTCCGACGCCCGCCTGATGGCGATGGGCTCAAGCTGATCCGCCGTCTGGCCCGCGTACACGACCACCCTGTCGCTTTTCACCGCAAGCCGGAGGCCCTGCTCCTTGGTGATGCGCTGCATGAACTCAAGGTCGCTCTCCTGCCGCTGCTCCACCCGCTCGTAGACCAGCTCAGGCCCACGATAGAGCGTGTCCAGCCCGGCGGCGCCGGCAATGTCCGCGATGACCATGGTGATGGGCGTCTTCTCCCACGAGCGGGTCTTCTTCTGGAGCATGAGCGAGGATTTCACGGCGGCGGGCACGGCCTTGACGGTCACGGTGTCGCCGCCTTCCACGCTTGACTCCAGCTCCATCTCGTCCACCTCGAACGTCCCGCAGGGCAATTCCTCGACCGCGCCGATCTCCCGCCAGTTCTCCGTGAGGATGCTGGCCTCGATCACGTCCCCGGTCTGCGGGAGCCAGTCGCCTTGCCAGATGCCCTCGCGGTCCTCCAGCACGATCTGGAGGTCGTCCAGCTCCTCGTCGGCCTTGTCCGTGTAGGTCAGGCTGACGAGGTACGGCATGAGGTCGAGGGTCACGTCATGGCCCTTGATGCTGACGGTCACGGCTGCGCGGCGCATCACATGCGCTCCCACGGCGGCAGGGAGGACACCTTGGCGACAGGCGGCGCTTCCGGCGCAGCCACGCGCACGTCGCCGCCGAAAATCAGGACGTCCAGCTCATCCACGTTCTCAGGGAACAGCGTGCCGAGCCGCAGCTCGTCGCCGTAGGCGTCCTTCGCAAGCTGATCCCATGCCTGCCCCTGCCGCGTCGTCTTCTCACTGGGCATGTGCCGTCCTCGCCTTGTCCGAGCGCATCCTTTCGAGCGCGCGCCGGACGAGCTTTTCAAACTCCGGCTCCAGACGCCGGAGTTCTTTTTTAAGCGCGGGCAGATTCCCCGCGTCCGCGATGTTGAAATGCTGTACGATCTGGATGTCGCCCGAGGCCTCCGGCTGGCGCTGCGTGGGAACCTTTTTGTTGCGCTCCAGCAACATCGGCGTTTGGGGAAGCACGGGCGGAAGGGCATCGCGGCCGAACTTCGCGCCGACCGTCCGGGACCACTGGTCCGGGGCCGCGCCCAAGGCATTCTTCAAGACCGCGAACGGCGATCCGCTCCTGTCCTGCCGCTGGACGGGGTGGAAGATGGCGCGCGGGGCGGGCTGAGGGGATGATGAAGACGCCGGGATGTTGACGACAGCCGGGGGCATGTCCGGCTCGCTCACTTTCGAGAGCGAGGCGTCGAAGAGTTTGGGCAGGCGGTCGAAGGTCTTGTTCAGGCCGCCGACGAGGTTCTGCCCGGCTTTCGAGAAGGCCACGGTTTCGGAGTCTCCGGACGACGAGGGCAGAAGCACGGACGTGCCCACGGGCTTCGATGCGTCCTTGTCCTTTTTCGAGGCAGCCGGGATGAACACCGTGCTGAACTTGCTCCCGCTGTCCAACGATACGACCGTGACGGGTCCGGCGCCCTTCCCTTTCTTGCCCTTCTTTTTCTTGCCGTCCTCGTCGCCCCAACCGCTGAAATCCGGCGCGGGCAAGGAATCGTCGACGAAGTCGCCGCCGGGGGCGTCGCCCGTGGGCATCCCGGGAAGCTGCTTCGCCGTTTCCATCGGCTTCGGACCGGCTGGCTTGTCCGGAGCTTTGTCCTGTGGCTTAGGGCCTACGAAGTCGGGAGGAGACTCCAGCGATTCCTTCCCCTTTTCGTTGCCCGTCCTGACCCATGCCGCCCCTTCTTCCGCCGTGCTGCCTTGCCAGTTGTCGAAACTCATATTCAAGGCGTCCGCCGTATTGCGCTTGAACGTCTCCGATTCGGTCCATTTTTTCGCAATGGTATCGACAGCTTTGAAAACCCAATCAACGATTCCCTTGATGAAATCCGCCGCCCACTTAAACTTTCCGCAAATCCAATCCCACGCCTTGCCGAAATACGGGCCGACGACATCCCCATTTTCGATCAGCCAGTAGGCAGCAAGCCCGATACCCGCGATGGCGATCCCGACCGGGCCGAACGCGAACTTCAACGCGCCGAGGCCCTTTCCCAACAGCTTTGTTGATTTCTCCCAAGCCCTCGTTGCACGAGACCCCCACACCATACCGATGGCGGTGCCCTTTTGAATACCGATGAGGCTCAACATGCCCGAGCCAAGGCTCTTGACCGTGCTGACGGAACCTTTCCCCACATCCGCCCACGACAGATGCGCCGCCCGGTTCAGGAGCGCCGCTATGGTGCCGCCCCTTGTCGCCGCTGTGTTGGCGATGGTCGCCCCGCGAAGCGCCAGCATCCCGCCCTTCACGGCGTTGATCGTCGTCGCAAGGCCATTGTAGGCGTAGCCGAAAACGATGCCGCCAACGGTCAGGGCCGCCAGCGCGCCCACGCCGCCGAGCAGCGCCGTGGTGACGTTCGGATATTCCTTGGCGAACCCCGTAATCACGCCGACGCCCTTGCTCAGGGTCTTGAGGAAGGCGTTGTAGGCTGGCAAGGCCGCGTTGCCGACCGTGATGCCGAGGTTGCGCGTCTGCTGTGCGAGCTTGGCCTCTTCGGTGGCCGTGGTCTTCATCCGATTCTGGTACTCTTCCAGAACCGAATCATCGACGTTCGAGTTGGCGATTTCAAAGGCTTGCTTGAGCAAACCAAGGTTTTCCAGCAACGGCGCGATGGCGGCGATGCTCTCCTGCCCGAACAGCTTCATTGCGACTTCGTTCTGGCGTTCTACGGGAACCCGCTTGATTTGCTTCAAAAGCGTCATGATCGCGCCCTTGGCGTCGGTCTGCATCTGCTTCTGCATGGCCTTCGGATCAAGCCCTAGACGGCTGAAAATCTCCTTCTGATCCTTGGTCATGGAGTTGCCGAGCGCGAGGACATTCGTAAAGTTCTTCATGGCTGTGCCGGCCACTTCCACTTCCGCCCCGGACGCCTTGAACGCCATGCCGAGCGCGGCGATGTCCTGCGACGCCATGCCGGACCCCTTCAAGAGCGGCCCCATCCGGGTGAAGATACGGTCGATCTCGCCCGCTTCGCCGTTCATCTCGTTCGAGAGGGCGTTGATCACGTCAGCCGTGTGCCGGGCTTCCTGCGAGGTCATGCCCATGCTCGACCGCCATGTCGCCAGCGAGTCGCCCGCCTGTTCTGCGGTGACGCCCCACGCGATGCTCATCTGGATGGCCTGCTCGGTGTTCGACCGCATCTCCTCGCGGGTCTTGCCGAGCCCGGCCTGTGCCCCGGAGGTCATGATCGCCACCACGTCCTCGAACGACTTGCCCGTCTCCGAGGACATTTTCAGGGCGTCCTGATAGACCTGCCCGAGCAGCTCGTCGTCCGCGCCGTTCATGACCTTCTTGAGATCCGCGAACGTATCTTCGGCGCTGACGGCCAGCTTCACCGGAATGGCAGCCGTCGCCGCCTGTGCCGCGCCGCCGATGAGACGCCCGTTCAGATCCGACCGCTGATCACGCAGCGCGGCACGGCGGGACATATTGGCATCCACGGCCTGCTGGTGGCGCTTTGCAGCCTCCATGCTGGCCGAAAGCGTGCGATACCGCGAGGCCAGCTCACCGATCCTGTTGCCCGCGCTCGTTGCCAGAGCCACGGTTTCGCGGTAGGCCGCGCCGGACTGCATGAGCTTCGCGGAGAGCTGGCCAACCTCCTCTTCGGCACGGGCCAGCTTCAAGGCCAGCGCCCCGGACGCGCCGCCGGAGTCCTTGGCCTTGGCCTGAAAAGCGGCAAGGCGGGTTTCGGCTTCACGGAGATTTCCCCCGAGCGCCTTGATCGCTTCCCGCTGTTTCGCCAGCATCGGAGCGAGGCGGTCCCCCATGTCGGCGGCGGGCATCCCGGAAAATTCACGGCTCAGTGCCCCGCGCTGCGCATCCGCGGCACGGGCTACGAACAACCGGGAGCTTTCCCTGTCCTTGCGCTTCCGGAGTTCCTCCATGTCGGTGCCGAGCGCCTGATGCTGAGAGCCGAACGCCTGATAGCTCCCGGCGGAACCAACCGCTGCGGCCACAGTTTCACGGTAATTCAAGCCGGAGGACTTGGCGCGTTCAGTTAAACGGCTGACCCGTTCCCGGGATTTTTCAATCTGCTGCTCCAGACCTTTCGTCTTCCGGCCCGTCCGCTCCGCCGTCGCCTCATACTCGGCAAGCTGCCTGCGGGCTTCCTTGAGTTCCGCGACCTGCGCCTTGATCTTGTCCTTTTGCGCGGACATGGCGGCGCCCACCTTGCCTACGGGTGAGCGCTCCATGTCCCGCAGCGCTTGCGTGACGGCACCGATGCGGTCGGAAGCGGCCTTGAACGATGAGCCGAAACTCCCGTCGAGGTTCGCTCCCAAGCTGAAAGAAACGCCAAATTCACGCGCCATTGCTGTCCATATCCTTTGCGGCGTCGGCATAACCGACGAACGCTTCCGGTGTCAGATTGCGGATTTCCGTCCTGCTCCAGCCGCTGAATTTCGCCAGCGACAGCATCGCTAGGCGGAGGCCGTGGAGCCTTCCCCTTGCGTCGTAGCCGTCGCGGTTTCGGCCTCCTCCTTCTTTTTCGGCTTCGTAGGGCGGAGGGAATTGTGCGCCGCGCGGATCGCCCCGATGTCGTCCTCATCGAGCGTCCGGAGCACGTCGTAGGGAACCCCCGTCACGATGGACAACGTGCACAGCTCGACGGTGACAGGGTTGTTCCCCCGGTTGAAGGAGATGGCCATGTCCATCGCGTCCTCGTCGTCGCCAAGCGTGGCCCGGCGCAGGGTGAGGATGTCGGTCTTTTTGCCCTGCACGGTGATGGGGGCGCTCAGGGTGGCTTGCGCGGTCTTTTCCATGATGTTTTCTCCTATGCGTTGAGGCCCATCTGGACGCGGACGGCGGCCAGCAGGTCGTTGCCCTTCACCCGATGGATGAAGTTGATCTTGTCGATGAGGAGCTGTTCCTCGCCGTCCAGCAGTATTTCGAGGCGGGTCACTTCCAACTCAAGATCGTTGCCGTGCTTCTTGCCCTGCTCCATCGTGCCGAGGCTCATATTTTTCGGACGGCCAACGATATTGAGCCGATACGGGATGGATTCGCGTATGCTGGTGCTCTCGTCCACGATCTGCAAGGCGCTGTAGCACTCGAACAGCGGCTGGAGCGTCCAGTCCAGAATGTCGAAAACATCCTTGGTCGCGCTCGTGAAGGTCATCTTGCAGGTCATGGACTGCGTGAGCCCGATGGTCGGGGATTCGATTTCCCCGGCAAGGCCGGAACCGCTCAGGGTTTCGGTCATGTACTGCACCTGCGGCATCTCGATCTGGGCCGTGCCCAGAAGGTCTTTCCCCTGCCAGTACACGCGGTAGGCGATTGTTTGCTCAGGACGACTCATGGCCTCTCCGTTAGCTGAACAGGACGCTCAGGTTGTCGGTGTCGAATTCAAAGATGCCGTCGATCTCGCGGTTGGCGGGCGGCGGGGTGATCCGCAGGTGGAAACGGGCGATACCGTCGATGAGATCGGTCGTCGGATTGTCCGACTCGTCGAAGGAGATGGAACCGCCGAGGATCATCTCGCGGGCCGCATAGCCGTCCAGCCGGATCTGCTCGCTTTTCAGGATGGTCTGGATCTGGCGGCGGGTCAGCGGGTTGTCCACCTTCTGGAAGTACGTCAGGATGAACGTACTCTGGTACCAGTTGAAGAATCGGCGGATGGCGTCCTGGCAATCCTTCGGGTCGGTGTTCGAGGGATACGCGCTCATGCGCCCGCCCCACGACTTCATGCCGCCGTCCCAATTCACGGCGGTGTAGATGCCCTCTCCGTTCAGGTAGTTGCACTTGTCGAGGCCGAGGAAGAGTTCCTTCCAGCCGCCCTCTTTTTCGTCGGGATAGCCGATGCTGGTGATCTCCAGCCGCTTGTTGGACGGGCTGGCGTAGGGGACGCCCTCCCGGTCGGCGTCGGTCTGCGAGATGAGCCCGGTGAGATGCGTGGCGAGGCCGAACACGCGGTCCCCGAGCTTCACCTTGGGCCAGCACACGATCAGCAGCTCGTCCGAAAGGTTGTTGTTCTGCTTGTAGGCGGGGACGTCCGTGTACTTCTTGACCCCGTGCTCGCCTTCGGTCGGGATGTCCGCGAGGGCCACGGCCTTGAACAGCCCGTTGATGCCGTCCGCCTTCGCCGCCATGACCACGGCCACGGCGGGGTCTTCGGAAAAGCGCGGGGCAAGGATGCTGCCCGGCACGAGCCGGAACTGCGGGAACACGGAATCGATCAGCTCCAGCCCTTCCGATTCCCCCGTGGATTCGTTGATGCCGCCGATGACGTCCGTGCTGTCCACCAGCGACACGTCCGCATAGTCGTACCCGGCTGTCACATTCGCTTCGGCGGGAAGGCTCCCGCCCTCGATGCGGGACAGTTCTCCGGAGATCGGGTCCAGCGTGTAGTCGGTGCCTTCGACATAGGTTGTGGAGCTTTCCGCGTTTTTCAGCACCAGCTTGGAAACGGAGCCGTGCTTGAGCGAAGCCGCGCCTTTGGCGTCGAAGCTCACGGCCTCGCTGCTGACGCTCGTTTTGTGGACGGCGGGATCGAAGACGTTGCACACCACCAGCGGCGCGCCCCGGTAGAGCGCGAAGTGGCTGTACGCAAGCTCCTGCAAGCTGTATTTGTTGAAGTTCTCCTCGTCCCACCCCATTTCGGAGACGAACTCGTCATACGAATAATACATGCGCAGCCGGTTCACGTAGCGGGGCTTGCCCGCTTCGAGGCGGTCAACCGCCGCCGTGCCGACCGCGAAGACCACATTGCTGTCCACGGAACGGGCCGGGAGGATGCTCGTGGGCAGTTCGCTGGTGTAAACGCCGTGTCTGAATGCCATACCCTACTCCTTGGCCTTCCGAGCCTTGCGGCTGGCCTCGTTGATGGTTTTGAAAAGCCGCTGCATACCGCTGCCTTCCTTGCGGAGCTGGCAACGGGTTTCGGCAAGCTCCTCCACAGGCACGAACAGCTTTTTCAGATCCGGGTTGGCCTCAATGACGGCGGCAAGCTGCGGAAACGGTTCGCCACGCAGGACGGCGCTGGTCCGCAGGGGAAGGCCGAACGGCCTGTCCGGGCCGACATATACGGTCAACGCCTGCTTCCGGCGGGCCAGC
>ERZ1673693.2561-NODE-2561-length-9997-cov-3.191913_pt1 | contig 9997 bp, 9 predicted proteins | sample MGYA00580223_ERZ1673693 | MGnify/ENA primary metagenome ERZ1673693 (study PRJEB41218, sample SAMN15661741) | gut metagenome | host: Homo sapiens | place: Canada: London | collected 2015-08-20/2019-03-30 | study: EMG produced TPA metagenomics assembly of PRJNA649273...
GATTGCAAGCGGGAACTCCCGAAGATTGACAGCGTGTGGAATGAACTGAAAGACCATCCTACCTTCCGACTCGTCACCATCTCCCGCGGAGAAACAGTCGAAGTCGTCAACGATTTCTGGAAAGAACAAAACTTTACCATGCCGTTCTATCTTGACCCGAACAAAAAAGTCTTTTCCCTTTTTGCCAATAGCACCATTCCCCGTGTCTATCTCGTCAACCGGGAAAACATCGTGACCTGGATGGCCGTAGAACAAATGAGTCTCTCCGCTAAGCAGCTAATCGGAAAAATAGAACAAATCATGTGAATAGGATATGAGCGTCAGTGATGCACAAATAATAGCTTTGCTACAAGCCGGCAAAAGACAAGGTATGAATGCTCTGTTTGACAGGTATTACAAACCTTTAGTTGTGTTCGCCGATGACCTACTCCATGATCTACCGGAAGCTGAGGACACGGTACTGGAGCAATTCGTGAAACTATGGGAAAAAGAACTTTATGAACATATCCATCCAAACGCTTTGTCAACATTCCTTTTCACGATCGTGAAAAATGCCTGTATGAACCAGATTGCCAAAAAAGGATTACCCACGGAGCAATTAGATTTACCTCATTACGCCATAGCTCAAGAGGAATCCTATCTACTGGATGAAACCGTCATCGAAACCATTTTGGCTGCCGTCCGGAAACTTCCTGAAAAGACACAACAAGTCGTCCAATCTGTCATGTGTCAAGGACACTCCTATCAAGAGACTGCGGATGAACTGGAAGTATCCATTAATACCGTGAAAACATTACTAAAAGCCGGAATGAGAGAATTACGGTCAGAATTAGAAGAATACAAGAAAATGTTCTTGCTTTTCATGTTATACCCCCAGAATTTTCAATAAAAAAACATTTTCAGCACACTGTTTATCAGATATATTTCAAAAATATTTTATTTTTTTCTTATTTCATTCACCCGTCCGGACCAAAAATCTGTTTAACTAATAAAAGATAAACAGAAACATGGAAATAGATGACAACATATTTCAAGCTATTCAAGCCTGTTGGACAGGAAAAGCCTCTCCAGAACAGATAGAACTTGTTCGGGACTGGCTCGATACGAGCCCTAAAAATCAAGATCTATTTGAAAGGTTAAGCAAGACTCATTACCAGCTCGCACACGCCCAGATATGGAAACGCATCAATTCCCTGCAAGGAAAAGAAAAATTGAATTTCCGTCTGAAAAAACAAAAGAAATCCTTCCATTGGAAATACCTTGTATCCGGTGTAGCAGCCGCTTGCTTAATTCTTTTTGCAGTAACAAGATTCATTCCTCACGAACCCGTCCCGGAAAAAACAATCCTCGACTTGGCTCAAGTGAAAAGCGGTAGTCCTAAAGCCACCTTGATCTTTGACAATGGGAAAAAGATTCAATTAAATGCTGATGATACCTTCGAAATAAAAATCAAAAACACCATCGTGAAAGATGGTGAAAACACCGGACTAAAATACGAGCTTAGTGACTCTCTTTCAACACGAGAAACGGATGAAACCGTCGAGTACAACACACTTGTTGTCTCCCGCGGAGGAGAATACATCCTTACACTCTCGGATGGAACCAAGGTATGGCTAAACTCCGAAACCGAACTAAAATACCCCGTCCGGTTCTCGGGTAACACGAGAGAGGTCAGCGTGAAAGGAGAAGCCTATTTTGAAGTAAAACGGGACACACTCCACCCCTTTATCGTCCACACCCCGTATTCCGACACGAAAGTTCTCGGAACTTCGTTTAATGTCAGCGCCTACGAGGATGAAACGACCACAGCTATAACTCTCGTGAGTGGGAAAGTAGAGGTGTACTACCAACATGAAAAATGTATTCTAAAACCGGGATGGCAGGCCGTCGCAAAGAATAAATCCGGAACGCTGGAAACACGGGAAGTAGACGTCGCGGACTATGTCTCTTGGAAAGACGGGATGTTCGAATTCAACGATATGCCCCTGGAACAACTTGTATCACAGTTAAGCCGTTGGTACGACGTAGACTTCTTCTTCGCAAACAGCAAGATACGTAATTTCAAGTTCACAGGTGCCATCAAACGAAGTAACACCCTGTTATTCATGCTTGAATTTATTGAAAAAACATCTAATGTTTATTTTAAAGTGAATGGAAATGTAATCCAGATATACGAGAAATAAAAAAAGACCGTCAGGTGTTCGCACCACCTTTCGGTCCCAGTTCAGTCAAAACTTAATATTACAAATGTATGAAAAAAAATCCATTAACAGGGTTCGCTTTCAAAAAAAGCGAACGTTGGAAAATCTTTTTGATTATGCGATTAACAATGATTCTACTCGTAGGCTTCCTATTCGGAGCAAGTGCCAACTCCCTAGGACAATACCAGATGAAGGTGAACATGGGCGAAACAACCTATGAAGAACTATTCCGGGAAATCCGCAAACAGACGGGATGTATCGTGATGTACAACAACGATATGCTCGATAAAAATGCCAAAGTCAAAGCCGATTTCGACCAGATCGAATTAAAAGACCTATTACATCACGTGCTGACAAAGCGGGGATTAACCTTTGAAATAAACCGGGAATTTATCATCGTCATGAAAGCCACTCCCAAAACAGACGACGTGAAAAAATACAGAATATCGGGTATCGTGAAAGACAAAAAAGGCGAGCCCATGCCGGGAGTAACCATCAAACTAGATAGTATGTTACTGGGAACCGCCACCGATGTCAACGGTAAATTTGTCCTCGAGCTTCCTGTATCATCCGGAAACCTCGTATGCTCGTTCGTCGGCTATAAAACCAAGAAAATTCCATTCAAAGGAAATAAAGACCTCGTGGTTATTCTGGAAGAAGACATTTCAGAACTGGATGAAGTACACGTTGTTGCCTACGGACAAACCAACAAACGGGAAATGACGGGAGCCATCTCTGTCGTGAAAGCAGAATCCATCAAAGGAATCCCTTCCCCAAGCATCGCCAACCTTTTACAAGGACGAGTAGCTGGTATGGACGTAACCAACATCACGGGAGCCCCCGGTGGCGGAGGAACTCAAGTCACCATTCGCGGGTACAACTCCCTCAGCGTGGAAAGCGGACGACGATTCTCGAACCCCCTGTGGGTTGTTGACGGGGTACCTATGGCCTCCTTCACTTCCCCGGTAACCGGAACAAACGGGTTAGCAGACTTGAACCCGGAAGTGATCGAATCCATCCAAATTTTGAAAGATGCTTCCGCCACGTCCCTTTACGGATCAAGAGCAGCCAACGGGGTAATCATCGTGACCACCAAAAAAGGCCGTAAAAATCAATCCGCTCAATTTGATGTCAACTTTTCATACACGTACAACGTGCTACCGGAATACCCCGTGCAAACCGGAGGGAAAGCGGAACGCAATTTCCGCCTGTTACAACGTTTCAATGCCCGCAAAGCTTATAAAGATCAAGATAAAAATATGTATATCTATCCCACCTCTTATGAAGAGGCTTACGCCAAGGGCGGTTCATACGATGCCTACTGGGGAGACGGGACTGTTTCCGGGAACAAGAACGGAGATGAATTACAAGATAGCTTAAACCCTTTCTACAACAACTCTACCAACTTTTATAAATACTATTTCCAAGCCACCAAAACACTGAATGCTAATATCCAAACATCTGGTGGATCGGAACGAATGACTTATTCCGTAGGATTAGGTTACTACGATGAAGAGGGTATTCTGAAAGGAACCGGATACTCCCGGATAAACCTGATGGGTAACTTCATCATGAACCCGATTCCCATGTTAACCGTGGACTTCAGAAATTACCTGGCCTTCTCCGATCGTAGCCGGGGCGTGAAAAGTTCCGGTTTCTCTGCCGGGAATGAGGTTGAAGTCATTCCGGGTGACCCACTATCGCAATCCACCTTGCTACCGGGCAACAACACGGTTACCGAAGAGGTATTAAAAGGCCTACGGGGTGTAGAGGAAAAAAACAACACCTACCGCCTACGCAGCACCTTCGGTTTAAAACTGGACCTCATGAAAGGTCTGAATATTTCCAACACGATTTCTCTCGACTATTCACAAAATAACCGAAATTACTTCTCGCCTTCCTGGCTAAATGACCCGAAAGAATCCTTAACCAACGGAGAGGTTAGCCGGGAATACACAATTCTGGACGAAGCCTTGATCAATTACCAGCAAATCTTCGGCGAACGTCACAAATTAGATGTCATGCTGGGATATTCCTACCAGTACGACCAGTACAATTATATCGGGGGAACCGCCCAAAACGGTCCAAGTGACTACGTACATTATGCCACGAAATACGGGTGGCCCTCTCTCGCAGATAGGGACTATTACACGCAAGCCCTAAAAGACTACCAGTCCGATTTCACCGAGAAAAAAATGATGAGTTATTTCGGCCGTCTTAACTATGTCTTCGAGGAAAGATACATGTTAACCGCCACGTTAAGAAGAGACGGAAGTTCCGTATTCGGGAGGGATTTACGCTGGGCCACCTTCCCGTCGGCTGCCATAGCTTGGAACTTCTCGGAAGAAAACTTCATGCAATGGTTCGGGGCATTAAGTTTTGGTAAACTTCGTTTCAGTTACGGAGTCTCCGGAAACCAGTTCAACCAACCCTACCTAGCTTACGGATTACTTTTAGGTGGACAAGGTTCTTACGAGGGCAACCCCATCATTACCCCTGATTTACAGGAAGGATATTATAACCCCAAACTTGGCTGGGAAGAAACCAAGCAATATGACCTCGGTCTTGATATGAACTTTTTCAATTATCGCCTTTCCGTCACAGCCGACTATTACTACCGCCGTACGGACAAAATGTTAAGCAAAACCCCGATCCCGGGGAATCATTCCGGTTACTCTGCCATGTGGAGAAATGCCGGAGCCCTTTCAAACGAAGGTATTGAATTCGACATTAAATATGACATCATGCGGACGGATGATTCTTTCTGGACCATCTCCGTCAACTTTGCAAAAAACTGGAACAAACTACTGGAAACCTACAACGGGAAAGATATGAACATGAGTGACATGATCGGGAATAGTCGCAGCTACATTATCGGAAAGCCCGTCGGAAACATCATGGGATACAAGACAACGGGATATATCCAGTCCGAGGAAGATATTAAATACTACTACCGCCAAGACGGCACGTACCGGGCCATCGAGAAGCAATACTTCTCAGATGTATTTTACAAACCCGGAGATTTACAGATCGTCGACGTGAACGGGGACGGTTACATCAACAGCACATCGGACGTCGTGTACATCGGCAGTAGTTTGCCCATACTATACGGTGGTATTGTGAACGAAATCAAATGGAAAAACTTCGACTTGAATATGCTGTGGTCCTACTCTCTGGGAAGAGACATGATCAACCTGCTCCCGATTGTCTCAACAAGCAAAGAAACCTCCCTGTACCCCATCTTTGAAGACATACAGAAGGTATCTTTCTGGGAAAAAGAAGGTGACAACAGCACCTATCCCAAAGCAGAACTCAACAATTTTAATGATAGCTGGTCACCAATCATAGACCGTTACGTGGAAAAAGTAAATTATCTAAAACTTAAAACCCTGACTATCGGTTATACACTTCCTAAAAATCTCCTGAAGAAAATATACATTAAAGACGTTCGCGTGTTCTTCAGTGGAGAAAACCTGTTGAACATCACGAACTACTCCGGACTCGACCCGGAAACCGTGGATATAAACACCGGGCTTGATGATGGTAAAAACTACCCGTTAGCACGCAAACTCACTTTAGGTATAACGATTAAATTATGATAGCCATGAAATCAAACAAGATATTATTCATACTAAGCATATTATGGGGCTGCTTTGCCTGTACGGATGGGTTAGAAGTAATCCCTAAAAACTCGGTCACTTTCGAGAACTATTTCAAAACGGAAAAAGACATTGAAACCTCCCTAAATGCCCTCCGGGATGAGTTTAGAAGTACTTGTGCCTTTAACGCAAATAAAACTCCCATCGACCTCGGTTTTGTACACGACACACTAAGAAGTACCTCTGCACAAAAAAGTTTCAACTGGGATGCCACGCAATTTACTCCGATTTACGTTGACTTTTTCTGGAACTCACACTATGCAATAATTTGCTACGCCAACATTTTATTGGAAAACATTGACAAAGCCGAGATTACCCAAAACAGAAAAGATTATTACATCGGACTGGCACATTTCTACCGGGGATTCACCTATTTCCGCATTGCCCAAAAATGGGGAGAGGCTCCTTTACAGACTGACAGCCGAGATATTTCTAAAAAAACGAAATCATCCGTTGCCGATATACTACAATTCGCTCTAGACGAAACCAATCTGGCAATTAAACTTCTGCCCCTGCACGATGGTCTGATCGATGCCAACGGGTCACAGGTAACCGACAAAGCCACCCCATCCAAGGAAATCGCCCAGGCTCTCAAGGCAGACCTTTGCGCGTGGAAGGCAGCCATCAATAACGAACCGGAATTATGGCAGGAGGCCATTAACGCCGCCAACTTCGTGATTGACTCCTGCCATTACACCTTAGCTAGCGATCCCGAAGAAGTATGTACCAAAGTCCTACCCGGTGGAAGTGACGAAGGAATCTTTGAAATTAAATTCAATTACGTGGAGGCAACCCGTAATCCCTGGACACCCATGGAAGAATTCGTCACGTTCCCAATTCGCCCGGAAGACGGACGGGGAGACATCAAATACTGCTACGCTCGCATGTTCGAAACAACCGTGGATAAAATGTACCCGGGGCACTTTGAAGGGATGATCGCCGAGGGGGTATACCAAGGAGACAAACGTCGATTGGCCTATTTCTATGACCTCGACACAATCCGTAAAAACGCTGAATGGCACGCTCTGGCCGAGGGATATGCCTACCCGTACAAATTCCGGAAAGCACAACTGGGAACAACTTCATGGAGCCAAGGTAAATTCGAGTGTTTCGCCTGTGACCACATCATTTATCGCCTGGCAGACCTCATTCTCCTCCGGGCTGAGTGTTACACTCGCATAAACAAGAATGATCTCGCCGCAAAGGACCTGAACCGTATCCGGGAAAGGGCCTACGGAAACCGGAGTCATGATTACAATGCCGCCACGGAAGGAAACAACCTAAGGTACATCATTTTCAAGGAACGGGAAAAAGAACTTTTATGGGAAGGAAAAAGATGGTATGACATCGTCCGTAATGGATACTGAAAAACAGAATTGTCTAAATTCCACGCCACTCAAATGACTCAACAAGACGTGGATAACGGGGCCCTATACATGCCCGTCGGTTACCCGGCTTTCAACGAGAATTCACTTATGACCCAAAACAAATATTGGCAAGCACGCTATTAACATTCACCGGAATAAAAATTGAAGACTATGAAATATATTTTATTAAGCATATTCACCATTGGCATTCTAACTAGTTGCGATCCCAAAAGCAATTACATAGATACTGGTATTTCCAACGGGAAACATGACTGCTCCATGCTCGAATACTTCCACACCAGCTCCTACAACTGGGATTCCCTGCGGGTTATGATTCAACATGCAGAACTGGAAAGTCTTTTTGAAGGCCGAGAACCCGGCTATGAACAAATCACGTTCTGGGGGCCCACGAACCATTCAATTCGCCGCTATATGCTGGATCGGAAGATTACAAGGATAAGCGATATGAGTAAAACATTCTGTAAACAAATTATCCTCATGCACGTTGTGAAGAAACGGATCATGAAAGACGAAATGAATTTCCGAATTCCGGATGTTACCGGGAAAATTGTCGGTGCCACAGAAATGACTACGGCAGGCGGTGTAATTCTACTGGGTTACCGGGAGAAATCGGAATACGGGGGTGTTGCCGATGCGGGAGCCGTTACCCTGTACCTATTCTCGAAGAATGCCGACACCCAAATACCATTAGCCTCCCCGGACATTGAAACGCTGACCGGTGTCGTCCATTCTTTGAATTACAATTACACGTTAGGAGACCTTGTCCCCAAAACAGAACTTGAAAAAATTGAAAAACTTTAAATCGACAAGAACATGAAATACATATTATCTATCATTATCTGCCTTGCCCTATTTTCCTGCCACGATGTAAAAGTAGGATATTTGGAAACAGAGGCTGCTCAATATAATCCGAATGTACTGGAAGTCACGAAATCCCAAGATGCGAATGACCCCCTACACGTGGTCTCTCCCCCCATCGAGGGAGTGGAAGGAACTCAACCCATCTACATCACGATCCGGCAGGTAACAACAACCGATGGCGACAAAGTAGCTTTTCTGAAAGAGGTTACAGTCCGGGGAAACGGTGCTTTTGATATTCCTGTTTACAACAACATCCCAGCAGGAACTTATCAAATCAGCTTACAGGTGGAAAACGAGGACTACTCAGACATTCTCGAAGACATTTTTACCATCGTGGTGAAAGAATAAGGTACATTAAATAATCGTAGTACACAAAATTGGGGCATATCTTTTTGACAAGTATGTCCCGATTTTTGAACCTCTTTCAAACATTCGCTATCTTTGTGAGGTGAACCGTTATTGAAAACTTTAGAAAGACAAGATGAACCATTCGATTACGATCCGGGAATACGAACCAACAGACAAAGATGCCGTTATCAACCTGATCAGGCTAAACATACCTAAATACTTCGCCCCGACCGAAGAAACCGACTTGAATTATTACCTAGATCACGAAAGGGAACTTTATTACGTCTTGCTCTTTGATGGGCAAATCGTAGGTTGTGGTGGGATAAATTTTGAAGACAATAAAACAACAGGAAAAATCAGTTGGGATATTTTACACCCGCAATATCAAGGAAAATCTCTCGGCTCACAGTTACTAAAATACCGAATAGAAAAGATAAAAGTAATCGATAGTATTCAAAAAATAACCGTCAGAACGTCCCAATTAGCCTACAAATTTTACGAAAAACAGGGATTTGAATTGAATGAAGTGAAAGAGGATTATTGGGCGAAAGGATTTGACCTATATCGAATGGAATACAAGGGATTAGACTAAAGAACACTTGCATAAAACCAACATCAACTTAGTATTCAATTTCAAACTCATAAACTACCGTAATAATTCCCTGTTAAGTAATTAAAGCTGAGACAAAGACGATTTACAGACAAGATAAAGCCAAGTCGAACTCGTCTTTATTGTTACCGTATTTGATCCATATACCCCCTATCTGCATTTATTTTTCTATTATATCGTCTACTAAACTAATATTAAAAAGCAACCGAACTCTCTAAAACAACATCTATATACGACAATAAACAACTAAAAATTGACACAATAACTTGTAATAAATCAAAAATAATCATACCTTGTATCGTTGCAACACTCACGTTTGTTACACGTATATTCTTTTCAGAATTATACTTATAGTGGTGTGGGGTTGCTTTTTTCATGTTGACAGATCGCTACTTCCATGAATTAAGTCAATCCCGAGCCGTTATGCCATACTCTGGATTGACTTGCTCGGTCCGGATTTTTCATTGACCGGGATATAGGAACAGGAATAGCCGGAACTTGCATTGATCCGGCTATTTTTTCTGTTGCTTTTTACCCCAACATCAGATAAGACAATTTAAAATTTTCATCGTTGACTTGGTTCAGACCAACACGAAGTCCGGACTTACATTTCACAATTGCAACCAGTGAAAAGACTTCGTGCGGGAAGGGGGTATCCATTTTCCCCCTTCCTATTTTTATTACAGCATCTTCGTGCAAACATCAATCTCGACGCTCGTCCCTAATTGCTCCACGGGTAAACTAGGGATAGACTATGACAAGTACCAAACAATAACAAGACAGGAACACAGCAAATCCATAAGAGATTGTTCTTGCTATGTTCCTGCAGTGAAGATGCAGTATTCTTGTCATAGCCTATCAATAGACAAAGGATAGTGTATTGTCCTGAAAAAAGTTTACAGTAAACTTAGTAAACCAATGTCAGAATTA
>ERZ1673693.2566-NODE-2566-length-9974-cov-5.681520_pt1 | contig 9974 bp, 7 predicted proteins | sample MGYA00580223_ERZ1673693 | MGnify/ENA primary metagenome ERZ1673693 (study PRJEB41218, sample SAMN15661741) | gut metagenome | host: Homo sapiens | place: Canada: London | collected 2015-08-20/2019-03-30 | study: EMG produced TPA metagenomics assembly of PRJNA649273...
CGTTAGCGGATTGCGAATAACATATGATGTGGCCGCGGGAGCGGCATTTTTTTATATATGTGAAATTTTCACACCGTAATATTCTGCAAGGGAATCTACCAGATCATCACGAATTTTTTTGTGGTCATTGCCATCTAGGGACATGACACAGGATACCATTTGACGTTTTTTATCAACGACGCAGTATTGGCCGTAATTGCCGGACAGGATCAGTGTATCTTCCATAGGTCCCATATATATGAAATATCCATAACCATAGCTCTGGTAATCCGGATGCTCCGTCAGTGGATTGTAAGAATCGATATGTTTCTGACAGGCATCAATCACGAATTTTTTTGGGACGATCTGTTTTCCGTTCAGGGAACCCTCATGCAGAAGCAGATGTCCAAAACGAGCCAATTCATCAATCGTCAGATACAGTCCGTTAGCTGCCATACAATGTCCCTGAGGGCAGAGGGTCCAGTCCGGATTTGGAATGCCAACCGGTTCAAAGAAACGATATCGCAGATAATTCAGCAGACCCGTTCCGGATTTCTCTTCCAGAAGAACAGATAAAATATAGGAACAAAAATTGCTGTACACAAAATGAGTACCGGGTGTATAGGGAAAAGAATCATTCTGAAAGAAATATCTCACCCAGTCCTTTTCTCTGTATCGCTCTGGTCCATCGCAGAAAAAGAGCGGATCTTTCTGACCGGATGACATGGTAAGAAGATCACGGATCTTTATCTTGTACAGATTTTCAGAAGGGTCGGAAGGGAAATATTTTTCAAACCAAGGATAAATGTATTCATCAAGAGTGATCAGTCCTTCACGTTCTGCGATACCTGCGGCCATTGCAACAAAAGGCTTGCTGATAGACCATATATTTAAACGGGTTTTGACCGGAAAAAGTCTAAATTCTTCTTTTAGAAGATCATTTTTATATATCTGTGCGTAGATGATATTGGAATGATGTTGCTTTGATTTCTCAAGAAAAATATCTAAAATTTCCTGCATGATAATCCCCCCCTGAAATTATTATTCGTAAAAAAGATCAAAGTCTGAATAAAGTTCTTCTAGGTCATGAAGTCGTGTACTGATGGATTTGCACCTGGTTTTGCGGATTTTTGCAACAATACTGTCAAACAGACAATAGAGGCATGAGAAGGAGTTAAATCCCATTTCATTGAGATTGATCTCTATAATGATAGCGTGGTCTGCCAGCGCCCATGCCGGTGATGAAATGCTGTCTGTGATGGCGAGTATCTTTGCACCATGATTTTTGGCAATCTGTGCATATTTCAGAGACCATTTGGTATAGCGGGCAAAAGAGATCAGAAGAACAACTGTATCCTCGGATGCTTCTGTGAGATATTCGAAATTGGAATCGTAAAATTCGTGAACCACCTTGGTATTTCCAAGAAGCTGATTCAACAGAGTTCCCATCCAGAGAGCGGCACTGTAGGAAGAGCGTGCACCAACAATGAGGCGTTTTTTGGCATTGCTCAGATGGGTAACAATCTGATCCATATCTTCCTGATTCAGATGAGATGCCCAGCTTTCCATGGAATGGAGTTCGTTGGCAATGATGTTTTGATAAAAATTTCCGCTATCCAGTAGTGAATCGTCTTTTATAACCGTAGGAACGGAAAGAATATCATTCTGTACAGTACGCTGCATTTCAGAAAAACTTTCAAATCCTAGGGAATAGGCAAGGCGTATGATAGTGGTTTCGCTCACAGAAATTTCCTTGCTAAGTTTGGCAAGGGTGGAATAACTGAATGAATCAAGGTGTTGTAATATATATTCGGCGACTTTCTTCTGACCGGCAGAAAGGAAAGATACTTTTTCACGGATCAACTGTTCTATTTTCATGAAAACCTCCTGTATTGTACGATTAGTATAATAAATTATAACAGGTGTAAAGTTTGCTTACAATATAATGAAGTAAAAAATTCTTCTTAATACAAGAAAGATGTAAATAATGCACAAATTAAAGCGTGTATTTTTAATAATATTGTCAATAGAAATCTTGAAACCTAGATGCTAATATAGCATTAAATAATTCACATGACGTCAGAAAAAGAATTAATTACACTATTAATATTAAAGTCAATAAAAAAGGGGGGCTTTTATGTCGTCAACAGTAAAGGAAATAAAAGAAAAAACAGGTTACCTGAAACGAAGTGATCTTTATACAATCGGTGTAGGACAGGCGATTGGATCGGGTGTTCTGACACTGATCGGACCGGCAATTCTTTTGACTGGTCAGTCGGCATGGTTGGCATATGTAGCTGCATGTATCTGGGGATTTATGATGATTGCACCAATTCCATGGATCACATCTACACTGAAACTTGGAGGAGGATTTTATTCTCTGGTAGGAGATATGGCCGGCAAACGAGTTGCCGGTATGTATGCAGTAGGATTTTTGCCACAGACGATCAATCTGGCGACTTATGGTGTGGCAATTGGTATGTATGCAAATTCCCTGTGGCCGCAGATCAATGCGAAATGGTTTGGAATTGCAGCCCTGAGTGTGTTCTTTGCCATCAATCTGTGTGGTGTGGATGTAATGGCGAAGGTACAGAAAATTCTGGTTATCCTGCTGTTTGTTGCACTTGGTCTGTTTATTGTTCTGGGATGCCTCCAGCTGAAAAATCCGGTGTTTGAGTTTACAGCACCAGACTTTTTCTCCAATGGTCCATCCGGATTCTTTTCCGCAATCATGCTGTATGTATATTCAACAAACGGATATTCCTGCATTATGAATTATGGTAAACAGGCAAAAGAAGCGCATAAAGATATTCCAAAGGCACTTCTGTACTGTATTCCGACACTGATGGTTGTATATGGCGGTGTTGCAATTGTAGCAAGTGGTGTGCTTCCTCTGGATCAGGTAGCCGGACAGCCGCTTACCCTGGTTGCAAAAAATATTTTAAATCCGGCACTTTTCACAGTATTTATGATTGGTGGTCCGGTACTTGCACTGTCTTCATCCATTAATTCAACAATTTCCAATAACTGTATTCCGGTTGCACAGTCCTGTAAAGATGGATGGCTTCCGAAATCATGGGCAGCTCAGAACAGAAGAGGGGCTTACTGGAAACTGATGACATTTACTTATCTTATGGGAATATTACCTGTGTTACTGGACTTTTCTATCAGTGATGTTGTAAATAATATTATGCTTCTGGCATCAGCACTGGCATTTCTGCAGATTTATGCTTATTTCCAGCTTCCGAAAAAACATGCAGAAGCATGGGAAAAATCACCAATGCATATTTCTAACGGAAAATATTATTTCCTCTGCTGTTTGAGCCTGTTTGCATATATCTGCATTTTTATCAATTCTTGCAGAAGCCTGAAACTTCCGGTAGTAATCATCAGTCTGATAGCCATTGTAGTATGCATGGCTTACGGATGGTTTAGAAGTGTAAGTCCTGATGTAAAGATGGAAACAAGTGTGTGGGAGGATTAATGTTTATGAATAAAGACCAGAACCTGATCAATGAATTTGCTATCAAAACTTTAAAAGAAAATCTCAATGTTATGTATGCGCAGATATGGCGTGAAGGACAGTTAACGGCAGAATATAAAAGAATGCCGGTCAAGACACGCCTTAACACCTGGTCTGCCTGCAAGGGTGTTGTGTCCTGTGCGGCAGGAATCGCACTTGATGAAGGGCTGATTCGACTTGATGAGAAGATTGTGGATATTTTTCCAGAGTATGCACCGGAGAATCCGGAAGGATATCTGGGGGATGTAACGCTGGAAAATATGCTGACAATGACTACAGGTTTGGAAAGCTCTCTGTTTTTCTGTGACTGGCCGGAGCGTTACACAACTCCGGACTGGATCCGATATTTCTTCGAGAATGCGAAAGTGATAAAAAAACCGGGAACAGAATGGCTGTACAGCAATTTTAATACTTATATGATCAGCTGCGCGATTGAAAAACGTGCGGGAGTTAATCTTCTGGAATATTTGAGAAATCGCTTTTTTGAGCCGCTGGGAATTGGAAATCCAGACTGGACTTTGTGTCCGAAAGGGCATGTGCATGCGGCTAATGGACTTTATGTGAATATTGATGAGTTTACCCGGTATGGACAGATGATTCTTCACAAGGGAAATTATAATGGAAAACAGCTGGTGCCAGAGTCGTACATGAAGATGGCAACGTCCAATCTGGTGGATAATTCAGTGGCAGGAAGTCCGGGAAATCTATATTCCGGTTTTGGATATGGATATCAGTTTGTAATGAATCCGGAAGCCGGTTCCTATCGATCCGATGGAAATTATGGTCAGTTCTGCCTGGCATTTCCGGATAAAGATGTAGTAGTAACTGTGATGTCACTGGAGGGGGATTTCCAGAAAATAGGAAATCATCTATGGACGACAGTGATTCCGGAATTGTAAGAATTCTGTCTGGCAAATCAGACAGTGAAAGGTGAAAGGTAGCTTAAATCTTTCCGACTTGACATTGATTAGAAATCGTTTTATACTAACTCATGTAAATAACAGGGGAGCTTGTGATGGCAGGCTGAGAGGAAGTCTTCAACTTCGACCCTTATACCTGATTTGGATAATGCCAACGTAGGAACGTATAAGATGAATTTACGGGAGATACTTTGGTGTATCTCCTTTTTTATTGGATGCGGATGTTTTTATCCGATTGAATACGTAAGATCAGGATTTACAGGGAAGGGATCAAGAGCGAATGCTTTTAACCCCGGTATCGACAATTGAATATTGGGAAATTTGAGAGTGAACTGAGTTCATGAAGGGGTGCACCACCGCGGGTGTATTTCTTTGTGAACTCTTTTTTATTGACGAATAGCTTTTGAAGTTTCCGGAAAGGAGAGATCATGATCACAGTAAATGGTGAAAGCAGAACATTGGAAAAGCCGGTGACAGTAACAGAATATCTGGAAGCATGTAACTATGTTCCGGTGCAGGTTGTAGTAGAGCTGAATGAAGAGATCATTAAGAGAGACACTTACGATACAACAGTACTGAAAGATGGCGATGTTGTGGAGATTCTGCAGTTTATGGGCGGCGGAAGCTGCTGATGTCGCTATAGAGATAAAATTAGGTATATATACCACGGCAGTAACTGACAGATAAGTTACTGAAAAAATGCAGATGAAGAATGATCTGGCAGAAGAAGGCGCTGGTTATAAATCGGTGGAAATATTTTCTGCAAACAGACATAAAGAAAGGTGGACATAAAAAATGACAACAGCAAACACAAATGAAGACAAACTGATCCTGGGAGGCCATGAGTTTACTTCCCGTTTTATCCTTGGTTCCGGAAAATTTTCTCTGGAGCTTGTAAAAGCATGTATTGAAAAAGCAGGAACTCAGATCGTAACACTTGCCCTGCGTCGTGCAAATGAGGGTGGACTTGCGAACATTCTGGACTATATTCCGAAGGATGTTACGCTTCTTCCGAATACGTCCGGCGCCAGAAATGCAGAAGAGGCAGTCCGTATTGCAAGACTTTCCCGCGAGCTTGGCTGTGGAGATTTTGTAAAGATCGAAGTTATCCATGACTCCAAATATCTTCTTCCGGATAATTACGAGACCATCAAGGCAACAGAGATCCTTGCAAAAGAGGGCTTTGTAGTTATGCCATACATGTATCCGGACCTGAATGCAGCCAGAGATCTGGTGAATGCAGGAGCTGCCTGTGTAATGCCACTTGGCTCTCCGATCGGTTCTAACAAAGGAATCTGTACAAAAGAATTCATCCAGATCCTTATCGACGAGATCGACCTTCCGATCATCGTGGACGCAGGAATCGGCCGCCCGTCACAGGCATGTGAGGCTATGGAAATGGGTGCTGCAGCAGTTATGGCAAATACAGCCATTGCAACTGCAGGAGACGTCCGTGTTATGGCGGAAGCCTTTAAGAAAGCTATTGAGGCAGGAAGAAGTGCATATCTTTCCGGTATGGGAAGAACTCTGGAGAGAGGTGCAAGTGCATCCTCACCACTGACCGGATTTCTTCATGAGTAAAATTGATAAATGAATGATTGAACGCAGAACACTAAGCGGGGGACAGGCACTGCCTGTGTAGTGAAACACAGGTATTGTCTGGTTTCAATCGAAATTGAGTTTACAGATATGCAGCAGTGAGGACCAGAGTATTGCTGCAATATATGAGAGGAGCGACATAAGAGTAATGGCAGAAACAGTACAGGCCAGTCAGCAGGACGGCCATTTTAATGAAAGTATCGTAAATGAAGAAATTCTGGAAGATATGAAAAAGAACCGTATCGATCACATGAAATACCTTCCGGATATGGAACAGCTGGAAGAATCTGATGTAATGGATCAGGTTATTTCCGCAATGAACGCATATGATTATGATAAGTACACAGAAGCGGATGTACGGAGAGCGCTTGCTCATGACAACCGTACACCGGAGGATTTTAAAGCACTGCTTTCACCGGCAGCGCTGCCTCTTCTGGAAGAAATCGCACAGGCTGCACGGATCGAAACAAGGAAACATTTTGGGAACAGTATCTGCATGTTTACACCGATCTACATTGCAAACTACTGTGAGAACTACTGTATTTACTGTGGATTTAACTGCCACAACAAGATCCGACGCGCACAGCTGAATGCAGATGAGATCGAGAAAGAGATGGCAGCTATTGCAGAAACCGGACTCCAGGAGATCTTGATCCTTACCGGAGAGAGCAAAACGAAATCTAATGTGGAATATATCGGAAAGGCTTGTGAGATCGCCCGGAAATATTTCAAGGTAGTCGGTCTTGAGGTGTATCCGATGAATTCTGATGAGTACGCATATCTTCACAAATGCGGCGCAGATTATGTGACGGTTTTCCAGGAGACTTATAATTCTGATAAATACGAAACTCTGCATCTGGCAGGCCACAAGAGGATTTTCCCATACAGGTTAAATACACAGGAGCGTGCGTTAAAAGGCGGTATGCGAGGTGTTGGTTTTGCGGCACTTCTGGGACTGGATGATTTCCGCAAGGATGCTTTTGCAACGGGATATCACGCATATCTTCTGCAGAGAAAATATCCACACGCAGAGATCGCTTTTTCCTGCCCGAGACTTCGTCCGATCATCAACAACGACAGGATCAACCCGAAGGATGTACACGAACCGCAGCTTTTGCAGGTAGTTTGTGCATATCGTCTGTTTATGCCGTTTGCAAGTATTACTGTATCCACCAGAGAGTGTGAGCGTGTCCGTGACAATCTGGTGAATATCGCAGCAACCAAGATCTCTGCAGGTGTCAGCACCGGAATCGGAAGCCATGTGGATGATATTGAGGATAAAGGTGATGATCAGTTTGAGATTTCCGACGGAAGGTCTGTGGACGAAGTTTTCAACGCCCTGAAAGACCATGGCCTGCAGCCGGTAATGAATGACTACATCTATCTGTAATACGATTATCAAATAACAACACAGCCGTCAGGGGATAACTTCTGTGGAATATGTGGAAAACCACCCGCCCGAAAAGGTGATTTTTTAGGGCGGGTGTGGATAAGTGTTTCAGAAAAATGAATGCAGAAAATTTTTTGTCAAACAGAGGGGATCACTGGAAGAATTTGTCGGCAGAGTAAGGATGATTTTTCAGTTCAGGTCTGATAAAATGAATATAGTAAGGAGGATTACAGAGAGCATTAAGATTTACAGAAGATAAAAAGTCAGTGTAAAATTTACAAAAGCATTTTCAAGGCACATCAGATAACAATACTGAACTAAAAAAGAGGTGCCCTATGGCAAATGCAAAACATGAAGATGCTGTTATGAAAATGGGTGTTGACTATTTTCGTGATACGATTCTGAAAAGTCTCGGAATTGATTATGATTTTGTGGAGGTTGGTCCGACTGAGCTGGTAGAGCTTACTATTCATTCAATGTATATGGATTTTACCTTTCTCACAAAACAGGGATTTTATATTCATATAGAATTTCAGACAACAGACAAGGGGGAAGAGGATTTACGAAGATTTCTTGCCTATGATGCGGTATATTCACATAAGACTGGAAAGAATGTTATTACATACGTGATTTATTCCGGAGGAATCCGGTCAGTAAAGGCTGAATTGAACATGGGCTTGTTTACTTATCGTATTCAGCCAGTTTATCTTAAAGAGAAAAATGCAGATGAGGTTTTTGTCAGAATGAAAGAAAAGCAGCTGCATGGAGAAGAACTGACCAAAGAAGATTATGCAATCTTGTCATTAACACCATTAATGTCAGGCTCTATGCAGATGAAGGATAAGATCAGAGAAGCAATCATTCTGGCAAAAAGAAATACAGATCTAACCGCAGAGAAAACAACAGCAATGTTATATACATTGGCAGATAAATTTCTGGATAATGCAGATTTGGACGAAATAAAGGAGGTCGTTGCGATGACGAGAATTGGTCAGATGTTATTAGATGAGGGAATGGAACGTGGAATGGAACGTGGATTTCAGTTGACAAAATATCTGATGGATAAAGGTCGCATGGATGACCTGAAGCGTGCTATGGAGGATGAAGACTATCGTAAAAAACTTCTGGAGGAGTTGGATTTACAAAATAATAGCAGATAAGGATACACGCCCCGGAAGGTTCTTCCGGGGCGTGTATAGAGACAAAGAGATTATTTTACAACAATGGATTTTGTCTTTGACCATTTGCCGTAATATTTTTTGAAATTGGCATTTCTGTATGCACGGACTCGAACGTAATATCGTTTTTGGCGTTTCAATCTGGATACAGTAATGCTGGTCTTGGTGTTGCCGGTGAGCGTTCTGGTTACCGGTTTTTTGAAGTTTTTGTATAAACTGTACTGTATCTGATAACCACTGGTGCCGGAAGTTTTTTTCCAGGAAGCACGGAAATACTGTTTGCCGGATTTCAGGGCCGGTGCGGATGCAGTTAGTACTTTGATTGGCAGAACGGTTACGGCTTTTGGAGTGGACCATTTGCTGTAACAGTTAGTTGCATACATTTTGCATGCCCGGATACGTAAATAGTAGGTTTTACCTGGAGTAAGATTTTTATACGTAAAAGTCGGTGAAGAGTTTCCGGAAAAATATTGTGTTCCATGATAAGAAGAAAAATTTCTGCTTTCATCCAAATCTAATTCGTATCGAACTTCGGAATCAGAAGATTTTTTCCAGGATACTTTTACAGTGTTTTTTCCAGGAGAAACCGTAAGTACCGGGGTTGCTGGAGCTTTATCAAGAGCAACAAATTTAGCCCCCAGATTTTTGGCAACGTATTCTAACTGCAAATATTTATAACCATAAATAATTTTCAGGTTTGAGCAGCCTTTTACAGAAGTTTTAGCAATGGAAGGGTAACGTTTGCAAATACCATAATTAGGATCGGTAAATAAAAAAGTAATGGATCTTAAACTTTTGCAGCCGATAAATTCTTCGTTTTCTATAGTATTAAAATCTTTACTCAGGACAATACTTTGTAAACTGGAACAATTATAAAATGCTCTTCGCCCCATGTGAAATACGCCGTGAGGAAGAGAAATGTTTTTTAGTTTACTGCATCCACTAAAAGTTTCTTCACCAATATCAGGGTTATCAGGCAAAGTCAAAGATGTAAGATTTTTACAGTTTTTGAACGCTCTATCGCTGATAGAATATCCTTGAGTATTGGATATAATAACTTTCTTTAAATTTGTGCATCCGTTAAAAGCATCTTTTCCGACTTTCCCTGAAAATCTAATATTTTCCAAATTACTGCAGTTTTGAAATGCTGCATCTTTTATATCACAGAAAGTATTAGCTGGAAACTGAACCTTTTTCAGATTTGTACAGCTTTTAAATGCGGCCTCTTGTAATATTTGAATGCTGGATGGTAAATTCACTTCTGACAAATCAGAACACATATAGAATGCGTTATTACCAATTACCTCGATAGTGTTTGAAAAGGTAATATTTTTTAACTTGGAACAGTTTTTAAAAGAGTTATTGCCAATACAGTTAAGCGAGTT
>ERZ1673693.2569-NODE-2569-length-9966-cov-21.676117_pt1 | contig 9966 bp, 11 predicted proteins | sample MGYA00580223_ERZ1673693 | MGnify/ENA primary metagenome ERZ1673693 (study PRJEB41218, sample SAMN15661741) | gut metagenome | host: Homo sapiens | place: Canada: London | collected 2015-08-20/2019-03-30 | study: EMG produced TPA metagenomics assembly of...
GCCGGTAGCTGATGCAGCGCCATAGTTGCCGGTAGCTGATGCAGCGCCATAGTCGCCGGTAGCTGATGCAGCGCCATAGTCGCCGGTAGCAATCTTTTCCTTTATCCACTTACATTTGCTGAAAGTGAACTTGATTGCCGCATCAACAATGCTTTTAATACTTAACTCTGCTCCTATGTGGATGTTTGAGCAAGCAATTTTGGTATCATCTGTATCAACATCCATATCCCCACTTCCTTCAACTTCATGGAACTTGTTCATACCAATGTTTGCAGGAGGATAATAGCCAAATACATCTAAGGGATGAAGACAGTAATGGAAACCATTACTACAAGCGCTTATATCACCTTGTTCTTCGTAATCTTTTCCCTCTTCATATTTAAAATCCCTGCAAGTCATATCAGGATTGAAGCCTTTGAACCCCTTTATCTTACTGAATTCTTCCGGGATAGTAACATTACCAGGAAGGTTTGCTCTGAGAACCATATATGCCATATAATTTGTATCAAACCCCGCTATTCCCGTCCCAATGGCGGTAAGAAGAAACTCCTTTTCAGGATGTTCGTTGGCAAAATTCCGTAAGTTACCCTAATAGGTTATCAAATCTTCTTCCGTGACTTTCTCCATATCTTTATCCAGCGTAGGAATAGCATAGGATTGCCCTTGTAATCCTTCGGCTTGTCCCATGATTGCACCGAATTTCTCAACTGCTAATCTGGCTGCTCCACCGGAATGGTTGCCGTTCATATTACTGCCAAAAACAAATATTTGATTCTCTTTAAGTTCCTGAATATTTTCAGGAGTAAACTTCTTTTCCATATTTATATTATTATTGATTAAACTTCAACTAAAACGGGCTATCTTCCCAGACCACCCGAAATGATTCACACAAACAAATAAAACACTAATCAACTTTTACGCTTTGCACGGTCACTGTTCTCTTTCAACCTATAGCTCGTGGCTCTTAATTCGGCCAGTCCCTTTAGGACATTTCCCTTCTCCATAGCTTCGAGAATGTCAATTCTTCTGTAATAGATGCGACCCTTGGGCTTCTTTATCAGGTTCCCGTCCTCGTCTTCCGTTTCATCAACACCGAATTGATAATCCTGCAAAAGGCCACGTTTTACAAGAGAGGTTATTATATCCGCACTGAACTGTTTTTCAGCTTCGGCCTTTGACAAAACAATGCTCTTATCCCCAAGCAACGACTTGTACTCATTTATGGCTATCTTTAACCCAAATTCCATCCCCAAACGTTGGGAATATTCAACTATCGGATCCAGTGCTCCCATAACCTTTGCTACAAATAAAAAAGCCCCACGTTTCAAACCTAATGTGGTGTTTGGCTTTACTCCGTGAGACTTATCTGATTTAAAAATTCTCTTGCTATACGCATTACGAAAACACCACTAATCGAAATGCACCATTTCTTGGATTTTTTAAATAACTGCACTATATTCGCAACTAAAAATGTTGACAGATGATATAAATAGGCGTACAACTATTTATCCAGAACTAATCATTTGTGATTACGAATGCAAACTTAACGATAATACAATAATAAAACAACGATAATTCGTTTATATTTTACGAACTTTGGTTATTTAGAATTGATACAAATAGTAAATATGTAATTTATGGAAACTATAATTCAAAGAATTAAAGCTCTAATTATCTATGAATTTGGAGAAAGAGGAGAGAATGCTTTTGCTAAAAAAATTGGTATACCACAGGTAAGCCTGAATAACTATACAAGAGGAAGACGTAAATTAAGATTAGAGGTGATTGAGGCCGTCATTCAAGCTTTTCCAAATATTTCCGCAGAATGGCTACTGCGAGGAGAAGGAGATATGATTAGAGAATCACCCGAAAATGAAAGAGAACGCATAGGTAGGAGAATTGCTGAAACCCGTAAAGAAAAAGGGTTGTCACAAATGCAACTCTCCGAATTAACCGGAATTACTTCCAAAAATATAGCCAACATAGAAGCTGGAAAATACAACACGGAGATAGACACCCTTGCCAAAATAGCGAAAGCATTGAATTGCAAAATAGATTTTATTCAAAAATAAAAGACCACCTGTTAAGGCGACCTTACTTGTTAGAAACGAAAAGAGAACAGCATCATAATTCTTCACCTAATTTGTGAAGCGCTGTTTCTATTTTTAATACTTGCTCTGGACGAGGATTTCGTGTTCCAGATGCATAATGCCATAATTGTTTTTGATTTATGCCAGTAATACGTTCCAACCCGGCCTTTGTAAATATCCCGGCATAAAATTGCAACATTGATTTTACATCCATTTTGAATGTCAGTTCATAATCTTCTTTAAGTTCAGCAGGAACAACACCACCAAATTCCCTACAATCTTCTATTAATACATTGATAGAGTTGATGATGCCCGCTTTAATTTCATCGAGGGTATTTCCAGTTGCCACAATACCGTCCACCTCTTGAAGATAAGCAGAGTAATTGTTTTCTGCTTTCTCGATAATAACAGTTAGCGGTTTCATAATTCACTCTTATATTAGTTAATAATTATCCTTTATACTCTACCAAGATTATTTTTTATGCTATAACTGACACAGTTATTCGGGAACTCAAACAACCGCATTCACTCTTTTTCATCGAACACAAAACCTATTACCTTTCTTACAACTTTTTCTATTATTGAATAATCTTCCTTTATGTAGCTATCCGTAACGCTCTGACGGGAAGAGTGATTCAAGCATACGGCTATATCATCCTTTCCAAACCCGCACTCATTACGGGCAATGGTCGCGAACGAATGGCGGGCTGAATAGAATTGGACATAATCAATTCCCAAATCAGCACATATTTTTTTCAAACCACGATGTACAGCCTTAGTCACGTTTCTCGCGTCCCCATACTTGCCGACAGCATCAAAAATATTCTTTCCGGTTCCATTGTCGTACTTCTGGATAATATCCATAGCCAGAGGATGTACATATACGGAAATAAAAGCCTGGTCTTTCCGTCTTCCCTTCGTTTTCTGACGTTCATATTCGACATGACCGTTCTTTATTTCGCAATTAAACATATCAGCTACATTCATCCCGGCAAGCATAAAAGAGAGTATATATATATCACGGGTGAATTGAATGTTTTCCTTCGTCGAAGAATACCCGTATATCTTCCTTATCACATCAACATCGACAGCCCTTTTCTTAGGCAACAAGACTTGTGGTATAGTGTAAGCCTTAAACGGATTATTGGAGATAACAATATCGCCTATCTCGTAGTCGTTGAATTCTAACAGGGCTTTATTAAATATGGATTGTATGATTCCCATGTAGGAATGGATACCGGTATCATTGAGAGCCTTTTTCTTTATATCTTTATACTCGCTTTTCGTGCCATGACGCTGCTTTACCCGAATTACCCTATCGGTGCGCAACCATGATTCGTATTCACGCAGAAAAAATGATGTAAGCTTATGAATACTCAACTCTTTCATACCTTTGTAAGCCAAAAAATGACACAAAGAATTTATACCCGTAGTCTTGATGGAACGGGTTCCCTCATTAGGAATGGACTCTATTATTCCGCGGGCATATTTAATGAAATCAAAATCCCGATTTTCATTTCTTCTGCGTATCAGTTCCAGAATATCCCTTGACGTTTCACAAGCAATTACTGCGGAAGGATTAGAATTTATTATCCTTCTGTATTCACTAACTATCGTATCCAATTCCTCTTTGATTGATTCGGAAGTGACTATCCCGGTAGAAGAACCTCTCTTGAACTTTACCATTTCCGTATAAATCGGAGTTGATATGTAAGAAGAGGTCCTGTTATGAGAGATGCGAACCTTAGGATTATACGTACCATCATCTTTTTTATGGTGTCTCATCACCACCCATGCTACTGTTGCCATACTTGAATGTGTGAATTTTTCAACAAGCACTTTTCAGGCGTTTTTCCAAGTGCCTTTATTTTGTAAAACATTTGTAAAACAAATATAGGAAAAACAGACAAAAACAGCACCATTTACCGGAGTTTTTAACTTTTACGCCTTTTTATAAGTAGCTAATTTACAGCGAAATCACGTCTACAGCATATTATAAGCCTTATTTGTTCCCCAAATATAGGAAGAACATTCCAATCAGCACCAAAATGAGGTCTACCGCCTTGCTTTTTAAATTCTTTTCACGGAAGAAAAGGGCGCCAAACAGGAAAGAAACAACCACACTGCCACGTCGTACCATAGATACGATAGAAATCATGGAATCCTCATAACTCAAGGCATAGAAATACACAAAGTCTGCCGCACAAAGAAAGACGGATATACCGATGATAGTCCAATCCCAACGGAACGGTGTACTTTCCTTTCTCTTGGGATACCACAACAGCAGGATAATGGGACACATGATAAACACCTGATAGATGTTGTACCATGACTGCACCACCATAGGCGGCAGCTGCTTCATCAGATACTTGTCGTATAATCCGCTGACAGCGCCCGTCACGGCCGCCAGTACAATAAAGAGAATCCATTTATTGTGCTTGAAGTCGATACCCTCTTTCTTCCCGGAACGGCTTAACATAAAAAACGACAGGACTGCCAACATCACACCTATCCATTGATACAGATTGAGCCGCTCGCCGAATACAAGCATGGCTCCCACAAGTACCATTACCGGACGCGTTGCATTAATCGGGCCTACAATGGTAAGCGGCAAGTGCTTCATTCCGAAATATCCGAATATCCACGAGGAAAGAACGATGAAAGATTTGATGATGATAAATTTATGCACATCCCATCCCACTACAGGAACATCAAACATCGTACCTCCCAACACAGCAGGAGCAAAACACGATACCAGAATAAACGGAAGAAATATTAAACTGGAAAATACCGTATTCAAAAACAAAACCGGAAGCACGGCATTGTCTTTGAGCGCCTGCTTCTTGAAAGCATCATAAAATCCCAACAAGGCTGCCGAGAGAAAGGCTAATAATAACCACATTGACTTTAGCTATGAATTATGAGTTATAAGTTATGAATTAGCTATATTACAAGAAGAGAAAGAGTAAAAGTAATCACTTATCACTAACTACTAATCACTAACCACTAACCGCTAATAAAAGTTTCTTCAGGATAGGCAACATCTACAAGGAACAAAGCGTTACCGGGAACGGAAGTTCCTGCACGGCACCGGTCTTTTTGTTCGATAACCCGGCGAAAGCCCCCGATGGTAAGTTTACCCCTGCCGACTTCGAGCAATGTGCCCACTACAGCACGTACCATGTTCCGCAGAAAACGGTCGGCCTGAATGGTAAATACCCAGGTCACTTCATCTACCTGCGTCCAGGCAGCGTGCATTATCTTGCAATTATTGGTTTTGACATCGGTATGCAACTTGCTGAAACTGGTAAAATCCGTATATTCAAACAAAGTCCGGGCAGCTTCGTTCATCCGTTCAAAGTCCGGAGTCTGGAACAGACGGCAACGATACTGACGATTGAAAGGCATCTTGGCCGTAGTAACATAGTATTTGTATGTACGTGCCGTGGCATCAAAGCGCGCATGAGCATCGGGACGTACGGCACGCAGACGGTAAACGGAAATATCCGGGGGAAGCAGGCGGTTCAGCTTATCCGTCATGAATATTACATCCAACGGAGTTTCACTATCAAAATGTGCCACCATTAGGGAAGCATGTACACCGGCATCGGTGCGTCCGGCACCCACCACCTCCACTTCACGCCGCAACAAGGTAGAGAGTGCTTTCATCAAACACTCCTGCACACTTGCACCGTTGGGCTGAATCTGCCAGCCATGATAAGCTGTGCCGTCGTAGGCCAAATAGATAAAATATCGCTGCACGTTTCTTTTTATTCCTGAATTTGGCTGCAAAGGTACAAAAAGAGGGGAAAAAAGCAGCAAACTCTTCCAATTGTTCTATAGGATTACACTATCTTTGCAGGAGTTTTCACCACAAATTACACAATTCTACAAAGTTCAGAATTAATTATGTATAATAAAAGCCGTTTCATTTCCCTGTTTTTATTGGCAGGCATGGCAATAACTTGCTGCCTGGCTGGATGTAAGAAAAAAGACATGTCCCTCAAGCTGAATGAACCGCACAACATACGGGGTGTTATCAGTTACAAACGTTCTTTCGGCGATTTGAATGAAAAGCATTTGAATGTGGCGCAAGCTATCGGCATCCGTCCATTAGCATCGCGCGAGGAAGCGGAAAAGATGAAAGAAAAGTTGCAGTATATCGCTACAAATGATTTGTACGCGGTTGATTCTTTGACGCATTCCGTCCCGTATCTCATTCCGGGAGCGGCTGCCCTGCTCGATACAATCGGTTATAACTTTCTCGATTCCCTGGCTGCCAAAGGCTTGAATCCGAACAAGATTACAGTAACTTCCGTACTGCGTACAAAAGACGATGTCAAGCGTCTGCGCCGTCGCAACGGCAATGCATCCGAAAATTCCGCTCATTGCTACGGCACGACATTCGATGTCAGTTGGAAACGCTTCCAGAAAGTAGAGGATGAAGACGGACGTCCGTTACAGGATGTCAGTTCGGATACATTGAAGCTGGTGCTGTCCGAGGTATTGCGCGACTTGAAGAGAGCAGAAAAGTGCTACATTAAATATGAACTGAAGCAAGGTTGTTTCCATATTACTACAAGAATGTAAAAAACGAATCTATTAGTTTTTAAAACATCAGAATATTGAAATACCAACATTAACATGCAGTTTACAATTTCTCCTCCAGCATCCGCCATGCCAACGGTAAGCAAGTAACAATATCCCCTGCCGTCATACCCATTGCTCCATGCTTCTTGCAAGCAATATCTCCCGCCAGTCCATGGACATAAGCGGCCATACGTGCAGCAGTTTCCGCATCGTATCCTTGCGCCAGCAAGGCCAATACGACACCCGTAAGCACATCACCGCTACCCCCTGTCGCCATGCCGGGATTTCCGGTAGGATTAAACCAGCACTTTCCCGACGGTGCAATAATAACGGAATAAGCACCTTTCAATATAATGTATACTCCGGCGCTTTTTGCCAGTTCACGGGCTTTTGTCAAACGTTCGTACGAGTTCTGACATTTCCCGACCAACCGTTCCAATTCTTTGGGATGCGGAGTGAGAATGCTACCTTTGGGCAAACGACCGATGTAACTGCGATGCTCGCCCAACAGGTTCAACGCATCGGCATCCACTATCATGGGCGTCTGGCAAGAATCTATCTGATCCAGTAAAGCAGCTTCGGTATCTTCCGCCCTGCCTAATCCCGGACCGATACCCACCGCCTGATAGTCATCAGTATCAGTGGCACAAGAAAAACGGACATCGTTTATATCTATTTCCGTCATGGCCTCCGGTACGGCAGTCTGCACGATAAAGTTATTGCAAAAAGGAATATGAACCGTAAGCAATCCCACTCCGGAGCGCAGGCAAGCACGTGCCGCAAGCACCGACGCTCCCGCCATTCCTTGCGAACCTGCTATCAACAAGGCGCGTCCGAAGCTTCCTTTATGTGCAAACTTGCCGCGTGGCTTCAGCACCGATGCCATATCCTCGTGTTCCGTCAACACAAAATCCGTTTCCTTTTCTGTAATGGCTTCCTCACTCAAACCGATATCCAGCAACTGCCACTCACCCACAAACGGCTCGTTCTCGGCAAAGAGAAAAGCCAGCTTCGGCAGTTGCAAGCTTAGCGTCAGGTCTGCACGGATGATATTAGCCTGAATATTATAGGTATTGTCCTCTCCCATTAAACCGGAAGGCACATCAATGGCAACTACCGTAGCCAGCGAGGAGTTGATGTATTTCACTACCGCAGCGAAACCACCGCTCAAGGGTTTGTTCAGTCCGCTGCCGAACAGTCCGTCTACAACCACATGCTCCGCTGTCAGCACTGGCGGCACGAATTGCGTGGTTATCTCATGAAAATCAATTCCGGAAACCCTTGCCAAACGTTCCTTGTTCGTTTCGCAATCCGGAGACAAAGTACCTTTCGTATTAAAGAGATATACCTCCACCCGATATCCCTGCTCTGCCAGCAGACGCGAAACAGCCAGCGCGTCTCCCCCATTGTTGCCGGGGCCGGCAAATACCGTAAAAGGAGTTTCCACTCCCCAGCGCTCGGATATGGCTTTTGCCAGAGCCTGCGAAGCACGCTCCATAAGGTCTATGGAAGCAATCGGCTCATTCTCTATCGTATAGGCATCCAGTTCTTTTATCTGAATGGTAGGAAATATTTTTATCATTGCAGTTTATTCGTTTAAGTTACGAGCAAAGGTACAAAAAATAATAACTACTTTTGCGGCTCAAAACATATAAAGACAATTAACACATAACCAATGAGCACATCCAAACACCCTAAAGGACTTTACCTGATTTTCGCCACCAGTACCGCAGAACGTTTCAGCTACTATGGCATGCGGGCTATTTTCATTCTGTTCCTGACACAGGCCTTGTTGTTCGACAAAGAACACGCCGCTTCCATCTACGGCAGCTACACCGGACTGGTCTACCTCACCCCGCTTATCGGCGGATATATTGCCGACAAATACTGGGGCATCCGCCGGTCTGTCTTCTGGGGAGCCATCATGATGGCATTGGGACTGTTTCTGATGTTCTTCAGCGCTTCCATGCTGGACGCTGTCCAACTGTCGCACTGGCTGATGTATGGCGGACTCACCTTCCTTATATTGGGAAACGGATGTTTCAAACCTACGGTATCTTCCCTCGTGGGACAATTGTACGAACCGGGCGACAGACGGTTGGACTCCGCCTATACCATATTCTATATGGGCGTCAACGTAGGCTCTTTCCTTGCCCCGCTGGTATGCGGCTATTTTGGCGAAACCGGTAATCCGAACGACTTCAAATGGGGCTTTCTGATTGCTGCAATTGTCACCGTCTTTACGGTCATATTGTTCGAGACACAGAAGAATAAATACCTTATCGGTCCCGACGGCAAGCAGCTCGGCATCATTCCCGATGCTAAAAAGGAACAACCGCAAGCTACAAAGACAGCCGCCCAATCCACTACGCACAACAGCAAGAAAAAACGTAATTATCTCTTATTGGGAGTATTGACAATAGCGCTTGCCGTTTTCTTCTACTGGTGTTTCGGCAACGACTGGATCAGCATCGGCATCTTCACCGCCTGTATCGTCTTTCCTGTCAGCATCCTGTTGGAAGGCTCGCTTACGAAGATTGAACGCGACCGCATCTTTGTCATCTATATCATCGCTTTCTTCGTAATCTTCTTTTGGGCAGCCTACGAACAGGCAGGCGCTTCACTGACGCTTTTCGCTTCCGAACAGACCGACCGCGTTATCTTCGGCTGGGAAATGCCGGCTTCCTGGATACAGTCATTCAATCCATTCTTCGTAGTGATACTGGCAGCCGTCATGCCGGGAGTATGGGGCTTCCTCAATAAACGGGGCATGGAACCCGCCTCTCCCACCAAACAGGCCATCGGCTTGCTGCTTCTCTCCTTGGGATATCTCGTTATCTGCTTCGCTGTAAAGGATGTGCAACCCGGCGTCAAGGTAAGCCTCATCTGGCTCACAGGACTTTATTTCATCCACACCATGGGCGAAATTGCCCTTTCGCCTATCGGATTGTCCATGGTGAACAAGCTCACTCCTATCCGCTTTGCTTCGCTGATGATGGGTATATGGTACCTCTCCACGGCCACAGCCAACAAGTTTGCGGGTACACTGAGCGGGCTCTATCCCGAAGCCGGAAAAGTAAAGACACTGCTTGGCTACCGCATAGAAACGATGTACGACTTCTTCATGGTATTTGTCGTAATGTCCGCCACCGCATCGCTTATCCTTTTCCTACTCTCAAAGAAATTGCAGAAGATGATGCACGGAGTGGAATAAAATCACTATTTTTGCGCCAACTTTCTAAAAACTCCCATTTATGGATACCATACAAATAAAAGACAAAATGTT
>ERZ1673693.2574-NODE-2574-length-9957-cov-4.285397_pt1 | contig 9957 bp, 5 predicted proteins | sample MGYA00580223_ERZ1673693 | MGnify/ENA primary metagenome ERZ1673693 (study PRJEB41218, sample SAMN15661741) | gut metagenome | host: Homo sapiens | place: Canada: London | collected 2015-08-20/2019-03-30 | study: EMG produced TPA metagenomics assembly of PRJNA649273...
TCGAATCTGTGCAAAAGGGAATTTTATGGCAATTATTATATAGAATAAAAAGTGATGATAGTAATACTTGGATGGTGAACCGATGTATTTATCATATACTCCGAAAAACTGTCACTTGTGACACTTTTCCGGAGGTAAAGTTATATATTTTCTTTCTAACCAGAGAAATACATCGAAAGAACAGGCGAAGCCGTTGCTTCGGCGCCCCATTAACCAATAGATAAACTAACCTGTTGTGGATGATTTGCCGGTCTAAAAAGCGTCAGGTCAGGATTGTCCTATTATACTTTTCTCCATGATATGCGTCGGCTCGCTTTGGCGGACCGACAGATTCCGGGCAGTAACCCGGTGCCTGCCGTTTTTTGGCACTATACAGGAAAGCCGTTACGATCGATTCCCATGACGAATGGACGCTTGGGAAACTATTCGGGCGGGTTTTATAATGAGTCAGCTAATGCTCCAGTTTTTTTATTTCCTCCTCCGAGAGTTCGGTGTATTTACGGATGACATCGATGGGGAGTCCGTCGGCCAGCATCTTTCGGGCGGTTGCCGTACGTTCTTCCGCTCTTCCTTCTGCTCTTCCTTCTGCTCTTCCTTCTGCTCTTCCTTCTGCCCTTCCTTCCGCACGTCCTTCCGCCCTTTCCGTGAAGATGTTATCGCGGAGGATGACGACATTGTCGAGGTGGCGGTAGTAGGCTTTCAACTCGTCTTTACTGAGGCGGTCGAGCTGGAGGCGTTCGCGAGCCTCCGGAAGGCCTGGAGCGGAGGCGTCATCCGGGATTTCGCCGGTGTTGAGGAAATATATCCATTGTTCCAGCGGCACTTTCGACCATTTGTTGAAGTCGTTGACCCGAAGGATATAATATTCGGGATACAGCTGGCTGACTGTCGTCGCCTTGAAGGTCTCCTGCTGGAAAGGGGAGAGGCAGAGCAGTTCGTTGGTATGGATGCCTCGGAACTCCGTCTGTCCGTGGTAGACGGTGTCCGATCCGCTGCCTAAAGCGAAATAGACGATATTGACGCTGTATATCTTTCGGATGTTCTCGTATCCTTCTCCCCGGTTGATGTATTCGGTGACCAATTTGGAAACGCCGAACAACATGCGCTGGAAATAGGCGTACTCGTTGTTGTTCTGAATCTCGAAGAGAATCAGGGTACCTTTGGAGTCCTCGGCAAGGATGTCGACGCGGTTGTACTTGTCGAACTCGCTTTCCTGGTTGCTCTCGCTTTCGAGCAACCGCCGGATGGTGATTTTCTCGTTGAGCAAGGTGGTCAGTAACCCTTCCAGTACTGAAAAGTTCGCTTTATCCCTAAGGAGGCGTTTCATCGCCCAGTCGAAACGGATGTAATTGGCCATGGTTTTCAGTGTTATATTATAACAAAGGAACGGATTAATTTTGAATTAAGCAAGGAGGAGAGGGGGGAAATGATTTTTCCTATTCACTTAAAAACTATGTCCCAGTTTTAAATGGATAAAAGCGTCCTGTTCCCGCTGTAAAGTGAGTGAATTTTCTTACCTTTGTATAAATAGGATGCGGTTCTGTAAAAGCAATCAAACCAGTTTGTTGCTTTTCCTTCCGGCTTTCACTATCTTTGCCACAACTGTTGCACCTAAACACTGAAGTATGAGACAGGTCCCTAAATTTTTCAATACGGCAGGTCCAATTCAGCCTGATATCCATTATAATATCGATCCTTTGACGCGCATCGATCTGGAAGAATTGGAATCGTTGATTTATCAGCGGAAATATTTTGTGCTTCATGCTCCTCGTCAGACGGGTAAAACGTCCTGCCTGCTGGCTTTGCGTGATTACCTGAACACCCGTGGCGAGTTTTATGCCGTCTATGCCAATGTCGAGGTGGGTCAGGCGTCCCGGAACAACGTGGAGGAAGTGAACCGGAATGTGGTCAGTGTGATTGCCCGTGAAACTTCGCGGGTCGTGGGTACCGGTATGCCGTCGGCCTTGCGTTTGGAACTGGAAAAAGAAGAGGCAGCCTCCAATTTGTTGGGCAGTTATCTGGACCGTTTATGCGAATCGCTCGACCGTCCTTTGTTGCTTTTCATCGATGAAATCGACGCCTTGGTGGGAGATTCTTTGGTGAGCATCCTGCGTCAGCTTCGTTCCGGTTATGCCAATCGTCCGGGTCATTTCCCTCAAAGCATCATCCTGTGCGGTGTCCGTGATGTTCGTGATTACCGTATCGTACTTTCGAATCAGGACATCATTACGGGCGGTTCGGCGTTCAACATCAAAGCGGAATCCCTCCGCCTGGGCAATTTCTCCCGTGAAGAGATCCGTACGCTCTACCTGCAACATACTGCTGCTACAGGCCAGGAATTCGACGAATCCTGTTTTCCGATGATCTGGACGGCCACGGAGGGTCAGCCGTGGCTGGTGAATGCCCTGGGCTACGAAGTGACGAGCCGCATGAAAGAAAACCGCGACCGTAGTATCCGCATCATCCCAGAAATGATATACCGTGCACAGGAACAAATCATCTACCGCCGTGACACACATATCGACATACTGATCGACAAACTTCGTGAAGACCGTGTCCGCCGTGTTATCGGTCCGATACTGGCGAACGAAACGGATGCCGAAGAGAGTCTGATGCCGCAGGATGATGTACAGTATGTCGCTGATTTGGGACTGATCACCCTGGATAAACCCCGTCGGATCGCGAACGCCATCTACAGGGAAATCATCCCCCGCGAACTGACGTGGACCACTCAGAGCGGACTGATCCAGCAGGCAGCGTGGTATATGAACCCGGACAACAGCATCGATATGGAAAAATTACTTTTGGATTTCCAGCAGTTTTTCCGTGAGAATGCGGATTCTTGGATCGAGCGTTTCGACTACAAGGAGAGCGGCCCTCAGTTGCTGTTGCAGGCATTCCTGCAGCGTGTGGTGAACGGTGGCGGATACATCGACCGGGAGTACGGTCTGGGGCGCGGTCGTACGGATTTGCTGATCCGCAAGCTCTTGACGGACGGTTACGGAGGTCCCGTGCAACGCATTGTGCTGGAGTTGAAAATCAAGCGTGGCGATCTGGATAAGACCATCGCTAAAGGTCTGGAGCAGACGGTATGGTACATGGACCGCTGCGGCGACGTGAGCGAGGGGCATTTCATCGTTTTCAACCGGGACAAAGGGGTAAGCTGGGATGAGAAGATCTGGCACCGTCGGGAGGAATACGGCGGTCGGACGATTACCGTGTGGGGGATGTAAGATAAAGCAAGTCGGGATGAAGATTCGGGAAGAAAATCACAGGCGTAGAAAAGTCGGAACATTAACGATTGACGACCTTTATGACTGTTATTATAATGAGTTGGTATTGTGGGCGGATACTATCCTGAACGATATGGATATGGCCGAGGATCTGGTGCAGGACCTGTTTGTGGCCTTGTGGGAAAAAGGCATCGACAGGCAGTTGGAAAGCAAGGGCGTGCGGGCTTATTTATATACGGCGCTCCGGAATAAAGCGGTCCGGGCTTTGAAAGGGGAAAGAAAGACGGTCGATTTGCCGGATATCGCTGACATGCTGATGGTGTGGGAGGACGTGGATATGTCCCGTCAGCAGTTGTTTGAACTGGTCACCGGTGAATTGGAAAAATTGCCGCCGCGGAGTCGGGAAGTGTTGGAATGTATCCATTTGAAAAATATGAAATATGCCGAGGTTGCCGAAGCTTTGGGTATTTCGGTAGCGACGGTCAAAACGCTTTTGGTGAGAAGTTTGAAAACTTTACGGAAGTCACTTCCCGATTCGGCTTATCTGTTTTATGTATTGTGTTTCAGGAAAGAATCCTGTCGTTTTTAGGATAGTCGTGAAAAAATCAAAAAAAAAGTTCTTTTTTCTGTCAACCGTTTTTCCGGTTTGTGTCTATTTAGGATAGATTATATAAAAATAATAGCATGAATCGTGAAGAATGGGACGCCCGTTTATTGGCGTTTTGGCAAAATGAGCCGTTGGATGAAAAAGAAAGGGAGGAGATCCGGCATTGGTTACAGGAAAGTGAACAGCATCGCTGTTATTACCGGCAATTACAGAAAAGTTATTTGCGTCAACGTTGGATTATGCGTGAACCGCTGATCCGGCGGAAAGAAGAAAGGCGTTACCGGCTTGTAGCCCGCCGTCGCCGGATTGTGCGGCGCTGGACGGTGGCTGCTGCTTCGGTGTGTCTGCTTATAGCTATTGGTATCGGGATTTATGACAGAGTACAGCCCGGACAGGTTATGCCGATGGCCGTAAATGCGCAAATAGAGCCGGGTTGTGCAAAGGCTAAACTCTATCTCTCATCGGGAGAGGAAGTGGTGTTGAGTAAAGAACCGCAGTCGCTTACGGAACGGCACACCTTCATCGATGTGGACGGCGAGGGGGCCGTAGCCTATCGGAAGGGAGGAGAATCCTCTCCGGAGGCTGGAGTGTACAATCGGTTGGTGGTGGAAAGAGGAGGAGAATACAAACTCATATTGTCCGATGGGTCGGAAGTATGGGTGAACTCCGCTACCGTATTGGAGTATCCGGTTGTCTTTTCCGGTAACCGCCGGATCGTGAAATTGAATGGGGAAGCCTATTTTAAAGTACAGGCCGATTCATTGCGTCCTTTTATCGTTGTGGTTGCCGGTGGCATGGAAGTGTGTGCACTCGGGACGGTGTTTAATGTGAATGCTTATGCGGAACGGTTTGTCGAATCGGTATTGGTCAAAGGAAAAATCAGTGTCGGTAAAGAGGATAGACGGGTGACCCTGCGGCCCGCTCAATTGGCGGTGTACGACCGGGAGACCGGACAGACGGATGTGAAGGACGTGGACATCCGTAAATATGTCGACTGGAAAAGCGGCGAGTTCATTTTCAGTGACGATTGCTTAGAAGAAATCATGAAAAAAATCACGCTATGGTACGATTGTGAGGTGGTGTTTACAGACCAAAGTTTAAAAGACATGCGTTTGTCCGGTAATATGCGGCGGTACGACAGTGTGGAGAAAATTTTGCACTATTTGGAGATTACCACCGGGGCGAAGTTTGCGGTGAAAGGAAGGACGATTTTTGTTGGGAAATAAAAATGGCTGACATTTTTGACTGCCGCACTTTGTGCGGAGCTAAGATAAAAAACGGAAGGATCGGCACATCCTCCCGTTTCGGAAATGCCGGAAATCCGGCCAGTATTAATTAGTTACTTACAAAATTATGGAAAAAAATGGAGAAAGTAAAGGAAATTTACGCTCGGCTCAGAAAATCTTTAGGCGTATGAAAATTCTGGCTTTTTTTATGTTGGTGTGGCTGATTCAGGTGAAGGGGGAAGTTTATTCCCAAAATCAGCTGGTAACGTTGCAATTGAAGAATTGCAATGTTGAAGAATTTTTGCAAGAGGTGAAAAATCAGACAGGAATCCGCTTTATGTACCGGAGCGAATTTGTCCGGGACATTCCCCGTTTCAGTCTGGACGTGAGGCAAGAACGGCTGTATGAGGTGTTGAAACAGGTATTTGCTGCCCAAGGTATCCGTTGTTGTTTTGAAGATGAAGTGGTGATTCTGATGAAAGACCAGGCGGAGAATAAAATGCGGGAGATTCGGGGAACGGTACGGGATGCCGGGGGCAATGCTTTACCGGGTGTGACGGTGTTGATAAAGGGTACGTCTCTGGGTACCACTACCGATGCCGATGGAAAATACGCTCTGAAACTGCCTGAAGGTAATCATGTTCTGATTTTCACCATGGTCGGAATGGAAAGCCGCGAAGAACCGGTGGATAAACGTACGGAAATCGATGTTGTATTAAAGGAAGAGGTGGCAGAAATCGATGAGGTGGTTGTGGTTGGGTATGGCTCGACGCGTAAAAAAGACCTTACGGGATCGGTAGTGTCTGTCAAACCGACGGAAATCCGCAATGTTCCCTTTATGAGCGTGGATAATGCGTTGGCAGGTAAGGCTGCCGGTGTGTCGGTGGTAAAGGCGGATGGATCACCGGGGGGAGCTGTGCGTATCCGCATTCGGGGAGGCGCTTCACTCTTAGGAACGAACGACCCTTTGTATGTGATCGATGGTATTCCGACGATTGTGTCGGATAATTATATCGGTGGGCAGTCGGATATTTTAAACCCGATGGAAGCTGCCAATTATGGCGATCACCGTAATAATAGCGTTGAGGGAGCTTTCCTGCGTGGGTTGAATAATCTGTCTGGGTTGAATATCAATGATATTGAGAGTATCGATATTTTGAAAGATGCTTCGGCTACAGCGATATATGGTTCGAAAGCGGCCAACGGCGTGGTAATTATCACGACCAAACGGGGACGACAGGATACGAAGCCGTTGTTTCATTTTAACTACTATGTGGGGGTAACATCGCCGATTAAAGAGAAGGTGCTGAATGCCGGACAATATAAAACCGCTTTGAAAGAAGCGGCGGCTAATTTTTTAGCAGCCAGGGAATTGTCAGGTAAACCGATGACGGGTAGTCAGGTCGAACAGGCGCGGAATATTTTGAACGATCCGGATTTCTTCGGTTCGGCCGATACGGACTGGCTGGACTTGGTATTGCGTACAGGAGTGACGCAGAATGCGGATATTTCCGTTTCCGGTGGCGGGCGGAACTCTCGCTATTACACTTCTCTGGCGTATACAGGACAAGAGGGAACCTTGATCGGTTCCGATTTTAAACGTGTATCCGGGAAAATCAGTCTGGACAACGAGCTTTCCCAATGGTTCCGTCTGTATACCAATCTGAACTTCGGTTATACGAAAACCAATCTGACCAACGGTATTTACGGTCAGGCGTTGATGGCTCCCCCTGTATTTGCGCCTTATGACGAGAATGGAAATTTTTCTACGTTCGACGAATTGAATGCCAATTACCGCCATTATCAGAATCCGCTGGCTGTTGCCGAAGGTACTAACGAGGCTCGTAATTATATGCTGCAAGGTTCCTTGGCAGCCGAGATTTCCATTTTGGAGAACTTGAAGTTTAAGAGTACTGTTTCTATCAATTACGATGCTTATAATCAGGCGAACTATGTTCCTAGCTTTGTGGAAATCGGTGGCTTTTCCGAAGGACAGGATTCGGGGGGAGGGTTAGGTACCCGTGCGCACTCGACGAGTATCAACTCTTTTTTCGAGAATACACTTACTTATGATAGGGAGTTTAATGAGGAACACCGTTTAAATCTTTTAGCAGGTACTTCGTGGGAAGACTATCGTACCGACTTCTTCTCGGCTACGGGACGTGGTTATCCCGATGACAATATCCTGAATAACCTCAGTTCTGCCGCTACGGCAGTCGCTGTGTCGGGCGCCAGTCCGGATAGTCGCAATGCATTGTTATCATTTTATCTGCGTGCCAATTATGTTTGGAAAGAGCGTTATCTTTTTACTTTTACGGGACGTGCAGATGCGTCGTCGAAGTTTGCGCCTGATAACCGCTATGGTTTCTTTCCTTCGGGTGCTGTAGCCTGGCGTATCTCTCAGGAAAATTTTATGCGGGGGATCGAGTGGATCGACGAGATCAAACTGCGTGTCAGTGCAGGTAAGACCGGTACGCAGAGTATCGGCGACCATATGTGGCGTACGCTTTATACCACGGCAGCATATAATGGCAAGAATGCCATGATTCCTTCGCAATTAGGCAATGATGCCATCAAATGGGAGGCTACCGTACAGAAAGATTTCGGGGTAGATTTCTCTCTTTGGAATGGCCGATTGGCCGGTACCTTCGGGTATTACCACAAAGTTACCGACGGAGCTCTGCTCAATATGACTACTGCCCCCAGTTCTGCTTTTACTTCTGTGGTCTTCAATATAGCCAAGATCAGGAACAAAGGTTTAGAAATAGATCTTCACGGTGACTTTATTCGTAAGAACAACTTCCGGTGGAGCGGTGCTTTGAATCTCTCACGCAATATCTCCAAAGTACTGAATATTGCCGGAAATCCTTTTTCCGACCCTACCAGTGACCGGAATAGTGTGGAGTTGGGTAATAGTGTCGTGAAAGAGGGGGAACCCCTCGGCCTGCTGTGGGGATATGTCACAGAAGGAATCATCCGGACGGAGGAGCAGGTGGATTACGTGAAAAATACCTCTTCCGACTGGAAATACGATATGCCTTATGTCGATAAAGGAGATGTGCTGTTTAAGTTCGACGAAACTGGCTGGTATGTTTTAGATGTCATCGGTAATACCAATCCTGAATTTTTTGGTGGTTATACCAATACCTTCAATTGGCGCAACTGGAGTTTGAACGCTTTGTTCACTTTCTCTTATGGCAATGATCTGATGTATCAGAAGGATGTGACAGATATGGCTATGAACAGTCTCCAAAACCGGGGTATACGCGTATTGGAACATTACAGCGCAGAGAATACGGCTAGTAGCCGTCCGCGATACCTCTTCGGTGGTTCCCAGAGGATGACGGATATGAGTGTGTACGATGCTTCTTACCTTAAATTGAAATCATTGACCCTTTCCTACGATCTGCCGAAACACTTGTGTCAAAAGATAAAATTGAATGCCTTGTCTGTATATGCTACGGCGACCAATCTCTTTACCATTACGAAGTATCCCGGGCCAGATCCTGAAGTCAGCGATGATCCGACCAGCGTCATCGGTGGCGGACGTGACGTGAGTACTTATCCAACCGTTAAGTCCTATACCTTCGGTCTCCGTTTTAATTTCTAATGTCAAAATGAATCATCATGAAAAGATATTGCATTTATATAATCGAATTGTTGGTTATCGCTCTTTTTTGCAGTTGTGAAGACCAATTGAACGCCCTGCCGGGTCAGTCCAAAGTAGACGGTAATGTGATTGTAGACCAAGAGACGGCAGAGGTTGCGTTGAACGGTGTTTATTACATGCTGGCGGAAGTCGGTAGTGACCGTGGTACGCCCAGTACTATGTGGGGGGAGAATCATGAGGTGATACCTGCTATTCTTGCGGGTTACATTACGAATGCTTTTGGAAGCAACCCTTTAAATGAAAATGCACAAGTTACGGCATCTGACTTGCGTGTACGATCCTTTTGGACCTCCATCTACAAGGTGATCAATGCTGCTAATGGAGTATTGAAGCAAATCGCTCCTGTGAGTGAAGATGAATTTGTACACAACCGCAAAACGGAAATTATTGCCGAAGCCCGTCTGCTCCGTGCTTATGGACATTTCAAAGCGCTGTGTTATTTTGCCCAGTTTTATGATGTAAAGAGTCCTTATGGTGTCCTCTTGCGTGAGGAATTCTCTACAACGACCAATATGGCAAAGGCGCGTAGCAATGTTGCCGACAGTTATTCCTCTATCCTCGGCGATCTCGATTTCGCTATTCAATACGCTCCTTTGGAGAGCGAAAATACTTCTGTCAATCAATGGGTGGCTAAAGGTTTGAAAGCCCGTGTATTGATGATGCGTGGAGGTGAGGGTGATTATGAAGAAGTCATCCGCCTCACTTCCGATATCATCGATCATAGTCCTTATGTTCTGGAGGAAAACCTACGCGATATTTTCCAAATTAAAGGCCTGACCAGCACAGAGGTCATGTTGGGTATCGTTCCTATGCCCAATCAGACCAAACATTACACCACTTATATTTATTATGAAGATCCCTACTATACTCCGACGAGAACCGATTCCCTGCTTTACCGTGATGACCCTCGCATCGAATGGATGCTGGGCGAAGTTGCAGGTATGGACGGTATTACCAAGTATGTAGGTAGCCAGCAAGAAATTTCCTATGCCATGCGTCTTTCCGAGATGTATCTGCTTCAGGCAGAGGCTATAGTACGTTCTGGTGGTAGCGTAGATGATGCCCGTAATATTCTGGAAGAAATTATGGGGCATGCCGGCGTTACTGATTTCACAACTCTGGAATCCATTACCGACCCTAATGTTATGCTTACGGAAGTTTATGAGGAAGGTGTGTCAAAATGCACACCTTCTTTCTTTTATGCACAAAGCCCCGACTTTC
>ERZ1673693.2592-NODE-2592-length-9909-cov-5.926730_pt1 | contig 9909 bp, 9 predicted proteins | sample MGYA00580223_ERZ1673693 | MGnify/ENA primary metagenome ERZ1673693 (study PRJEB41218, sample SAMN15661741) | gut metagenome | host: Homo sapiens | place: Canada: London | collected 2015-08-20/2019-03-30 | study: EMG produced TPA metagenomics assembly of PRJNA649273...
GTTCGAAAAAGCGACAACCGGTCTGCAAGGGCCGGTTGTCGCTTTTTCAGCAGTAGGTCTTCACGTCGTCGAGCGTGATGCGCTCCTCGCTGAGTATGATGAGCCGCTCGATGACGTTGCGCAGTTCGCGGATATTGCCGCTCCAGGGCATCGTTTGCAGCTCGGCAAGCGCTTCGTCCTCGATGCGTTTTGCCGGGATGTGGTATTCGGCACAAATTGTGCGTATGAAATGGTCGACCAGCAGCGGGATGTCCTGCGCATGTTCGCGCAGCGCCGGGACGCGCACGACGACCACTCCGATGCGGTGGTAAAGGTCTTCGCGGAAATTGCCCTTCCGGATCTCCTCGCGCAGGTTCTTGTTCGTGGCGGCGATGACGCGTACGTTGACCTCGATGTCCTTGTCGCTGCCTACGCGGCTGATCCTGTTTTCCTGAAGCGCCCGCAACACCTTGGCCTGCGCCGCCAGCGACATGTCGCCGATCTCGTCCATGAACAGCGTGCCGCCGTCGGCCTGTTCGAACTTGCCCCTTCGCTGCTTGATGGCCGAGGTGAAGGCGCCGCGTTCGTGGCCGAAGAGTTCGCTTTCGATCAGTTCGGAGGGGATGGCCGCGCAGTTGACCTCGACGAACGGAGCCGCGGCGCGGTTGCTTTTGGCGTGCAGCCAGCGTGCGACCAGCTCTTTGCCGGTGCCGTTTTCGCCCGTGATCAGCACGCGCGCTTCGCACGGCGCGACCTTGTCGATCAACAGGCGGACATGTTCGATCTGGGGCGAGGTGCCGATGATATGCTCCGTCTGCGCATTGTGCCCGCGGCGGGTGCGGCGTGCCGGGGCCGCCGCGGGGGCGGGCACGGGGGCCGGGTCGTCGATCGTGCGGTGGATGGACTGCAGCAGGCGGTTCATGTCGATGGGTTTGGTCAGATAGTCCTGGGCGCCGTTGCGTACGGCCTCCACGGCCGAGTCGATTGACGCCTCGGACGACAGCACGATGAACGGGACGCCCTTGTCGGGGATTTTACACCCGGTGTCCGACAGGATGACGTCGAACGGGATTTTCTCGCACATGTTCGAGGCCGCCTCTTCGTCTTCGGCGGCCTCTGTCGAGAAACCTTCGTATTCGAGCCGCTCGCGCAGCGTGTTTCGCATACTTTTTGATTGGTCTAAAATTAAAACCTTTGCCATAGCTTGTTTTTCCTGAAATTTTACCTACTTTTGTCCCAAAGTTATGACTTTCTGCGGTGTAAAACCAATCTTGTAGGGTCTTGCCGGACGGGGTGGAAAGTCGGAAAAAACGTCTTGAATCGGTTTACCGCAACGGGCTTGCCGGACGCTCCGGCGGACGGATTGAAACAGTGCGGAGAACCGCAAATACAATATGAAAAAGAATTATAATTACACACGACGCAAGTTGTACCTGCCCGAGTATGGGCGTCATATCCAGGAGATGATCGACTCGTTGCAATTGATCGAAGACCGTCGCGAGCGCAACCGCCAGGCGCGTGCCGTGATCGCCGTGATGGGCAACCTGAACCCCTTGCTGCGCGATACGGCCGACTTCACCCACAAGCTGTGGGATCACCTTTTCATAATGTCTGATTTCCAGCTCGATGTGGATTCTCCATACCCGCAGCCTTCGCGTCAGGAGCTGACCATTACGCCGCGCCGCATGGCTTACACGCAGGGGCGTATCTCCTATAAGCATTACGGCAAGTATGTCGAGCGGATGATCGCCGGGCTTTCCGAGGAAAAAGACCGGCGTACCATGGCGCGCACGGTGGACAACCTGGCCCGCTACATGCGCACGAAGAGCTACGAGTACAACCAGGAGCATCCCAACAACGAAGTGATCGTAAAAGACATCAAACGCATGTCCGGCGGAGCGATCGAAATCGATGAAGTGGCATTAAATAATCTCCGAAGTGACTATAAACAGCACTTTACGGCACGTCCCCAGAAGGGGCCGCAGCAGCGTCAGCAGCAGCGCCCGCAGAAAAACCGCAACCAGCAGCACGGGCGCAATTTCTCGAAAAACAACGGCGCACACCGCAATTCGTCGAAATAAAAAGTGCGCATATCCGGAATTTTGCTATATTTGTAAGCATTTAACTGCGATAACAAGGATAAATGAATAAACAAACGCTTTTCGTGTCCCTGACCACGGCCGTCATGCTGTGCGCATGCCAGTCGTCGAAGGTGAAGATTTCGGGTCGCTTCGTAGGTAACGATGCCAAGGATGTTTATCTGGAACAGGTATTGCCCCTGACGCAGTCGGTGATCGACTCCGCGGTGCTCGACAAGGACGGGAATTACCGTTTCGAGTTGAAGGGCGTGGCGAAGACCCCGTCGCTTTATAATATAATATATAACGGCGAACGCATTCCGCTGTTCCTCGCCGGCGGCGAGAAACTTTCCCTGAATTCGGTGGGGAGCGTCGTACGCAACTATACGGTCGAAGGTTCGAAGGAGTCGGAACTGCTGCGGCAGTTCTACCAGGCTTTCGTTTCGGGCGCGCAGCGGCTGGATAACATCGCCTCGCAGTTTGCCAAGGCAACGCTGTCCGAGGAAGACCGCCAGGCACTGGTAAAGGAGTACACGGCCGAATATTACCGTATCCGCCGCGAACAGTTGCGCTTCATCATCGAGAATAAAGCGTCGCTGGCGGCGGTCTATGCCCTTTACCAGCGGTTGCCCGGGGATACATACCTGTTCAACGGTGACAGCGACGTGGTTTATTACCGCACGGTGGCCGAGGCCATCGAACAGACTTATCCCGAATCGCCCTACCTGCAATCGCTCATGGGGGAGATCGCCCGCATGGACGCCCGCATCAGCCTGTCGTCCCAGATTACCGAGGCGGGGTATCCCGACCTCGAGCTGTCGGACATCTACGGCAAGAAGGTGCGTCTCTCGTCGCTCGCGGGGAAAGTCGTGCTGCTCGATTTCTGGTCGGCCGAGCTGGGCAACAGCAATACGCTCAATGCCGAACTGAAGGAGGTCTATAAGAAATATGCCGACGCCCCCGTCGCATTCGAGGTCTACCAGGTTGCCATCGACACGTCGAAGCCCTTGTGGATTTCGGCCGTGCAGGAGCAGCAGCTTCCCTGGGTTTCGGTGAGCGACCTGCGCGGGCGCGCATCGTCGTCGCTGGGACTTTACAACGTGCAGAAACTTCCGGCCAATTTCCTGATCGACAAGGAGGGGAATATCGTCGGGAAGGATATTTACGGCAAGAGCCTCGAACAAAAACTCGATGAACTGACCCGTTGATGTACTATTTCGCATCGGATATCCACCTGGGCGCAGGCGGCGAGGCGTTTGCGCAGCAGACCGAACGGCGCTTCGTGCGCTGGCTCGACGATGCGGCGCAGGATGCGGAGGCGATTTTCCTGGTGGGCGACGTCTTCGACTTCTGGTTCGAATACCGGGGCGTGGTGCCCAAGGGCTTCGTGCGGACGCTCGGCAAGCTGGCCGAACTGACCGACCGGGGTATCCGGGTGGTATTCTTTACGGGAAACCACGACATGTGGGTCGGCGATTACCTCGCCCGCGAATGCGGCGTCGAGATCTATACCTCGCCGCAGCAATTCTGCCTGAACGGTAAAAACGTCTTCATCGCCCACGGCGACAACATGAACATCGACGGACAGCCGGTGCTCAAATTCCTCAATACGGTATTCCGCTCGCGGACGTTGCGCTGGCTCTTTTCGTGGCTGCTGCATCCCGACCTGGCGATGCGCTTCGGGCACTGGTGGAGCGGCAAGTCGCGCAAATCGCACGGTGCCGAGGAACTCGACGTCTCGCTTACCGAGCCGCTGATCGAATATGCCCGCCGGTATGCCGCCGAGCACGACGTCGACCACTTCGTCTTCGGGCACATGCATTTCCCGCGCGACTACCGCGAGCAGGGCCTGCATGTGATAAACCTGGGGTGCTGGGAGAAATACCCTTCGTGCGCCGTGCTGGACGCATCGGGCGGAATGACTTTAAAAATGCTGGAGAGATGAAACAATACCTCGACCTGCTGCGGCGGATCAAAGCCGAGGGCGTCGTCCGCGGCGACCGTACCGGCACCGGCACCAAAGGCGTCTTCGGACACCAGATGCGTTTCGACCTCTCCGAAGGCTTCCCGCTGCTGACGACCAAAAAAGTATTCCTGAAAGGCGTGATCCACGAATTGCTGTGGTTCCTGGCGGGCGATACCAATATCAAGTACCTCGTGGACAACGGCGTCCATATCTGGGACAACGACGCTTTCCGCTACTACAACGAACTCTGCGTGCGCCACGGCGTGCTGCCCGTCGACCGGGATACGTTCCTGCGTGCGGCACAGGACGGTGTCGAATCGCCCGTCGAAGGGTATCGGTTCGGCGACCTGAACCATGTGTACGGCTATCAGTGGCGCAGCTGGCCCAAGCCCGACGGCCGCTTCATCGACCAGATCGCGCAGGCAGTCGAACTGATACGGCACAATCCCGAGTCGCGGCGCATCATCGTCTCGGCCTGGAATGTCGCCGAGATCGGGGACATGGCATTGCCGCCTTGCCACGTGTTGTTCCAGTTCTACGTGGCCGGGGGAAGGCTCTCGTGCCAGTTGTACCAGCGCAGCGCCGACACGTTCCTGGGCGTGCCGTTCAATATCGCGTCGTATGCCCTACTGACGCTGATGACGGCGCAGGTATGCGGCCTCGAACCCGGCGAGTTCGTCCATACGCTCGGCGACGCGCACCTCTACCTGAACCACATGGAACAGGCCGACGAGCAGTTGTCGCGCGAACCGCGGCCGCTGCCCGTGATGCGGCTGAACCCCGATGTGAAATCGCTCTTCGATTTCCGCTACGGGGATTTCACGCTCGAAGGCTACGATCCCTGGCCGGCGATCAAGGCGCCGATGTCGTTCTGAGCGGTCGCAAGCCCCTGCCGGCTGTACCTGCATTGTTATACGCGGCTGCGATGCCGCCGGACGTTAAAATTTGAAATTTATGGTTAGCATCATCGTTGCCGTTGCCGAAAACGGCGTGATCGGGGATAAGAATACGTTGCTCTGGCATATTTCCGAAGACCTGAAACATTTCAAGGCCGTCACGACGGGGCACCCCGTGATCATGGGCCGCAAAACCTACGAATCGCTCGGGCGCCCGCTCCCGAACCGTACCAATGTGGTCATTACGCGCCAGCAGGTCGAAATCCCCGGCTGCAGGGTGGTTCATTCGCTCGGGGAGGCCGTCGCGCTGTTTCCCGGGGACGACGAGGTTTTCGTCATCGGCGGCGCGCAGATTTATGCGCAGGCCCTGCCCCTGGCCGACCGCTTCTACCTGACGCGCGTGTTCCGCGCTTACGAGGGCGACACGCATTTCCCCGAGTGGGACGAAGCGCAGTGGCGGCTCCTGTCGTCCGAATCCTTCGCATCGGGTGCGAACTACCCTTATCCTTTCGCGTTCGAGACCTACGAGCGCCGGCGAAATTAGGTATTTATACCACTGCACGGCTCGCCCGTATTCCCTACCTTTGCACTGCAAAGGTTTTTTTGTTGCATCCGGGACGGTTTCGTGCCCGGAGAAAGGTGAGATTATGGGAAAATATTTCGATATGCTGATGGAGGACGTACGGATGAAGGAGGGCCTTCACTCGTGCATGAACTGCGGTGTCTGCACGGGCGTATGCCCCGCGGCCGAGTTCTACAACTACGATCCCCGTCAGATCGTCAATATCGTGCAGACGCGCGACGACGATGCCATCGAGGAGTTGCTGAAAAGCGATACGATCTGGTATTGCGGCGAGTGCATGTCGTGCCGCCCGCGCTGTCCGCGCGGCAATACGCCGGGGTATGTGATTCAGGCGCTGCGCACACTGTCGCAGAAGCTGGGTTTCTTCGTCGAGAGCGAGAAGGGGCGCCAGCAGCTGGCCCTCAAGCGCATCATCGGCGAAAATATCCTCCGCACGGGCTACTGCATCGTACCGCGGTTGGTGAAGCCCGAGCTGCACCCCGAGCAGGGAACCGTGTGGCAGTGGATCTACGATAACGACAAGGAGGTCTACGGACAATTCACGCCCGTATACATGCGCCACGGCGCGGGGGCCCTGCGCCGTCTGGACGAGCAGTCGCTCGAGGAGATCAACAAAATCTTCGAAGTCAGCGGCGGCAAGGAGATGTTCGACTCCATCGAGGAGCATTCCGACCGCAAGGCCCGGGAACTGGGCTACGATCAGGGCGCCGATCAGCAATACATGATGGATGTCTTCCTTCATAACAACAACGAACACTATTGATCATGATGAAGCGGGCAAGCTGGAAAGAATACCAGAAACAGATCGCCGAAGATAACTATTATTACGGCCGCAGCTGTATCCGGCAGAATTTTTTCCCGGGCAGCGAAAAATTGTTCATAGACATGCTGCACAACGATCTGGGCAAGGATCTGTTGGACGATCCCATGCATTCGTCGTGTACGGGTATCGGCTACCATTCGGATATCGTGCCGTTGGAAACCATCATGACGGTCGTGGCGCGGCAGTTCGCGCTGATGACCGAGGCGGGCTATGAGAATTTCGTGACCTCGTGCATCACTTCGTTCGGTGTCTATTCGGAGATACTGGCCACGTGGCACGAGTTCCCCGAGACCGAGGAAAAAGCCCGGGAAAACCTGTTTAAAGCCACGGGGCGCGAGTTCCGCAAGCCCGCGAGCCTGGCGCATACCTCGGATGTCGTTTTCCATTTCCGCGAGCAGATCGCCGCCCGGGCAAGGCATAAACTGGTAAACGTCCAGACCGGAGAGCCGCTGCGCGTGGTGGAGCATATCGGTTGTCACTACGCCAAGATATTCCCCAAGTCGGGCATCGGCGGTTCGGAATTCCCCTATGTGCTGGCCGGCATGGTCGAGTCGTGGGGCGGCGAATGCGTGGACTACCCCGAGCGGCGGCATTGCTGCGGGTTCGGGTTCCGCAACTACCTGGTGCAGGCCAACCGCGGTTATTCGATCGCCAATTCGCATAAGAAACTCGAAAGCATGGCGCCTTACAAACCCGATTTCATCGTGGCCAACTGCCCGGGGTGCGCGATGTTCCTCGACAAGTGGCAGTATGCGATCGCCGAAATGGAGGGTACGACCTACGGCGAGAACGGCCATGGCATTCCGGTGTTGACCTACGAGGAGATGGCCGGGCTGGTGCTGGGCTACGACCCGTGGGTGCTCGGAATGCAGATGCACCAGGTCGACGTCGAACCCTTGCTCGACAAGATGGGCGTCGAATACGACCCCGCGGCCAAATACCTCGGCCGCAACGGAAAATATATCGGTAAACCCGCGTCGGCTGTGGTCAATTGCTGCCCGACGGACACAATATATGACATCAGAGAATAATGAAGCGAGTTGCAGTCATAGGCGGCGGCGTAGCGGGCATGCAGACGGCCCTGCGCCTCGCAGAACAGGGCGTCGAGCCCGTAATCATCGAAAAGGAGGCCGAACTGGGCGGCAAGCTCCGGGGATGGCACGTGCTGTTCCCGTCGTTCACCCCGGCGTCGGAGATACTCACCGAACTGCGCCGCCGCATTGCCGAGCGCGGGATCGAGGTGATGACCCGTACCGAAGCCAGGGGGTTCAGCCGCGAAGGGGTTCAGCTCCCGGACGGGCGTATGCTGGCATGCGATTCGGTCGTGGTCTGCTCGGGCTTCACGCTTTTCGATGCCTCGATCAAGGAGGAATACGGCTACGGCATCTACGACAACGTCTTTACGACGGTCGACATTGAGCGGATGCTCAACGAGGGCCGTGTGGCGAAAGCCGACGGTTCGCGCCCCAGGCGCATCGCCTTCCTGCACTGCGTGGGCTCGCGCGACGAGAAGGTTTGCCAGCAGCATTGCTCGAAGGTATGCTGCATCACGGGGGTGAAGCAGGCCATGGAGATGCGGCAGATGTTTCCCGAGGCCGACGTGTTCAATTTTTACATGGATATCCGCATGTTCGGCCCCGGTTACGAGGAGATGTACCGCGAGGCACAGCAGAAATACAACATTCATTTCATCCGCGGGCGTATTTCGGAGGCGAGCCCGATGATCGACGGACGCGTACAGATCAAGGCCGAGGATACCCTCACGGGACGTCCGCTGCGCATGAGCGTCGACATGCTGATCCTGATCGTGGGCATGCGTGCCAACGACGACAACGCCGCTTTTGCCGAGGGGGCCGGGCTGAACCGTGCGCCGAGCGGCTTCATGGCGCCGCGCGACATGTTCCTCGGCAACGTGAAGAGCAATGTTGAGGGTATTTTCTATGCCGGGACGGTCACGGCGCCGAAGAATATCGGAGAGAGCCTGAACGAAGGGACGGCCGCCGCCGATGCTGCGGCCCGGTATGTAGGGGTTTAGCATATGGCAGCGATCAATTTCGGATATACCATCTCCAAGCCGCGGGCGATCGACATCGACCGCAACAACCTGCGCAAGAGCGACGAGATATTGCGCGAGATGCCCGAGTTGCAGGCCTGCATCGGCTGCGGCGCCTGCACGGCGGTCTGCACGGCGGGCAACCTTACGGAATTCAACTTCCGCAAGGTACATACGCTGGTGCGGCGCGGCGAATACCAGGGGGCCTACGAGGAGATGAACAAGTGCATGCTGTGCGGCAAATGTCGTCTGGTATGTCCGCGCGGGATCAATACGCGCGGTGTGGTGATGCTTATCAAACGTAAACTGGGGGACTTCTGACGATGACTTTTTTCGCACCATTCTGCATACCTTTCATGATCGGCGCCGCGGTGATGTTCATCGTGTTGCTGTGGAAGTGGGGCCTGTGGCTCTACCGTCTGCCGCTCGCCGACAAGAAACGGATTCTGTTCGGGCTGCCTACACGCCGTACCTTCTCGGCGATCGGGGAGGTCGTCGGCGAATCGCTGCTCCACCGCAGGATCTTCAGGGTCAACCCGCTGTTGGGCTACATGCACATGAGCCTGGCTTTCGGCTGGTTCCTGCTGATCGCCGTGGGGTGGATCGAGACCGTCGCCTACCTCGGGTTCCGCTATGTGCCGTTGCAGGGGCATGTCTTCTTCAAGTACTTTTCGACGGGGCTCCAGCATAAGCCCGTCTTCGATTTCCTGATGGATCTGTTGCTGCTGTTCGTTCTGTCGGGCGTTGCGCTGGCTTGGGGCAAGCGCTTTTTCTCGAAGAGGATGGGCATGCGCCGCACGACCAAACATGTGCCGGGCGACCGCATTGCGCTTTCGGCCCTGTGGTTCGTATTCCCGGCGCGCCTGATCGCCGAAAGCACGACCTGCGCCCTTTATGGCGGCGGGGGATTCCTCACCGGTTCGCTGGGCGGATGGATGGCTGCGCACATGAGCACCTTCGTGCTGATAAACCTCGAAAGCGTGGCGTGGTGGTTCTACTCCTCGTGTCTCGGTGTTTTCTTCGTGGCGCTGCCGTTCTCCCGTTACATGCACATCTTCACGGAGATACCCTTGATCTTCCTGCGCCACTACAAGCTCCGCTCGACCGAAAAGGAGGGGTCGTTCGACAACTTCCAGGTCGAGGCCTGCTCGCGCTGCGGCATTTGTATCGACCCCTGCCAGTTGCAGAGCGTGCTGGGCATCGACAACGTGCAGTCGGTCTATTTTCTGCGCGACCGGCGATATAAGATGCTGCGCCTGCAGGTGGCCGACAATTGCCTGATGTGCGGACGCTGCGCAGAGAAATGCCCGGTGGACATCGACCTCAATACGCTGCGCCTCAATTCCCGCGATACGATGCGCAATGTCCCCGACGAAAAGCGCTACGGTTATTTCAAAGGGTTAGACCGCTCGTCCGGCGAGGGGAAGGTGGGCTATTTCGCCGGGTGCATGACCCTCCTGACGCCCCGTACGATGTCGGCGATGGACAAGGTGTTCCGCGCCGCGGGCGAAGAGGTATGGTGGGCCGACCG